>Ga0326514_10002766_pt1 | contig 11163 bp, 19 predicted proteins | sample 3_2548_0518_D_FD_203653 | JGI IMG/M metagenome (GOLD analysis project Ga0326514, IMG submission 203653) | Bovine rumen microbial communities from UC Davis, California, United States - 3_2548_0518 | ecosystem: Host-associated > Mammals > Digestive system > Stomach > Rumen | place: USA... | reverse complement strand
TCCATGAGATTTGTGAGTTGTTCGGCGTTCGGCATGCTTGTATCAGTAGCGCGGAACGTGAAAAGCGGGTTTACAAGCTTTCCGGAAATGTTAAAGCCGCCCCAAATGTCGGCAATGTACATTTGACCGCCGGCACCAAAAGACGGGAGCGACGGGGCACCTGCTGCCACGGGTACAGAATCAGTAATAGCCATTTTTGACCTCTCTTTTGTTTATGTTAAATTGTTTCTTCGCCGTCAAAAGGCGCGTTTAAAGGTTCATAAGCGGATCCGGCAAACGGAGCCGCTAACGGTTCGTAAGAACCGCCCGCAATCTGCGGAACGTAAGAATAATTAGTATCGTCATAACCGGCCATAGTCGGCACAAATCCGGCAATTACGCCGCGAACGCCTACAGCCGCCATTCCAAGCCCTGCACCCATTAGCAATTTATTCTTTTTCTTGAGTGCAATATAGGTTAGAATACCACCCAGAGCCGCAACGCCGCCATTTGTTGCCATGGGCGGCAAACTTGCCGGCAACTTCGACAAAACAATAGCACCGCCGACGGATCCAACACCCGCACCCGCAACAGCAAGAATGATGTCTTTTTTGCTTACAGGTTGAGTTGCTGCACGACGGACACGGCGCGCGGCGCGCTTCGCATTGACGTAGACCCTTTTAATTTTGGTCTTTGTTACGGTACGGGTTTTACCGCTTTTTACCTTTCTAGCCATTTTTGACCTCTCTTTTTAAGTTAAATATAATCAAATTTTCTTGGTTCGGTTCTCGAAAAACTTCCAGACATACAGACCGCCGCCAATTATAAGGCCCCATTTAAGCAACGTCCAGTTATCCGGCAATAGATTTTTAAGGCTTGGATAGTCTATAGCATATTTTACAGTATCAACGGCCGACGTTATTGGCTTTACGGCCACTTCGTCGAGAACGACGGCGGCGGTGTCGATTAGGTTAAAATTACCGCCGCTAAAATACTTTACAGCACTTTCGTTCTGTTTGGCAAAATTATAGACCCATTGTAAAAATTTATAAATTCCTGCCGCGTCTACTTGACCGCCGAAATCATTATATAGACTATTCGCCAAAGTTGTTAATGCCGTTTGACGTTTTGTAAAGTCATCTGTAAACCAACCCAAGGAATAATTTTTCTTTAATGCTTCTATACAGTAATAGATTTTATCCAATGTAAAATTAGGATAATTAAAGAATACTCCGCTACCATTTTGATAGTTTGGAAAGTTCGACGGCGAATTATACCACTTATAAAGCGCGTTATAAATGTTTTTCGCTTCGGTATCTGTAAGCGACCAAGCCAACATTATTTCTTTTTCCTCAACAGGAAATAAAGTAGAATTGCGGCACCGGCACCGATCAAAATAATTTTACCTCGATTGTCGTAAACGACCGCGGCGGTATCGACGGCTTTTTTTCCGCCTGTAATAACGTCTTCAATATCTCTAAATCTTTCTACAGCCGCGTCTACTACAGGAATTTTTGCACCGGCGTTTAGAACATTGTGAGTAACATTTTTAGTCTGTCGCCAAAGATCACTCAATGAATAACCCAAAAGCTCAGCGGCAAAATCTTCATTCATGCCCAAAAGTTCGGAGCATAGCGGCGAACCGTCAAGAATAGAACGGTATTTTTTGGGGCGAATGGCTTTTGATCTATTAAGGGCATTATTTGCCTTAATAAGCATAATTTGCGGATTTGTGCCGACCGCCTTTTTAACGGCATTTGCCGACAAATTAGAAACGGCCCTTTTTAGTCCGTTCCATTTGACCGCGCCCATAAGTTCGACCCCAAGTCGGTCGTTAGGCGCATACATGGCACTTAATACAGTGTTTGTTGCGTAGTCGTAAGCCATTTTTTAACCTCTCTTTTTTCTATTCAAAATCAAGTAACCCGCTACAGCAAATAAACCTATAATAATAATCGGTTTTAAGCTGTTTTCGCTTTCGGTTTGTAGTTTTTGTAATGCTGCGTTTACTTCAGCTTGTTGTGCGTTTGCCGCTTCTATTTGCCGTCCTATTTTTTCAAGTTCTACCCCTGCAGAACGAATCGCGCTCGCTTCGCTTGCCGCTTTTGCAGCCGCCGCTGCCGCCTGTCTAGCCTTCGCCGCTTCCAGTTCTTGAGCGCGCTTTGCGCTTGCCGCGCTTGCCGACTTTGCAGCCGCTTCTGCCGCCTTTCGCGCCGCTTCATCGTCTAGGGCCTTTTTTGCCTTCGCCGCTTCCAGTTCTTGAGCGCGCTTTGCGCTTGCCGACTTTGCAGCCGCTTCTGCCGCCTTGCGCGCCGCTTCATCGTCTAGGGCCTTTTTTGCCTTCGCCGCTTCCAGTTCTTGAGCGCGCTTTGCGCTTGCCGCTCTTGCCGACTTTGCAGCCGCTTCTGCCGACTTGCGCGCCGCTTCATCGTCTAGGGCCTTTTTTGCCTTCGCCGCTTCCAGTTCTTGAGCGCGCTTTGCGCTTGCCGCGCTTGCCGACTTTGCAGCCGCTTCTGCCGCCTTGCGCGCCGCTTCTTCTTTCTTTTTTTTCGCTTCGCTAACTTCTTTTAAATATAACTTACTTTCTAAATTTTTTTCGGCATTAGCAATAATTTTTGACGCGGTTTGTGCGTCAATTTCTTTTTTGTTCGCTTCTTCTTTAGCTTTTGTTAATGCTTTTTTATATACACTACTCATTTTTTGATCAAAGATAAAGCGAGTAAGCCAAAAATTCCTGTAATTACTAGAGGAGCATACCTAGATGAAACGCGGCTTTCCATTATATCCAGATTTTGCTGTGTCTGTTGCAAGTTAGTTTGTGCCGTAGTAAGCTGTTCAGCAAGCAGTTTTTTCTTTTTCGCTTGGCTTAAACTTTCGGCGCGCTTTGCGCTTGACGTGCTTGCTGCCCTTGCCGCCGCCGCCGCCGCTTGTCTTTGTAGCTCGTTTTCAGCTTCAATCCTTGCGGCTTCTTGCTCTGGAGTTTCATACACTCCCGCCGTACCTCTAGAGGTAATACCCGCTTCTTCTTTTATTTGTTCCCCCGCCTTGAGCATTTGCAAAGTCGGAATGTGTTCAGAAAAGGGTATTTTATCTATAGTATATTGTACTATCTCACTTCCTGTATCGACTGTTTCTTGATAAGCATTTTTAATTGCGTCTTGTGTAGGGTGCAATACTTTTTGACTTACATATTGATAAGCCTGAGAAGTCGGCAAAATTGCTAAAGGGGTCTCACTTGTTACATAGTCTAGAACCTTTGTTGGGGCGTTAATAACAGTCTTTGCCGCGTCTGTAACGGCACTTGCTGCATCGCTAACCTTACTTTTTACCCAACCCCAAGGGCCATTTAAGACGTCGTTGTCTATTTTGAGTTTAAGGCGATCCCAAGGAATAGAACCCATTTTGCGCCGTCCCAAGGTATCGTTAAAACCAAGCAAAGCGCATGACATATTAGAAGGGTGACAGTTCGGATATTCTTCTCTTAAAGAATCAATATAAAAAATCAATGGATTTTGCGCCGCCTTGCTAGTAACAATACAGACGCATTTTTTTATGCGGTTCCAATTTTCGGGGCCGAACATCATTACACCCAAAAAATCGTTAACGTCAAACAAATCGTCTAACGAAATACCGTCATTTTCCCCCTCTAGTGTCGCCAATAAAGCCATATATTAGAACCCTAGAAAAATTGTGTTAACGGTATTAATCTAGTTATTTTTTCAAAAAAAGGATAGCAACCGAAAAAATTTTTATTCTTTGGGTATGTTGCGTCGCAAAAAATGCCGTTTTCGAGCTGCAAAAATACGTGATGTAGCTTTTTAGACGGTTTTGTCGAGCTTGCTACAAATCTTTTAGGCTCTCCGTGTCCTTGCCACCAACAAGCCAATAATACCGCCTTATCGTCACAATCGCGCGCGATATTAAAAAATGGGTCAATAGTTAACCCCGCGCGGCTTACAAATTCCACGTTGTCGGGGTCTTTGATATAAGGCAAGTCACAAACAAACCTATAAAAAACCATAAAAGGGACGTTCAACCACGCCCCCAAGTCCGTGTAATAGTTTTCTACCAGTCGGCGCATTTCGTCGCCGGTCTGGTAAACACTATTTAGATTATTAGTTTTTAAGATCATAGATTTTTTAAGAAAATATAAAGTTTGTCTATAGAATCAATCCATTTTTTTTGATTTGGTGTAAGTTTATTTTTCTTTTTTTTCCATTCTTCGTAAGCCAAACGCGCGGCCAATTCAAGAGCCTTTTTTTCGACACTATCAATTTCTATAGTGAACTTTTTAGCCATTTTTTAACCTCTCTTTTTCGTAGGGTTCCTTAACTTTTTTTTCCCACGCCTTAAATTGCAAACAGTTCTCTTTTTCCACACATTGCATATAGTAGCACATTTCCCAACCTGTAGAAATGCAGCCTTGATAATATACTTTATTTTTTTGCATTTGGGCCCCCTATCTTAAAAGGTGTTCCGTTTTTCTTGTCATCATTTAAAGCCCTTATGCAATCGTCACAAAAAAGACCTTTCGAAAAATTGGGCATTATGCGGCGGCAACATTCGCAATATTTTTTTAATTCACTCATAAAATACCCATTTGTTTTAATTTTGCAATAAGTTCGTTAGTGAGTTGTAATTCTGTATGATCTTTTGCGCTATAATATAATTGTACTATTTTAAGATTATTATCAATAACAAAACATTGTACTAAATCTAAATTAAAATTTTGAGTTCTATTTCTGTCTTTATCAATTATTTTGTAAAAGTTCATTTTTCGACCTCTTTTTTTAGATTGTATTCTATAAGTTCGCGGAAAAAAAGGGAATCCGAGCAACGCGAAAAAACACCGCCGCTCCAAATCCTCTTCAAGTCCTTAAAATCTTTTTCGTTTATAAGTAACTGTTTTCTTTTCATGTTAAACACCTAATATTTTAAAACCCCATGAAGAAATAAACCAACAGACGCCCAAGCGCGCAACCAAGGCAACACGCCACAAACGCGATAAATAAAAAGTCGTATTTATTCATTTTCCTATTCAACCCCTTTTTTTATTATCTTCGAAAATTCCTTTTTTCACATTGAAACCGTCCACGGGTTGCCCCCTACGGTTTACCTTGCAACGGACGCGAACAAACAAAAAATTGCCGTCGTCACGGCCGTAAAAAAAAATAATTTGTATGTAATTTTAAAACACGGCTTTCCGGAAAATAGAATTTGTCTGTAATCTGCCATTTGAGCATAGACAAATTACGTTGCGGGGCCATTCTCTGCCCTCCCCCAATGCCCCCCCCCTAAAAGGGGACGGGGCTAAGTTCGACGTCGTTAAACGTAAGCGGGGAGCGACGACGCCGAACTTGGATAAATGATTTTTGGGACTTACGTAAAAATTAAACCGAACCACAACGCGGGGGGCTAATCGGTTTACGTTGTATGCTATGCGGGAACTACCAGACCGAACCGCCCCCCGTGGTTCGCGCCATGGTCTACAAGTTATCGGGGGCGCGAACCTAGTATGTGTCGCGCTTGCGCGCGCGACGGTAAGAACGCAATCAATCGGCGCGCTTCGCCCCGCGCGAAATGGACGCGAACGGCACAATATAAAAAGCCCCTTCCCCCAACCGCCATACTAAAACTTTCGACTAGTGTTTAGTGTGTCGTGCGGTTGGGGGAATCCTTCGCCATTTTCTTTTTTTGGTAAAAACGTCGATTTGGCTTACAGACCCCCCGTTATAGAATCATGCTGTCTTTTCGACGTTCGCCGGAGTTATTCCGAACGCACAATCTATAACCGTCCTACGGGGTCCCCGCGTCACCCAGAATATTAAACGGGCCTTTCTACACTTCCCGCTTTTATCTGGATCTAGTGCCGCTTGCCTCATTAGGTGCCACGACGGATAGACCGAAGAACTAACAGTCTCGGGGCCGTTACCTCCCGCAACTGCTTTTAATATACAAAAAAAACGGTTTTTAGACCGTTTAAATTCGTTTTTAGTATCATTTTCGGGGAATTTATAAATTATTTTTGGATATAGAAAAAAACCGCGTTTTGACGTGTTTTTTTTACAATTAATTTATTGCTTCACGGGTCGCAATAAACTATATTTTACGAGTTAGGCCGAAAAACTAACATCGTTAACCGCCCCGCTACCTCTTGAGGTTTGCGGGGCGTGTTTTTTATTGTTCAGGCTAATTACAAATCATGTACCAACCTAACAGAATATTTATTATTAGTCGAGGTTACATCAGCTTGTGGTATTCCCTGCCCTGTAGATGTAAATCCATAATAATACATCTTATCACCAGAATTTTCTGCCCAATAATCCTCGGTCGCAATCATTTCGACAACATTATTATTTTGATCCAAAAAACTATGAGGGGGCCCAATTGTCAAACCGTTTGCGTTGTCACCATTCCAACCGTACAACCAACCATAATCAGTCTTACAATGTTTCGCGGGTTCAGCTCCAAGAAATGATACTAAAGATATAATTTCGTCTTTAGTAGGTAAACGCCAACCGTCTATAGTAAAGTTTTTTATATCGCTTTGTCTATAATAGTAGTTATTGGTTGAACCCTTAAATATACCTATATCTGAATTTATGTAATTTTCCGTACACCACAAAAGCCCATTAAGCTCTACAATTTTGTACCTGTGGCACCCAATATCTACAAATGACGGTATTACATTAGGGGTGCTAGTTTGTTCTATTTCGTATGAATCACCAACAATATTTATTTTATAATCATTATTTGCTGTAACGGAATTTCCGCCAATATTTGACATTAAATAGTAAAAACCATTTTTATAGTAATAAACATTTATAGTTGAATTAATTTCTGTTGAAAATTCAATAACACTATTTATTACTTCACCGTCTTGTACTTCAACATAAAAATTTACTGGGTCGCGGCTTGTGTTTTTGTAGCTCGATACTGCGTTATTTTCGACCTTGATAAAATCGGAATCAATAAGCTCTCCGCCGTCGGAGTAACCGCCGCCGCCGCCGCCGCCGTTTTTGTAAATGCTGTCACCTTTAAAAATTCCACTCATACAATAACCCCGCCAACGTCAAGAACTCCCGCCGTGTCAATAATCATTTCTAGAGTTGCTATAAAAGTTTGCCCTATATATTCGTCTTGAATATTGTAATCGTCAAAGTATAGTTTTGAATACTGTTTATCGATTGACAAATAGTAATTTTCATTTACCTTTTGCGGCAAATATTCAAAGTCTACATCTTGCCATTGATTAAAAAAATCAAGGCCCATAGTAAAGCCGCCTAGAGCTGTAGACGTTATGTCGTTCGCAGAACGTCCAACAATAAGTACTGAAGCGGCAATAGACGAATTTAAAGCGCGGCGCAACCCCTCGGCTCCGCTTGTCAAAATTCTAGCCCTTTTTACAAACAACTTGTTGTTTGTAATAAGACTAACTGAGTTTAAAATAGGTCTAGAAATTTCGTCGCAACTTAAAGATAGCATAAAGTCATCTGTTGCCGCGCTTTCTGCGTTGCGGTCTGCACCCGTGAACGTGTAACCATTCACAATAGGCGTAATGTCAGCCCGTAAGGTATATTGACCTTTAATTTTCTTTGGGTTCATTGTTTACCTCGCTTTTTTGCGCTTCTACTATTGTCGCTTCATAGCCAAAGCCGCGCGCCAACTGTTTTACAGCTTCGTCGCCATATTGAGCGCGCGCCGTTTCAAAAAACTTTTGGGTAAGTTCTGGATTGCTTGTAATTATAGAATTTACTAAAGGATTTTCCCTAACTTCTGCACCAACGGCCCTAAAGTCGTTATTTTTCTTTTGCAGCATAAGTGGCAAATATTCAATAGCTTTTTCTAGTAAAAAGTTCATTTCGCCCCCCTCAGAGTTGTTGGAATTATCGTTAAAAATTTCTTTAAGCGCGTTAAAGTCCGCGATCTGTTGAGAAATGCTTGTTTGCGGCTGTTGAGGCTTTTGTAGACTTGTTAAGCAAGCTGTTACAATCGCGTCGCTTGGCGTGTTTTTCTGGTTGTTTGCAACCATAATTTCTAGAAGTTTAGTAACATCAATTGGGGGCGGTGGCGGCGGAGGTGCAAAAATGTCTTTAATGAGCTTAACCGCGCCACCAATTGCCGCCATTTTATCAACAGTCAATGACCCAAGCAAACCGCCCAAATCTAGGCCGCCCAAGGTCTCATTTTTAGACTTTAATTGTTCTATATCTTTTTTTACAAATTTATCGTATTCGTGACCGACGTAATAATTTTTCTGCTTAATTACCTTATTCGATCCGTCACTAAACGTCCATTTGACAAAGTAATTGCCGCCGCCAAAATGCTTACCAATCCAGTCTTCATCTATAAGTTCGTTGACCTTGCAAATGGCTTCAAAAGACGTTCGCCCAACAGAATCTTCTAGACTTGTCTTACGATATACTTTGCCGACTATTTCCACATCGTCGCCAAAATCTTTAAGGAACTCGTCAAGGCTCGTTTCCTTGACATCTTCCATTCCTTCCAAATCTGTCTTTTTCAATCGTCCCATTTTTGACCTACCTTTTTATTAAAAAATAAATTCCAACTATTCCCAATGCCCCCAGAACAAGAAACAATCTTTTGTAATCATTCCGAACAATCAAGCCGACGGCTTCGCCATTTCGACCGGCGGCGTCGATAACATCGTATAACTTTTGTGATAAATCGCCGCTTACATTATCGCCATTCTGTTGAGATGCTACAATAACACAGCCTTTTGTATCATCTATAGAGTTTCCACCGTGAAACATGATATTTTCGCGGTTCGGTACATCTATATATATCTTGTTCTTTTTGAACGACGGCGAATATTTACCGTACAAATTATAAATTCCATTTGGGAATTTATAGAAGTTGTTTTCCAGACCGTAACCAAAAAAAGAACCGTCAACATAAACGCGGCTTGTTAGTGCGCCGCTTTCTTTTGGCGTGTCCCTTATTAGTTCGACTTTCATTTTATCCCCTCAAATTTGATGTTCCAACTCGGATAAAATTAAACGTGATCTTTAAAACAAGTTCGTTTAAAGTCATGCCCGTAAGTTGGTCTAATTCTCCAGTTACAGCAAGTTTAAAGTCTTCTTCTTGCTTCATTGTCGAACCTGTAATTTTCCATTGCAAACTAAAATTGTCTCCCTGCGAAAATTCAGTAAATGGAAAAGCCGACATATTGATCGGGGTATTATTACCCCCATGCAAAACTTGCAGCTTTAAAGGCTCGTCAACAGCGCTTGTAAATTGTTCGGGTTTGCAATTTGCCGAAATCATTACACCCGCAATAATGCCCGTTTGCCCCTGCAGCAATTTACCAAACTCAACGGCGGGCGTTGTTTTTTCCGAAAAAATGTATTTACCAGAAACAATAGGGGCCGAAAATTCCGTATAACACGGGAACACGTTAAAATCTTCGCCTTTATTATGAGTAAAAGGAAATAAACTTTGTAGTGTGGCGGCCATTATTCCCCCGTTTCGTTATACAAGTTAAATTCAAGTCCAGTAAGTAAGACATTACCGCGTAAAGGTTCGGAATTATTGGGCAATACTTCCACGTTTACCGTTATTCTTTGAGCCAGAGAAAAATATAGGTTTTTAAACTCTTCCCAACGTCCAAACGGCAAACCCTCGCGGCCAAATGACAAACAGGCATTAACACAACCCAAATCATCCGGAACGGTGCCAAAAGGACTTGACGGCGTAAAGTCTTGGAACTTAATACCAACTTTCGGCAAATCAAAAGAATTTACACCGTCAAAAAATACAGCCGCGCCAGTAAGGATAAAATACCAGTTTGCCGTGGTCGTTACGCCTCGGGTGTGTATTTGACCGTCAAGAATATCGAAGTCTAAAACATAGTCTTTAGACCTTACACGGCGCGCGTCAAATAATATTTGGTCGCGCTGTTTATCCGAGTAAATAACACGACGTGGCGAAACATCTACAATTTGCTTGTAAAACTTTTCTGCAAAAGATTTAAGCATGACGGCCCCCCGTCTACTTATTCAGCGGATAAAGTTTACCGTCAAAGCAAATTTCTATTAGCTCATCTTCCATGGTGTACACATCGCCATCTGTGGGATATGTGGTTGACGGCTTAATTAGAGCTTCGGGCGCGCGGTTGTCATACTCAATTACAAGTACATCGCCCTTGGGGTAAAGGTGCATGAATGGTCTTGCACCGTAACGCGGCATATTATCGCCAAAAGGCGTTGCGATAAGTTGGGCCGGTACATAGTCGTTAGACTGGGCCGCGTTGTCCGCTTGGCTCTTGAACTTGAGTTTAACAGCGCAAATATTTTTGGTCGTTGTTACACCGTGATAAGTACGCGTCAAAATACTATTTGACGTACAACGGATATTGTAAGACTCTTGAAGGAATGGCCCTTCATTGGTAATAGGAATAGCAAAGGCGTTTGCTTCGCCGGCTTTCGCGACAAATGAACGCGTAAAGTCGAACGTCTTTTCGTAAGATTGAGTTTGCTTCAAATCTTCAAGTTTTTTTGTAACTTCGGCCAAATTCATTTTTAATGTATCCTTTTAAAAATTGAAAAAAAACGCGGGGCCAGTCGAGGGGGCAACGGCCCCGCGCGTTGGTAGGTCGAACGCGGGGGCGTTACGACTTCACGACCTTCAAGCCGCTCATGATTACGACAAAGCCAAATGAATTTTCAGTTGCATAGAGCGATGCCGGAACGGGGCGGGTAAACTTTACAGTACCGCCAATATTCAAGTTTGCTTGAATACAAACAGGTTCTCGGAGACTGATCCAAGACTGGGAGTTAATAGCTCCATTCTGGGCCGCGCAAGTTTTCGAAGAATCTGCTGCCATGAAGTCCACGGGGGCCATGAGGTGCAAGCCGCTAAATTCGCCAATCTTGGTATCATTTGAACCGTAAGTTAGAGTTACAACTGCACTTGCGAGCAAGCTCTTCATGTCTTCCACGACTTCGGGCGTGAGTGCTGCGCCGCTAGTAAGCGGAATAATACGCAGACCCAACTGCACCGCCTTAAATTCCATGGTAGAGCCGACTTTCTGGGCTTCCATGAGATTTGTGAGTTGTTCGGCGTTCGGCATGCTTGTATCAGTAGCGCGGAACGTGAAAAGCGGGTTTACAAGCTTTCCGGAAATGTTAAAGCCGCCCCAAATGTCGGCAATGTACATTTGAC
>Ga0326514_10002765_pt1 | contig 11165 bp, 10 predicted proteins | sample 3_2548_0518_D_FD_203653 | JGI IMG/M metagenome (GOLD analysis project Ga0326514, IMG submission 203653) | Bovine rumen microbial communities from UC Davis, California, United States - 3_2548_0518 | ecosystem: Host-associated > Mammals > Digestive system > Stomach > Rumen | place: USA... | reverse complement strand
CAAGTGCTTAGCATCGGGCGCGTACAGACACCTACTCTGGCTCTTATCGTGAACCGCCAGAAAGAGATAGACAACTTCAAGCCAGAACCTTATTGGGTGCTCGCTACCGTCTATCGTGACACCACGTTCACAGCTACGCAGGGAAAGTTTACCAGCAAGGAGGAAGGCGAGCAGGCTTTCGCCATTATTGAGGGCAAGCCCTTCACTGTGACCGATGTTCAGAAAAAAAACGGCAAGGAGACGCCACCTTCGCTATACGACCTGACCTCGCTGCAGGTTGACTGTAATAAGAAGTTCGGTTTCTCGGCAGAGATGACGCTGAATCTCATTCAGCAGCTCTACGAAATGAAACTTACTACTTATCCACGTGTTGACACTACTTTCCTTTCAGATGATGTCTATGGCAAATGTCCGCAAATCATGAACGGACTCTACCAAACCCGTTTTGCGGGTGTGGCTCCATACGCCGAGCTGGTGAAACCGTTAGGCGGTAAGTCTTTGCCGAAGTCGAAGAAGGTGTTTGACTCTTCGAAGGTGACCGACCACCATGCCATCATCCCGACTGGCGTGCCTCCACAGGGACTGCCCGACATGCAAAAAAAGGTGTACGACCTGATTGCTCGTCGCTTTATCGCAGTTTTCTATCCCGATTGCAAGTTTGCTCAGACAACGGTGTTGGGAGAGGTAGCGCAAACCCCAGCAGAGACCTCCTCATTGGCTTCCGAAGGAGCACCTAAAGACAAGTCGGCTCCGAAGGCAATAGAATTTAAAGTGACAGGGCGAACAATCCTTGATCCGGGCTGGCGCGTTATCTATGCCAAAGACCCTCAGAACACAGACGAAGAAACGGCAGATGCTTCCTCGGGTGCTGCAGGAGGGGCTGCCGTTACTACCCTTACCCTACCGGTTTTCCAGAAGGGGGAGAGTGGTCCTCATAAACCCACGCTGACGGAGAAGATGACCACACCACCTAAGTATTATACCGAGGCCACGCTGTTACGCGCTATGGAGACAGCTGGTAAACTGGTGGATGACGAGACTCTGCGTGCTGCCTTGAAGGAGAATGGCATTGGTCGTCCTTCCACTCGGGCTGCCATCATCGAGACACTTTTCAAGCGACACTATATCCGCAAGGAACGAAAGAACTTGGTGGCTACGCCCACAGGCATGGAGCTGATAGACATTATCCATGAGGAACTGTTGAAGAGTGCCGAACTGACGGGTATTTGGGAGAAAAAGTTACGTGACATTGAGGCCAAGCGATACGACGCCCAGCAATTTATCGAGGAACTGAAGGTGCAGGTGGGCGAGATTGTCCGTCAGGTCATTGGTGACCAGAACAACCGTCGCATCACGTTGACCACTGATGAGGTTGTCACCAAGAAGAAACGTACTGCCTCTACGAAAAAAACTGTTAGCAAAACCGCCACTGCAAGTGGGGAGGAGGGAGAAGACACCCTCGTTGGAAAGCCTTGTCCCTTGTGTGGCCAAGGCACTATCATCAAGGGTAAGACTGCCTATGGCTGTTCCCGCTGGAAAGAGGGATGCAACTTCCGCCAGCCACTCACTTCCGTATGATGCTAACTACGAAATGCAATATTTTTGCCGGTGGCACGTTATATATAAGTATGCGCAGAGCTGTTTACATATTATATATAATAGGTGTGGTCATATTCCTTACAGGATGTGGTGCTGATACGGCCATGAAAAAGGGCGATAAGTTCTTTGCCTTAGGGGAATACTTTGATGCTGCCAACCAGTATAAGAAAGCCTACTCGCAAACGAAGTCGAAAGACCGTGATTTGAGAGGTTTTAGGGCCTTGAAAATGGCTGACTGCTATCAGCGCATTAACTACACTCAACGAGCCATTGCTGCCTATAACAACGCCGTGCGCTACAAACAGGCTGATAGCACGGCCTTGTTCCGTTTGGGACAGATGCAGCTGAAGAACGGCAACTACAAGGATGCCGAGAAGACCTTTGTGCTGTTGATGGACTCTATGCCACATAATCCGCTCGTGAGGGCAGGACTGGAGTCGGCTCGCAAGGCTCCAGGATGGAAGCAGGATGCTGCACTCTCTGGTTACACTATCAAGAAGATGGATATCTTCAATTCACGTCGTGCTGAGTACTCTCCCATGTTGGCAGGCGACGACTATGACCAGCTCTACTTCACTTCGACCCGCAATCAGGCACAGGGTGACGAACTGAGCGGCATTACGGGTACGAAGCCAGCAGACATCTTCTTCTCTCAGAAGGATGACAAGGGCAAATGGCAGAAACCGGAACCAGTGGAGGGTGAACTGAATACAGAGCTTGATGAGGGCGCTTGCACGTTTTCCCCAGACTTAAAGACGATGTATCTGACCATCTGCAAGACTGATCCACAATATCCCCGCTATGCTCAGGTTGCCACCGCCAAGCGTAGTGATGCCTCTTGGGCAAAGGCTCAGGAGCTGGAAATCACTAAGGATACCTTGTCACTCTTTGCCCATCCTGCAGTATCGCCTGATGGCATGTGGCTCTATTTCGTCAGTGATATGCCGGGCGGTATGGGCGGACTTGACATTTGGCGTGTGCAGTTGACCACCAATGGTATGGGAAGTTTGGAGAACTTGGGTGAACCCGTTAATACTCCAGGTGATGAGATGTTCCCAACCTTCCGTCCCAATGGAGACCTCTACTTCTCTTCGAACGGCCATCCTGGTATGGGCGGACTGGATATTTTTATTGCGAAGCCGCAAATAAGGGAAGGGGAGGATGTGAATGGTGAAGATTTATATGTAATCGAGCATCCCGGGTTCCCGCTCAACTCGGCAGGTGATGACTTCGGAATGACTTTCGAGGGGCTATACAACCGCGGATACTTCTCTTCGAATCGTGGTGATGCACGAGGATGGGACCATATCTACTCTTTTGAGAAGCATGAGGTGGTGCAGACGGTGAAAGGATGGGTCTATGAACAGGATGGCTATGAACTGCCTCAGGGATTGGTCTACATGGTGGGTAATGATGGAACCAACCTGAAACTCAGTGTGAAGGGTGACGGCTCGTTCGAACAGGAAATCAAACCAGGCGTGGACTACGTATTCCTTGGCACTTGTAAAGGCTACCTGAACCACAAGGAGCAGTTGCGTGTGGATACCGTTACCGAGTCGCAGGAATATGTCTTGCAGTTCCCCTTGGCCTCAATTACGGCTCCTGTGTTGATAGACAATATCTTTTACGACTTTGATAAAGCCACATTACGCCCTGAGTCAACGCAGGCACTTGACAACCTGATTAAACTGCTCGAAGAGAATCCTAATGTTACTATCGAGCTGTCTGCACATACCGACTATCGTGGCTCTCAGGCCTACAACCAGCGATTGTCTCAGCGGCGTGCTGAAAGCGTGGTAAACTACCTTATTGAGCATGGTATTGCCGAGGACAGACTGTCGCCTATGGGTTACGGCAAGGAAAAGCCGAAGACGATCAAGAAGAAACTGACGGAGAAGTACGATTGGCTAAAGGAGGGTGACGTGCTGAGCGAAGAGTTTATCAAGGCACTGCCTGATGAGGAGAAACAGGAAGTGTGCAACCAGCTGAATCGTCGTACCGAGTTTATCGTGCTGCGTACCACCTATGGCATCAGTGACCAGCAGGGTAGTGGTCAGGCAGAAGCATCCAAGGAGCAGACCAAACAAAAATCGTCATCACAAGACCATAGCCAGGATGACGATTTAGAGTTCTAAGTTGATTCTTTTTTTCAGAGTAAGCGCAAATCGTGAATGGTTTGTTCTGGCGTCTTGCTCTTGAAGACGTAGCTACCACTTACTAATACATCGACACCGGCGGCTACCAGCCTTGGGGCCGTCTCGCCTTGCACACCGCCATCGACCTCAATCAGGGCCTTGCTGCCGCTTTCGTTGATGAGTTGGCGCAGACGTTGTACTTTGGCAATCGTGTTCTCAATGAATTTCTGTCCACCAAAGCCTGGGTTTACACTCATCAACAGCACCATGTCAATATCGCCGATGATATCTTCAAGCAGCGAGACTGGTGAAGAGGGATTGAGTGTGACGCCAGCTTTCATTCCAGCATCGTGAATCTCCTGAACGGTACGGTGCAGGTGAACACTTGCCTCAAAATGCACGTTCATCATCATGGCACCCAACTTGGCCGTCTGTTTGATGTAGCGCTCAGGCTTCTCAATCATGTAGTGTACGTCGAGTGGTTTCTTGCATACTGAGGCAACGGCTTCGAGAACAGGGAAGCCGAAGGAAATGTTGGGAACGAACGAGCCGTCCATCACGTCTAAGTGAAGCCAGTCGGCCTCGCTGCGGTTAATCATGTCAATCTCGCGGTCGAGATGCAGGAAGTCGGCGGCAAGAAGAGAAGGTGATACCAGTGCCATAGTGTTAATTCAGGCAGTAGGCCTGTCCATTTGTTACACGATAGGTGTAAGCGATTTGACGAATTAGTTGAATCACTCTTTCGCTTGGTGTTTTTTCTTCTTGAGTAAAAATTTGCATAGGCAGTTTTATTTTTGGGGTTATGTCTTTATATAAGAAACGACCTACTACTGCCTTTTATTATACTACAGAACAAAATAATTTTCAATATCTTTCATTCCGTTCAAAAAGGCCACTGCATCCATGCGCTTCTTGCCTGCCAACTGTAGCTCGTCAACCTGCAACAGGTAGTCACTGCAAGAGATGTAGAGGTGCTTCTTGTCCGTCACAATTGCTCCTGCTTTGCCTGTACTGACTTTTTCGGTTTTCGTGGTGTGGAAGACCTTGAGTACTGTTTCCCTCCCGTCAAGAGCCTTCAGGGTGGTCCAAGCACCAGGGTAGGGGCTCAGGCCGCGTACAAAGTCGTAGACCTGTTTGGCTGACTGTCCCCATTGAATCTGGCATGTCTCCTTGAAGATTTTTGGCGCTGGCTTGAGCTGAGATAAGCATCCTGTTGCGTCAAGTGGCGCATTATAGAAACTGTCCTGCGGAATGCTTTCGGGATGTCCGTCGGCAGCGACAATTCGTTCCAACGTTTCCAGACAGATACGGGCACCGAGGTGCATCAGTCCGTCATAGACGTATTCCACATCGGCGGTATCGGGGATAGGGAATGGCAGTTGCATGATGATGCGACCTGTGTCGATGTCGTGGTCCAGGAAGAAAGTGGTCACGCCAGTCTCCGTTTCACCATTAATAACAGCCCAGTTGATAGGCGCGGCACCTCGATACTGTGGCAACAGGGCGGCGTGCACATTGAACGTCCCATATTCTGGCATGGCCCACACCACTTCTGGCAACATGCGGAAGGCAACTACCACTTGCAGATTGGCGTTATACGAGCGGAGTTCTTCCACAAATACGGGGTCTTTCATCTTCTCTGGTTGCAGCACAGGCAGCTGATGCTCCAGTGCATACTGCTTCACTGCCGATGGCTGCAACACAGAGCCGTGCCGTCCTACGGGTTTGTCTGGCTGTGTCACGACAGCCACCACGTTATAGTCGTTATCAACCAAAGCTTTCAGGGTCTCAACCGCAAATTCGGGTGTCCCCATAAATACGATTCTCAGGTCACTTTTCTTCATTTCGTATCTTATCTTCTAATTCCACAGCACTATGATGGCCTTTGTTGGCATTAATAGGCGTGGTCATCATTCTGAATTTCTGCCTTGTCGATCTTCTTTGCATCAATCTTGTACCAACAATAGACGATGTAGGCAAGAACGAAGGGAACAAGGAAAGAAACATAGAACATGGTGCGCAGGGTGAACTCGCTCGAACAACTGTTGGCCAGTGTAAGTGAAGACTGGAGGTCGGCTGTTGAGGGATAATAGGCCGTATTGTTCCAACCTGCCGTAAGCAACAGGGCAAGCACTGTGAGTACGGTGCCTATGCCTGCAGGCCAAATACCGCTGTAATAGGTCTTTGAAACAAGGGTCTTGCCAATACCGAAGAGCACCAGTACAACGCCTACTAACAGGACGAGTAGAACGGGCCACATCGTGAGCAGGTTGTTCAGATACTTCATCGGCTCCATCACGATGACACCTGTAACTGGGTCAACGGCATAGCCGTCTTTCAGGATGAGGCGAACCAGATAGGCCACGAAGAGCACAAGGAATGGAACGGCGGCACCCAGCAGACGGACAGAGCCACGCGAACGAATGTCCTCATCATTTACGTTGTTGATCACATAGAGAATGCCCAATGTTCGAGCAAGGAACACGACGGCAAAGCCGAAGACCAGCACCCAGGGGTTGAGTAGGGCGTCGAGTCCGTGGGAGGCGTTGGCCCAACTGCTAATGACCACCGACGACCATTGTCCATTGACTAATGATTCTGGGTCAATCATGTTGTTTTTCTCGATGAGGAAGTTGGAGCCCTCGAAGAACGTGGCTACGGCTCCGCCAAGGAGAAGGGGACCCATGATGCCGTTCAAGGTGAGAAAGAACTGAAAAGTGCGTGGCCCAAGGAAGTTGCCAATCTTGTTTTGGAACTCATAGCTTACGGCTTGGAGTACGAAGGTGAATAGGATGATCATCCACAGCCAGTAGGCTCCGCCGAAGCTGGTGGAATAGAACAGGGGGAACGAAGCAAAGAAGGCACCGCCGAAGGTGACGAGCGTAGTGAAGGTGAACTCCCACTTGCGACCCGTTGAATTGATGACAAGTCGCTTGCCTTCCTCTGTCCATCCGAGTGAGCGCATACATGAGTTGGCACCCTGAACGAAGAGCAGGAACACCAGTAGTGCGCCTAATAGTGAAACGATGAACCACCAGTATTGTTGCAAAAATGTATATGTCATGATTGAGGCCCTTTCTTTATTTGCTTTAACAGAATGTTAATTTCTACGGCTAACATGGTCGTGAAGAGAATGAGGAAGAGGAAGAACGTGATGATGACGCTTGACGACTGTAGGTCGCTGACGGCCACCCATGTGGGCAGCATGTCTTGAATGGTCCAAGGCTGACGACCGAACTCGGCCACAAGCCAGCCACTCTCTGAAGCGATGTAGGCAAGTGGTAGGAGCACGATAGGCACCCAGTAGTGCCAGTTGGGCAGACCTGTAATATTGCTCGAGTCGGCTTCAGTTTCTGTAAGCAGTCCGACAGTAGCCAGCAATCTGCGTGTCAATACTGATAGGAATGGAATGTCGAAGACCAATAACAGCATGATGGCGAAATAGAGAATGAAGAGACAGCCCAAGCCCACCATGATGCGGAATGCCCAGAAGTTGATGGGGATGTTGGGCACCACTTCCGACTTGTCCTTGATATAGCCGTAGCCGAAATACTTCATGTTGTCTTTCAGCAGTGACAACTGTGTGGCGAGAGTGGCCTCGTCGGCTCCCTCTTTCTTTGCCTTCCGATACTCGGCCAACGTGGCGATAGCCTGTTTTCCTCGTTCAATCTTCTCATCGACAGAAGGTTCCTGAGTGCCATCGGGACGTGTGTAGCCATTCAGTATGTCGTTAATGCCTGGCACATAGCCGTGAATATCGTTCGTAGCCATGAACGAGAGGGCATAAGGAATTTCTATCTTCAGCGGAGCCTCACTTTCGTTCAAAAAATCGGGCTGTTCGCAAGGATTCACCCATGCAACGGCAGTCAATCCCTGATCGGTACCACCGTGATAGAGTGCCTCCATTGCTGCCAATTTCATCGGCTGGACCTCACCAACGCTCTGTGCACTTTTGTGACCTGTGGCAGCAGCTCCGAGAGCAGCAATAAGTCCTACGACTGCACCGATCTTGATGCTCTCTACGGCGAGCTTCTGCTCACGACGCTTCATCAGATACCAGCATGAAACGGCCACCGTAAATACGGCACCGATGATCCAGGAAGAGATGACTGTGTGGCAGAACTTGTCAACTGCAAAGGGTGACAGGGCTACATCGAAGAACGAAACCATCTCGTTGCGCATCGTGTCAGGATTGAATTCACAGCCTACGGGATACTGCATCCAGGCGTTGGCTACCAGAATCCACCAGGCCGAGATGGTGGCACCAAGACCTGTGAGCCAGGTGGAAGCCAGATGGAATCCGCGAGACACTTTGTTCCATCCGAAGAACATGACGGCCACAAAGGTGCTTTCCATGAAGAAAGCCAGAATGCCTTCGACAGCGAGAGGGGCACCAAAGATGTCGCCAACGAACCAGGAATAGTTGCTCCAATTGGTACCAAACTCGAATTCCAGGATAATACCCGTGGCTACACCCATTGCGAAGTTGATGCCGAAAAGCTTCTGCCAGAACTTGGCAGTGTCTTTCCAGAAACGTTTCTTCGTGCGATAATAGCAGGTCTCCATGATTCCCATGATGAGGGCGAGGCCGAGCGTCAGGGGCACGAAGAGCCAGTGGTAGATTGCCGTGAGAGCGAACTGCGCCCTCGACCAATCGATGGTTCCGGCATCAATGTTTAAGAGAATGTTTTGCATAGGGTTATTGTTGTTATTAGAAGTTTAGTATTTAGGATCACTACTGCCGGCCAATAATCTCTGTAGCTACGAAAGCGTCTTCACTACCTTCTTCGGCATGTTGCTTGATGTAGTTGGGGAAGAAGAACACCTTGAGGACGGCAAAAATGATGATGAGCTTCACAATGATAATAGCCCAGAGTGTACGTCCCAGCGTCATGTGGCGGAACCCGTCGTAGTAGAGGTCGAATGCCCGATATAGGAAACTGTCCTTTCGCATAGGCCAAAGAGATAGATTTTATGAGGGCAAAGATACGGAAAAAAACAATCAGTTCCAAATTTTCGTCAAGGAAGTTGAATAAAGTACTATGAAAAAGCCTGTCAACGAGCTTGTTGACAGGCTTTTGAGGGTTGTATGATTCCTTATTATTCCTCGGTATCCTCCTTGCGGTCATCAATATTGTCACCTTCCGTGGGCTTCATCTCTTCTTTGAAATCGGTAATGCCATTCTCAATGAGGATGTTATACCACTGGAGGAGTTTCTTGATGTCGCTTGTGTGAACACGCTCACGGTCAAAGTCAGGTAATACCTTGCCGAAATATTCAAACAGTTCCTCGCCTTTGGCTTTCCTAAAGTCGATGCTGGTCTTTTTACCGTCTTCGAGCGTCTTTAGGTTGTCGAGCACGTTCATCAAGGGCACATCTTCTGAATTGGTGAACATGGCGATGTCGGCCAGCGACGTGATACGGTCGGAGGCGAAGGCTGGTTGACGGCGATGCATACTGTCAAGCGACTCGACGATGAGGTTGTTCTTGCCGCGAGAAATTAGTTTGTAGAGACCGGGCTTGCCGGAAATTGCTAAAATGGTTTGTTGCATTTCTTTAGTTATTTTATTTCGATATTATGTGAAGCGATGTAATGATATGGTCTATTTGCTGTTCAAGGGGAACTTGTCCGTCGTTGATGATTTCATAGTCAGCACGACGGCGAACTTCATCTTGTGGCCATTGGCGGTTTATCCATTCAAGGGCTTTCTCTTCAGTAATCTGGTCGCGCTGCATGATGCGATGAATACGCATTTGCTCTGGGGCAGTGACCACTATGACGCAGTCGACAAGCTTGCTGGCACCTGACTCGTAGAGAATGGCACTCTCCATCCATTGCATACCACTCTGTAGGAAATCGGCAAAGACAGCTGGGTGGACGAGCGCATCAATGGCTTTGGCATTTTGCTCAGAGGCGAGTAGAAACCGAGCCACTTCGGCTTTGTTGAGCGATCCGTCGGGTTGATAGGTGTCAGGTCCAATGAGGTTGGTGAGCTGTTGACGAAGGGTAGGGGAGGTGCGCATGAGCCTTTTGGCTGCTTTGTCGCAGTCGTAGACCTCAATGCCGTGTGTCGCCAAGAGTTTACAAACGTAACTCTTTCCGCTGCCTATTCCGCCTGTTATTCCTACCTTCATGCCTTTTTTCACCTTTCCTCAATCAGGTATTCCACCAGTGTAGTGTCAAGTTTTGCATTGGTTACCCCGTCAGGTACATGCCTCAAGCTGATTCTACACTTGGAAGAGGGATTCGACATGATATCATTATAGTCGGCAACTACTTCGAAGTCAGCTGCCGTCATGTTGCGATATTTGCTGACACCTGCCACAAACCTGACGCTGACCTTAGTGGGGAATGTACGCAACACCTTGCCCTCCGGCATGTTGATGCCTTTGATGGGAACTTTGTCGATGGTCATTTCCGAGAGCACATCGGTGCGAAAACGGACCTCAACTTCGTTGGGCACCATCTTCACGCCAGCTATTCGGCGGAGCTTGGTCCTAACAAGAAGCGTGTCGTGCAGGTCGCTGTAGTTGATCTCTTCGGTATAAACCTTGCTGATGCTGTCGAGTGTCTTGCGCGAAGCATAGACGGTGACACTGTCGGGTGAGTAATCCACTCCAGCCATGTAGTAGAGATAGGCAGGCGTAACATGTCCGCTGTATCTCACTGGCACACGCTTGTTCTCACCTTTATTATAATAAAAGACCATGCGTTCGGGCTTCACGCTGCCAATTTTCGACGATGCCATCAGCCGTGACAACGCCAGACGCTTCAATTCGGCCTGAGGAATGCTGCCTTGATTATTGGCATGCGTGTAGGTCCTAAAGTCCACGTTGACAGGTTGTATCGCATTACCGTAAAGATAGGTAGCGAGGATGATGCCCTTGTCGCTGACGGTGACGCGCATCGTATCAGTCTCGCCCGAAGTAAGCACCACACTCTTGGGCACGTTGACATAATGAATAGGAATACGTACTTCCTGTTCATAGGTCTCGTTGAGTGTCATCAAGAGCCAAAAGATGCCGGAGAGGGCGAGGAAAAACATAAAAATCAGAAATTCCCTGTTAGCTCTGCTGAACAGGAAATTACTGATTGTGTTGAATATGTTGCGCGTTTCCAATTTATTGTTGACCGTCTACTATTTTTGTATCGGTGTATTGGCCATGTCCTTGAATACAGAGCCTTTGTCCACAGTGATCACCACGTCACGAGCAATCTTCACTTCAACGGTGTTCTTGGCCAGGTCTATGCTCTTCACGGTTCCGTAGATACCGCCGCCAGTCACCACCGACGTTCCCTCAGTCAGTTCATTCTGGAATTTCTGGATTTCCTTCTGCCTTTTCTGTTGAGGACGAATCATGAAGAAATACATGATGGCAAAGAGAGCCACCATCATCAGCAGCATGCTCATGCCGCTGCCTCCTTGTGC
>Ga0326514_10002764_pt1 | contig 11166 bp, 19 predicted proteins | sample 3_2548_0518_D_FD_203653 | JGI IMG/M metagenome (GOLD analysis project Ga0326514, IMG submission 203653) | Bovine rumen microbial communities from UC Davis, California, United States - 3_2548_0518 | ecosystem: Host-associated > Mammals > Digestive system > Stomach > Rumen | place: USA... | reverse complement strand
TCTGTTTATCGGGGATAAGAAGTTGTACGAATGCAAGCCGGGTCAGAGCATGGAGATGATTCGTGAGAATTCCAACCAGGTTCTGCAGGAAGCATTAACCTGATGATTCTGGAGATATTGTATGGATACAAAGAATATTTATCTGGCAGGCGGGTGTTTCTGGGGCACTGAGAAAGTCTTCAAGCTGTTGAAAGGCGTTATAGATACTACGGTGGGCTATGCGAACGGCCATACCCAGAATCCCACTTATCAGGATGTATGCACAGACAAAACCGGTCACCGGGAAACAGTTAAGGTTACATACGATCCTCAGAGAATTACACTGGAGAAAATTCTGACGGCTTATTTCATGGTAATAGATCCGACGATAGAAAGCCGTCAGGGCGGGGACATTGGAACTCAGTATCAGACAGGTGTTTATTATGAGAACGCCGAAGACCTTCCGGTCATCGAGGCCTTTTTTGACAGCGAGCGCAAGAAGTACAATTCGTTCTGCGTGGAACTTCTTCCACTGTCCTGTTTCTGGCCGGCGGAGGAATATCATCAGGATTATCTGGATAAGAATCCGGATGGCTACTGCCATGTGACAAAGGCCGAGTTTGAGGAAGTGGAAAAGCTGAACGCAGAATAATTACTGTTTCGGAATATCATCAAGGGTGGCATGGAGCGTAACGGCAGCATAGTCCTGGTACAGGCAGGAAGTTGAATGCAGGAGTCCAGGTATGCTGTTTCAGCTGCCATGTGGAAGCAGACCGTATAAAGGTTACCGGAATCAACGAGGTATCATCACTGATCAGGAGATAGAACAATGCCGGCATCAATCATTCCATCGTTTCTGTACTATTGCTTTATCGCCGGTATCACTCCCGGACCAGCGAACCTGTGCTCTCTGAATGCTTCTATGCGGTATGGCAGAAAACAGGCACTCAAACAATGGAGAGGCCTGTTTGCCGGTTTCTGGGCCATTGCCATTGGTTCTGTGCTGATCACATATTTCCTGGGCGGAGTTCTCGGAAGCTCGGTCAGCATCCTTGCATGGATCGGGGCAGCGTACCTTGTACATCTGGGAGTGCATATTCTCAGATCCGGCAAAAGTAAAAGTACAGAAGAAGCGAACAAAAACTGTAACTTCTTCACAGGACTCATCGTGAACCTGACAAATGTGAAGATCATGCTCACATGTTTGACTGCCCTGTCGAGTTATGTGCTGCCGTATGATCAGTCCTTCCGGTCGCTTCTTCTCGTCGGCATATTTCTTCCGTTCACGGGACCCATCTGCAATCTTGCATGGCTTTTCACAGGAGCAGCACTTCAGCGGTTCTTTGAAAAATATGAGAAACCAGTCAATATTGTGATGGCAGTTTCGCTGTTTTACTGTGCCTTCAGTCTGGTGTGGGGAGTAGTTGGCAGATAAAATTTCCCGGAAAGGTAAACTCTGCTGTGGAACGTCTTCGATGTGTTGTGGAGAGAATTACATATCAGAATGAGGCAAATGGCTATACGGTTATCAAGTGCCGGGCAAAGAATTACCAGGACCTGGTGACTGTGGTCGGCGCCATGCCGGATGTCCATGTCGGTTCGGTGCTTTCTCTGACCGGTCAGTGGAAGGTAGACGCGAAGTATGGCCGCCAGTTTGCCATGGAGGCTTTCGAGGAAACGCTGCCGGCGACGGTCTACGGCATGGGGAACTATTCGTGTAATGGAAGTATTCAGAAGAACATTTTCATGAGGATGAATTATGATGACGAACCAGGCTGACTGCATCACAACATATTCCGGGATCCATATGAATCCGCTCGATCCGAAACCGGAAAATTTCCGGATCGAAGACATTGCGCATGCCCTGCCGCTGATCTGCCGTGGAAATGGTCATGTGAAGACTTTTTTCTCTGTGGGGCAGCATTGCATCAACTGTGCGAGGGAAGCGGAAACTTTGCATCTCCCGGACCGGATGGTTCTTGCCTGCCTGCTTCATGATGCCTCCGAATGTTATATGTCAGATGTTCCGAGACCTTTCAAGAGAAACCTTCCGGAATACCGGGAGGCAGAAGACCGGCTGCTTTCCGTCCTGTATACGAGGTTTCTTGGGATTCCGGACAGTCAGAGAGCGTTCGGCCTGTTTGCAATGGGATATCCCGCACAGACAAGATAGCAGCAGGATCGCTTTGACGAAGAACGGATTCATTTCGAAGACTGAGAGGAAGCCAATAAGGTTTCATGAAGCGGGGTATCAGCTATGGATAAGAGCCAAACGAAAATTACCTGGCATGGGACAGTTTTTTTGATGGTTAGGGAGCAATAATATTGAATTCTCTTTCGAATAGAAGTATAAATAACTATGAAGCTCTGTTTTTGATCCGTAAGTCGATTGATTTCAACGTTAAGGAGCAATAATATGATACAGGCAAATAGTTTTATTGGGAGACAGGAAGAGATCAACTTACTTGAGAAATATTATTCTTCAGATAAATCAGAGTTCGTTGCTGTTTACGGGAGAAGAAGAGTCGGAAAAACATATCTGGTCCGAAGTACATTGAGTGACCGTTTTGATTTTGAGTTTTCCGGCATGTATCAGGTGGCGGCAAAACTGCAGAGGAGAGAGTTTCAGAAGGCCTTGGACCAGAGAAGCGGTTTGAAAGGCCGACTGCCCTCAGACTGGTTTGATGCGTTTGATCATCTGAAGAGTTATCTGCTTGCTTTGGGAAAAGAGAGGGTTGTCGTATTCCTGGATGAACTTCCATGGATGGATACACAGAAGAGCAATTTTCTGGCAGCGCTTTCTTCCTTTTGGAATGGGTGGCATGAAAAAACAATTCTGAAATTATTTGTATGTGGATCCGCTACGACATGGATGGTAAACAGGCTGATCGGTGATCAGGGAGGCTTGTATGGTCGGATCAGCCGGGCGATTTATCTGGCTCCTTTCAATCTTCTGGAGACAAGAGAATATCTGAATCAGATACAAGATATGAATTTTGACAACCGGCAGGTATTGGAAACCTATATGATTTTCGGAGGGATTCCTTACTATCTTGATATGCTGGATAATGAACTTCCGCTATCTGTTAATGTGGATAATCTATTGTTTGCAGAGAATGCACCTCTTCGGACTGAATATGAATTCCTTTTCCGATCTCTTTTTAAGGGAAGCGTGAATTACAGAAGAGTAGTCGAACTATTGTCGACAAAGCTGACTGGTCTGACCAGAGAAGATATCGCAAAGGAGACCGATCTGACAGGGGGCGAACTGACGAAAGTGCTCAGTAATCTGGAACTGTGTGATTTTATCCGGAGTTATTCAGCACCGCAGAAAAAGGAAAGAAATAAAACCTACCAGCTCACGGATATGTTTTCCTTGTTCTACCTCAGGTTTATCAGCAAAGGTTCCGGTCAGGATGAACACTATTGGACGAAGAGTGCGGAAAGCGGAAAAAAGAACGCCTGGTCCGGCTATGCTTTTGAACAGGTCTGTCTGCACCATTTGTCTCAGATCAAACAGAAACTTGGAATTTCCGGCATCCTAAGTAATGCTTATGCATGGAATCTGAAATCATATACGGACTTAGACGGAAACCTGTGGGAAGGCGCACAGATTGATCTGATCATAGACAGAAGTGATCGTGTCATGAATCTTTGCGAGATGAAATATTCACAGGATGAGTATGTGATCGATAAAGGATATGCCGATACACTCAGAGCAAGAGCAGAAACATTCCGAAGGCATGAGAAGTGCAGGAAGAACCTCAGATGTACATTTGTCACGTTGTACGGGGTGAAAAATAACAGATACAGCAATATTGTAGATGATCAAATTCAGCTTGATGATTTATTTAACTGATGGACAATTGTCCAAATGAAGGCAGGGATGAAAACGTGCCTAACATTTGCCAACAACCTCATGAAAACGGGACCGTGTTGGGCAAGGCCTGGATGTGATTCAAACGCTGGAAACCTTGATTTTAAGCCAAATCTGCCGCTTCGAGAGGAACCGAAAATCGTCTTTTAGTCCCTTGGTAATGTGTTTCTGTATGGGCAGCTGGATAATTCTTCTTCTGAAAAAAGTCCGGCTTTTTCTGCTTCGCCAGCCATCTGGCGCTGGAACTTCTTCAGGGCATAGACAGCGGAATTCATAATTGTGATCGTGCCGTTTTCAACGAGAAATGTAACGCGGTCACCAGTTGTAACACCGAGGGCATCCCGGATGTTCCTCGGAATGGTAATCTGTCCTTCAGACATTACCTTTGCATCATTAACCAACACAGTACTGTTCATATGAATCTTCCGGAAAAGTAGGGAAATAGGGAATTCCCTACTTTTATTTTGCCTTGCAAACTGGCCCGGAAGATGTATTCAGCCAGAAAACTGCCGGAAGAAGTTGGTATATGCCACATTTCTGCCGGTATGGTATATTGGAAGCAGATTATTGATGGGGCAAGGCAGAGAAAAGTTCTGTAAAGGGGTCATCATGAAAATGGAAGTACAGAAGACGGCAGTGCTTCTTGCAGTGATTGCAGTAGTCGGACTTGCGATTTTCCATGCTGTTCATTATCTGGCCTACTGCAGATACAAAAGCGATCCTGAGAAGAGTCACTGTGCTGGCTGCGGACACAGGAAGATCTGCGAGAGGCATCATCGTAAAACGGGTGAGACAGACTGATGATACGCAGACATATCATTTTCTATGGAGACGTTCAGGGAGTCGGGTTCCGCTTTAGGGCATATCACGCAGCAACAATGTACGGCTGCACGGGATGGGTCCGGAACGAGTGCGATGGTTCCGTCATCATGGAGATCCAGGGTGAATAGCGGAGAAATGAACTGGCAAATCTCTGTTTCTCGTGCTAACAGGTTATGGGGGATGATACAATGACAGCAGAAGAAAGCTTATTAAAACTTCGGGAAGGAAATAAGAAATACCTGACGGCACTTAAAAGTGACGGTGATATATCGCCTCAGCTGATTCGGGAAGCTTTCGCTGAGCATCCGGAACTAAAGACGATGAAAACGGTCGGCGCCGTGTACGACGTCGAAACCGGCATTGTTGATTGGCTCTCGTGAGATGGTATATCTGGCGAAAGATGCGGACGATATTCTGAAGGGTGTGGGTTGAAATCATGGAATTTATTTCAGCGCCGGCGATAGCGGAATCTACAAGGGATGAAAGAGAAAATTATATCAGGAACAGATATCCGTGTATCAGCGACTGTGATGCATGTGGAATCTGCGCTGTCTTCAGAGGAAAGGACCCGGTGGTTGCATATAGGGACTACATCGACGGCAGACGGGAATTCATGGAGATAGCCCACGAGTATGCGAGATGATACACAGAGGCAAAAGGAGGATAGTATCATGGAATTTACGGATGTGATCAGAAACCGGTATTCATGCAAGAAGTTTGATGGCAGACAGGTCGAGGAGGAGAAGCTGCAGGCAATCCTGACTGCGGGACAGCTTGCCCCGACGGCAAAGAATCTTCAGGAGCAGAAGATCTATGTTGTACAAACGCCGGAAAATCTGGCGAAGATTGACAAGGTAACGCCCTGCAGGTACGGCGCAGCTACCGTGCTCGTAGTGACATTTGATAAAAATAATGTCTTTACATATCCCGGCGGAAAGAGGGATTCTGGAATCGAAGATGCATCTATCGTAGCTACGCATATGATCCTGGCAGCATATAACGAAGGTGTGGACAGCTGCTGGATCAACTTCTTCAATCCGGATGATCTGGCAAAAGACCTTGGACTTGCGGAGAATGAAGAAATTCTGATGCTCATGGACCTGGGATACGCAGCCGACGGCGTAAAGCCATTGCCAAACCACAGCAGCAGGAAAAATTTATCAGAAACGGTCGTGAGAATCTGAGAACTCCTGACAAGCCTGTTCGGGATGCTGCTCAACGCATATGCGGATATACCGAGCAGTGCCATGCAGAGCGTGGATGTGCTGAAGATACTTCTGGGCGGTTGCCGGTGGAGCCATTCCGGAGATGAAGGATTCTGCGCCGAAGAAGGTCAGGCGGAATTGATGTTCCTGTACTCTCTGGGCGTGTATCCGGTCTACGAGCTCGGAAGCGAGGCCTCCGGCATAAAACCGCAGGAAGGTATCCGGGAAGACAAAGCTGAAATAGTGACACGGTACGTCATGGACTTTCACCTCATTTTCTGTCAGCTGACGGAATCTTTCGGCGCGTCGGGAAGGAGCGCGCAGAGCTCTGTCGCTGGATCTTTCATTCCTCTTTGAAACCATACTTCGATAAATCCATACAGGATGTAGATCACATAGGCGGAGGAATACGCTTCAATCATCGGGCCGTCCGTCTTGAGTCCGAAAGTGTCGGTGATGACATCCTTCATCAGATAGACGAGGCCTCTTTTATTGAGCAGTTCATAGAACTTCCGATGCCGCTCGAAATGAGAGAAGATCGCATCTGCCAGATTCCGCATGCCGCTCTGCAGGACTAAAGGAGCCTCTGTCCATTCATGGTTCAGCCGGATCAGATATTTCCGGACGATGTCTGTCATGTCCTTATAGTTCCGGTAGAAAGTGGCGCGGCCCGCGCCTGATCTCTCGCACAGCTCGCTGACCGTGATCTTTTCAATCGGCTTTTCCATCAGAAGCTCGATGCAGGCTTTTGTCATGTGTTCTTTCGCCCATGTGCTGCGTTCTTCGTTGCTCATCGATGATACAGATCTGCCGTTCTGTCTCATTTTTCCCTGACCTGTTGCCTTTCCTGAAAATGGGTGATATTCTCGCTTTGCTGAAACAGATGTTTCGGCATGATCATACCCCGATAGAAGGGAAAAGGCAAGGAGAAATGGAAGGAGAAGGTTTGTCAATGAATGCAAAGAGACTGGTCATTCTGCTGATCGTGATCGCAGCAGGAATCATTCTGGGAAGACTGGCAGTTCGTGCGGTATTAAACCTGCTTTTGGGCGGGACGCTTTTCGGAGGGAATGTGCTGTGAAACGAAATGGCGCAGGCAACGGCAAGGCCCGCAGGAAGAGAGGAAAGGGGCGATGGATCATGATCTATCTACTGACGTTTCTGGCAGCATTTGCCGGATCAGCAGCCTTCAAGCTGAAGTATGATTCCATACATGGAAAGTACAAGGCCAGGTGGTCAGAAGAGGTTGGGAGCAAACTTACGGACTTGCCTTACGGAGATGGAGAGGCGAACAGATTTGATCTGTATCTGCCGGCCGATTCGGGAAAAGAAAACTATGGGCTGGTGGTCTACCTGCATCCGGGTGGATTTACCACCGGTGATAAGTCCGGTGACACGGAGATGTGCCAGTGGCTGTGCTCCAGAGGCTATGTATCGGCCAGCATCAATTACACGCTGTTCTCAAAGGAGCATCCGGATGCGAACATTTACACACAGTCCGTGGAAATCCGGGAGGCGATGCCTTTTGTGGTGAAGGCCGCGCAGGAGAAAGGATACCGGATCGATCAGATGGCGATCGGCGGAGGCTCTGCGGGAGGCTGTCTGGCGCTGCTTTATGCATACCGCGATGCGGACACTTCTCCGGTGCCGGTGAGGATGGTTTTTGAAGCGGTCGGGCCGTCCAGCTTCTATCCGGAAGACTGGGTATCTTACGGTCTTGATCAGGATACGGACAAAGCAAGGGAAGGGGCTGCGGGCCTCTTCGGAACGATGGCCGGAAAGAAGATTACGCCGGACATGTTCGGGACGGAAGAATATGATGAAGCGATAAGAGATATCTCCGCGCTGCTCTGGGTGGACTCCGATACGGTACCGACGGTCATGGCTTACGGAAAGTATGATAAAGTACAGCCGTACCTTGCATCGGTTCGCCTCGACAAAGCACTGACAGATGCAGGCGTGGCGCACGAATACATTGTCTGTGAACATTCGGGGCATGGACTGCAGAATGACAACGTGCAGTATGGAAGATATATGAGCTCTGTGGAAGAGTACCTGAAGCGTTATCTGCCCATTCGCTGAAAGCCAGAGATCAGGTACTCCTCTTGTCAAAAGTTCTTGACGGAAAGGTATTGTAGGCAGATTATGCTGGGACGGGAGGAAAATCAGAGAAGATATTTGACACTTTATTTCAGGATGTGTAGCATATTCATATATATCTCAATTGGAAGGAAGGGGGAGACGATACAATGCTTGGTGTTGTAAAAGGCTATTATGATGGTCATAAGGTTGTCATTGACAACGATGAGCGAAAAAGGCTTGTACCAGGCCAGGAGTTGATTATCACGTATTATACAAACACAACTCCGGATACTTCAAAGCGGCTAAAAAGATTAGATTTTTTGAAACAGATGGATTCCGTCAGACCGAGCGGAAAATCTTCTGCCGAAATTGATGAGATGATAGGGAGCCTCAGGGATGACAGAGTATAAGCGTATTTTTCTCGACACTGCTCCTATCATCTATTTACTGGAAAAGGCCGACCCGTATTATGGAGTGATTCAGAATTTTTTCAGAGACTTCCCAGATGCAGATTACTGCAGCTCCGTGATCAGCAGGTGTGAATATCTGGTTTTCCCTTATCGGAATCATGACATGGATTCCGTGAATCGGTTCGAGCAATTTCTGGATGCCTTTGATATTTCAGTCAACGCAATCGGAAACGACATTGCGGATCAGGCAGCTCGTATCAGAGCACAGTTCCCGGCTTTTAAGATGATGGATTCTCTGCAGCTTGCTTCAGCGGAGCTTGCCCACTGTGACCTGTTCCTGACGAATGATAAGCAGTTAAAACAATATCGGCGTCTTAATATTCTGACAGTGGCTGAACTTGCGGATACCTGACTTGGCGGATAGACGAAAGTGTTGATTTACCATATCGATGCCATGTTGAACACCGCAAATTGTGTACACAATTATTCCTGATTTTTGGGAGACTCTGGGGATACTTTTCTGTGGCAAGGCACAAAAATTCCGGCAAGAGATGAAAACGGCCTTATCTGGCAGCGCTGAAACCTGCGGAAATTAAGGAAAAACGGCATGATGCAGATTCTCCGCGGAACGCTTCAAAAAGTTGGTAATGTGGAGGTCACCTGCGAATTTGCCCATCAGAAGCCGGAAAAGGGCGTTTGGCTAACGTTTTTTGAAAAACAAAAATTCTGTCACGATTTGCCACGAAAAAACTTGTACAATCCTATCAAAAAGAAATCCAACTTCTAGAATCAGATCTTTTATTTCATTAGAAAAAAGCATCCCATTGCTGAGATGCTTTCTGTCGGACACAGTCTTTGCATGCTATCTGCACACGATTATGTCTCGAGAACTAGTCCTTGTGTCCGGTGCAATCATTGGAGTAAAGGAATCGTCATCCTGACTCAGACTGCAGCTTCTTCTTCGGTCTGGTCCTCATTCATATCAGCAAAGGCCTTATACAGGAAGACAACGCCGACGATGAAGGATACCGTATCTGCAACAGGTGCAGAGAACAGCGGAGCGATGACGCCGGGCTGTATGAAATGCGGCAGGAGCAGCGTAAAGATGACGCTCAGGGCGAAATCACGCAAAAGGGACAGGGACATGGCCATCACAGGTCTGCCGATAGCCTGCAGAAAAATGGAAAATGCCTTCTGCAGACAGCAGAGCAGAATGGATGACATGTAAATCCTGGAGCAGAGCACAGCGTACTCATTATAAAGGCCGTCCTCCGCACCGAAGATGCTGATCAGCTGGAGCGGGAAGACTTCGAACAGAACAGTTGCGATGAGACCGATCACCAGCTCTGCTTTGATCATCAGGCTGCAAAGCTGTTTTACCCTGTCGAATCTGCCTGCGCCGTAATTGTAACCGAAAATAGGCTGTGCGCCGGCAGCCACGCCGACAACGAACGAGATGGCGATCTGGAACAGCTTCATGACGATGCCCTGGACAGTCATCGGGATATCCGGGCCAAACTTGGACCTGGCGCCGTAGTAAACCAGCGTCTGATTCATGACAGCCATGATGACCACGATAGAAAGCTGGGTCAGGAAAGAGCTGATGCCCAGGGGCAGGAACTTACCGATAACAGACCAGGAAGGAACCAGCTCTTTGGCAGAAAGGCGGAAAGTCCTGGCTCTGAACAGGTAGACCAGACAAAGAACGGCGGATACGATCTGTCCCATGATGGTGGCAATGGCAGCACCTGTTACGCCCCAGTGCAGAACGAAAATGGCAATGGGATCCAGAATGATGTTCATGATACAGCCGACCAGAACTGAAATCATGGCGAAAGCAGGACTGCCGTCCGCACGGATAATGGAAGCCATGGCATTGCAGAATACGAAAAATGGAATACCCAGCACGATGACGTCAAAATAGTCTCTGGCGTAGGCAATATTATTTTCCGTAGCACCGAACAGATTCAGCACAGGCCCTCGGATCAGCATCAGCACTGCCATCAGGACGATACCGACCACGACCATCAGAAGAACGGCATTGCCGACTGTCCTGTTGGAAGCCTTCTTATTGCCCTGTCCCTGACAGAGGCTCAGGTAGGCGGCACTGCCATCACCGATCATCAGAGCGATAGCCAGGGCGATGACCGTAATGGGGAATACGACATTGGTCGCACCATTGCCCAGATAGCCGACGCCGCGGCCGATGAAGATCTGGTCGACAATGTTGTAAAGAGACGATACCAGCAGAGAAAGCGTGCAGGGTACCGCGAACTTCAACAGAAGCTTTCCAAGCGGTGCTTCTTCAAGAAAACGGGAATTTGAATTCATATAATACCTCCGTAAAAACATGAAAAAATTTGTGTTCACAATCCAGACAAAAAAACAGGGCGACAGCTTCACTACAGCCGTCGCCCTGTTGGTTACAACCTTGGATCGTTTGTTATTATATGAAAATACTGGTACTTGCGTAATACCCAACTTTTGACAAAACTTTTTGAAAATCGAAAATATTCTTGTGGAAATGGCGCATGAGCAGATTCTCTGATCCACTTTCAACTTCCCTGCCAGGACTTCAGTTTGGTTTCAACTCCTCAGACGGACTTGTGTTTCCGCAAAAAGGATTTTGGTACGGTCTCGCATAGACATGGTAATTACCTCCTGTATCAATATGCCAATATGTGAAAATTGTACCAAGTCGCTGGCGCGACGGCTAGCGTAGCATAACCTTTTCTTCCACTACACGTTCTACCAGCAAAAAAGAGTAGCGTTTTTTCCACGTGTACATTAT
>Ga0326514_10002763_pt1 | contig 11168 bp, 16 predicted proteins | sample 3_2548_0518_D_FD_203653 | JGI IMG/M metagenome (GOLD analysis project Ga0326514, IMG submission 203653) | Bovine rumen microbial communities from UC Davis, California, United States - 3_2548_0518 | ecosystem: Host-associated > Mammals > Digestive system > Stomach > Rumen | place: USA... | reverse complement strand
GTTTTACTCTGGCCAAAAGCCAGTCTGAAAAGGCAGATACTGCCAAACTGAAAAAAGCCGGCCTGTGGAAAGAATACTCCACCGTTACGACTACGTACCGGCTGACAAATAAAATTATTGAAAAGAATGAGGAGGAAAAATCATGATCACATTATCCGACAGCAATTTTACCGTTATCCCTGAGGGCCGTCACGTTTTCAAAATTACCGAGGTTGAATATAAAGAGGACTTTGGCAAAATGAATATCACGCTGGTTACGGCTGACGGCAGTAAACAGATTGAGCGCTTTTCCCTGATTAAAGGCGGTGAGGTAAACGAAAAGGCCCTGAACGCTTTCAGCTATTTCGCACGTCAGGCATTTAATAATCCGGGACTCTCCGGCGAAATCGACGAAAACGATTTGGTAGGCTGCTATATCGACGCTGAGGTTACCCACCAGGTATTACCGTCTAATAAAGATCCGCAGAAAACCGTTACGTTTGTGCAGTTAAAGGATTACAAACCGGCCTCCGGTTTTAACTCCCCAGCTGCTGCCTCTAAAAAAGTCGTTGATATTGACGACTTTTAAGGAATGAAAGAGTCGAGACTGCAGCGCCAGATTATCGACTACCTCGACAGTATCGGAGCCTATACACTCAATGTATACGGCTCCGGTATGACTGGCAAAGGTACGCCGGATATCCTGGCCTGTTATAAGGGCTTATTTATTGCGATAGAGACTAAGGTAGGAAATAACCGGCTGGAACCGGCCCAGAAAATTATCCGGAAACGAATTATCGAGGCCGAGGGTATCCACATAGTTCCTTATTCTCTTGAGCAGTTCATTTCAGACTTTAACGAGGCGGTTGGTAATGAAAGATAACATCTATATCATTTTAGATTCAAATAAAAAGCCGCTGCACAAATTTAAAGACGGGAAAGCCAAAACCTGGGACGAGGTGAAAGACTTTAACAATATCGGAATGATAGTACCGGAGCCGTTTATCGTTCTGGACTTTGACACGGTTTCGGATTATCAGATCATGTTAAAGATAATCGAGGATTTGGATCTGCATTGTAATGTAATGAAAACCTCCCGTGGTTATCATGTTTGGTTTAAATCTGCCGAGCCCTGGAAAAACTTTGTAAAGAGTCGGCTGGCGCTTGGTATTTATTGCGACTGCCGCTCCTACGGAAAAAACGGCTACGTCAAAATTAAGGATAACGGGGTTCTCCGGAAATGGATCCGGCGGTATGACGATAACGATATCAGTTATGTACCGAAATACCTCTACCCGGTGAACCGTACCGGCAACAATTTTTCATTTAAGGGAATGAAGTCCGGGGACGGCAGGAACCAGGAGCTGTTTAATTACATTGTGTTCCTCCAGAGCAAAGGCTTTAAACGGGACGAGGTTAAATACACGCTGGAGCTCATTAATAAATATGTCTTTGCGGAATCCCTGGCTCCCTCCGAAATGGCTACCATTATCCGGGATGAAGCATTTAAAACGGACGAGGAAGTCGAGCAGGAACAGAAAAAAGCAGCGTCCAAAAAATTCCGGCATGATTTATTGGCTGCCGAGCTGGCGAAAGAAAAGCATATCATTTGTGTGAATAATATCCTATACATCTATCTGGAGGGATATTACCAGCCGGCCCAAATCGAAATCGAAAAGGAAATGATACGACGGGTTCCGGATATCACCAGCCGGCAACGGGACGAGGTAATCAAATACCTAAAGATTCTGACGTACAAAGACCGGGACGATATCAAAGTGAATCCCTATATCATTAATTTGATGAATTGCCGGCTAAATATCACTAACGGTAACCGGCTGGATTATACGCCGGAGGCTATCGAGTTCGAGCGGCTTCCGGTGAATTATGACAGTTCCGTTTACTGCTCTGCCGTGGATAAGCTGTTAAACAAAGTCTTTTGTGCTGACCGGGAGTGTATGGATCTGTTCGAGGAAATCCTCGGGGACTGTCTGCTCCACAAAAATATTTATCAAAAGGCGTTCCTGTTTTATGGCAGCGGCTCCAACGGTAAGAGTACCATTTTAAAACTGATCCGGAAGTTAATCGGCCCGGATAACGTCAGTACCGTCTCCCTGGATCAGCTGAGTACGAATTTCATGGCTGCAGAGCTGGAGAACAAGCTGGTTAATATCGGCGACGATATTAATTACAAACCAATTAAAGACAGCGGCACGTTAAAAAAGCTGTTTTCCGGAGAACCGCTGACGGTACAGCGTAAATTCGCTCCTCCTTTTGTCCTGGAATCCTACACGACGCATTTGTTCAGCTGTAACGAGATACCCAGGAACAGCGACAAATCGGACGGTATGTACCGGCGCTGGTGCTTTGTTCCTTTTAATGCCAAATTTACAAAAGACGATCCGGATTATGATCCCTTAGTTTTTGAAAAGGTTTCTACGCCTGAGGCCCTGAGCTATCTTTTGAATCTGGCGATTAAAGGGCTCCGGAGATTACGGCGCCGTGGCTACTACAAAGAGCCGGCTGTCGTCCAAGAGGCTATGAGGCTGTACGCCATTGAGAATAATTCTGTTCTCAGCTGGATAGAGGACGAGGAGATCACCAGAGAACACACGCTGGAAACTCCCAGAGACGGACTGTACGCCCGGTATAAAAACTGGTGCCAGCTCTCCGGTGTCCGGGAAGCGGTTGGCGTCAAAACTTTTTATAAAGAAATCTGTAAAAAGTACGGGCTGTCGGCAAAGTCCCGGCTCCGTAAGGCTGACGGTAAGCGCTATTTCGTAGCGGCGCTGGATTTTTAGGAGGTATCGTGAACGCTTATATTTTCTGCAGCCTTTTGGTTTTATTGAGCAGTGTGCTGTTTTGTTTGATGTTTTACCGAAATATGAGGAGGAAATGAAATGTCACTTATGTCACATTTAGCCTGTGTGTTTATTGGTGCAGTAATCGGCATTTGTATTATGTGCCTGGTTTCCGTAAACAGGGAGGACGATTACCATGATTACAGATAAGCCTATTGATTTGAAAAAGACCTGGGATAAATTCCTGAAACGCCAGAAGAAAAAGGAGAAAAGCAAAAATGCCAAAACCAAAGGAAATATTGAAAATCGAGGATAAAACAGACGGTTATTTCTTTTTATGCCCGTACTGTAACCGGTATGTAGTGCGTTCTTCCGGTTTGCAGCAGTGCCTGGCTTGCGGCGGTATCGTAGACAACGACCACGCTCAAGTGGTTCCACGGCCCAAACGGGTTAAGTTCGACGGGAAACACTCCTGGAGGTAACTATGTTAAATCTGGAAAATAAAAAGCGGTGCCGGTATGTCCTATACAGAAAAGGCATACAAAAGCAGATTCTGAAACTCATGGAAGAAATGGCAGAACTCAACCAGGCGTTAATCAAAAATATTCTGTACCCGGAGGAAAACGCCTATGAGGAGAAAGTCAAAGAGGAAACGGTAGACGTAATCGTAACACTCACCCAGCTGCTTATGATTAAAGGCTACGATAAAGAGCTGATTAACGAGCTGGCCAAAGGCAAACTGCAGCGAACCATAGACAAGATTAAAAAAGGAGAGGAGTAATGAAATATTTAATTATACTGGTGGTGTTCTGGCAGCTCCTTGATACCTCTGCTTATTGTGAGACGGGGAACCGGACGGCTTCCGGAGTCTGGCCGAGGGCTTATCATACTTGCGCCGCTGACCATTTGCCATTCGGAACCAAAGTGATTTTACCGGATAACACCGTCTGGACTGTTGAGGATCGTTTCGGAGGAAATTATAAGGATAAGCTCGATCTGTACCTGGGAAAATACGAAAAGGCTATCAGATTTGGGAGGCAAAAATTATTATGTCAAATTATAACACCCGATTAAAGACGGTGGCGCTGGATCAGGATATGGAACTTATACTGATATCGGCTCTCCGGTATGCAATAGGGAGAGCTACGTATATGCCGGAAACGACAATGAATTTTGTACGTCCCCTACTCCCTCATATGACATTAAAATCGCTTTATGTAATTGAGAATGATTTGAAAGATGAGTTTTCAAGATGTGAACGGCTTAATTTAACGCTGCCTTATGAGGACGAGTGGATTAATTTCGCTTTGGATGTACGGAAAGAGAAAGAAAAGAAAGGAAGTTCCGGTAAATGAACAAACGGGAGATTAAAATGACGTTTCTACTGAGTTACAGCAGAATGAAAGAACGTATTCTCATTCTGACGGAACGCAGGAGAGCCTATGAGGACGACTGTTACGGAATTAAGGCTGTCACCTATTCCGGCACTCCCAAAGGTAGCGACGTGGTTGATCTGTCGAACAAAGTCAGCAAATTGTTATCGTTAACAGAGGATATCGATAACGAAATCCGGGAGCTTACCGGGAAAATGGAATACATTAATACTGTGATTCATACCCGATTAAAGAATTACCGGCTGATAAGCGTACTGGAACTCAAATACATTGACGGGCTGCAGCGAAAGCAGATCGCCCAAATTATGGACTGCAGCGTACAGAAAGTGGATAACCTGACAGCGAAAGCGATTACGGTTATCGAAATCAAAGAAACAGATTTAAAAAAGGTTTTATAACCATTTGTAACAGTTTGTAAACATTTATAACTTTATGTAAGTTTTTAGAACAAATTGTAAACTTATATGCTTTACAGAAACCGGAATCTGTTTTATAGTGTAATCGGTAAAAAGAAGGTTTTTAAAACTTTTTCCAGCTTTTTACCTTTCCTCTCATTCCGAGAGTCGGTTCAGGTCGCAGGAGCCGGCTCTCTTTTCATTTGTGAGGTTTAAAGGTAACAGGTGGTAACAAAATCGTGTTTATCATTCTGTTACCTATCCAAACGCAGATGAATACTGGCTTTGAAGCACTTTGAACAAAAAGGCGGTAACAAAACGGTTTTTCATTCTGTTACCTCATAAAGCCAGTAACCATGCGGTTTACAGTGGTTTAGGTAACATAATATATAATATTTTTTATTTATATAAATAAATAAAAGTAATATATATAATATATAGTAAATGTGTTACTAATATATATAAAGGTTTAGGCCTAAATTCTGTTACCTGTTACCTTTTACAAAGAATCCAGTAATGGCGCTGTTCGCTGGGTAACAAAACGGATTTTAGGTTTTATTTTGTTCTGTTACTTTCGTGAGTTTCTGTTACCTGGTGAAAATAATGTTATATGCTTGCAGCCGGTGCGGTAAGATACATCCCTGGGGGCAATGCCCTAAGGGCCCGAGGCCGGAACGAATTTATAAAAAGAAAGAGCGTACTGCTGTTGTCAGGTTTCGTTCGAGCGCAGCGTGGCAGCGTAAGCAGAAAGAGATACTGCAACGGGACAGATATCTGTGTAAGATGTGTCTGGCTCGTGGAGTGCTGACGACTAAGAATCTTTCGGTACATCATATCATACCGATCCGGGAGAACGATAAGCTGAAGCTGGTGGATGATAACCTGATAACACTGTGTGGACGTGATCATGCTATCGTAGAGGACGACGTGAGCTTCCGGCCTGTCCTCCAGCAGCTGGTTAAATCCCCCCCGGAGAAAATTTTAAAATGAGAGGCGTTTGGGCCAAGACCGGACTGCTCACCTCACTTTACAAATATTTTTCTATTGAGAGGTTACAGAAATGAACAAAAAAGAGTCGATTTTAGAAAAAGTTAACACTTTGAAAACGTATGCAGTTTCTCAGGGATATAATTCCTCTTTACTTAATGATTTAATGAGTCCTCTGCTTACCCAGGTAAACAGTTTTTATAATTTAGACTTATCCGGTATGCTTGAAAACTGTATCAAGGCTTTGACTCATGCTCAAATCCGAACGGGGATAATCTATAAAGGTGGTTACACGGTTCCTTACTCATTGGACGGGGCGCCGTCCGGTTATTCTGATATAACAGATCTGTTTAATTTTGAGGCCGATTTGATGAATACCAGCGGCGCCACTTTTACGGCCAGTATTTCAACGAGCACGGACGCTACTACCGGGAAGCAAAGTTACAGCAGTTCGCTGGTTGACTCCTGGATCAGTGCCGCTACCGGTGCTGTACTGAGTGTACCAAATGCTCTGAAATCGATAGCTTCTTTCAGTAATTCTTTGGGGCTGGGCGCTACCTTAAAGAATTTGCTGGAACCGTCCGACGTGGAAAGCGTTCCTAAGCTGGAAGATATAGCCGAGGATATTTACAATACCCGTAAGTATCTTTTGCTTATCAACACTATGGAGCTGGGTGTGTATATTCCCACTAATTTCAGGAGCTGAAAATGGCCAAAGCGAATATGAGTGTAAAAGTAACATCCAAAATGATGAGCGCTAAAGACAGAAAACTCCGGGAGACGGTGGAGGACTCTTTAAAAGGGAAACCGATATCCAGACGGGCGCCGAGAAACCTTACTGCTCCTCAGGCTAAGGTTTACCGGTGGCTGTTAAAGCAAATGGATCCGTCCGGCATGTTATCGGAATTGGACGTGAAAACGCTATCCAATGCAGCTATTATTATTACCCGGTTGGAACAAATCGACGATATGATTAACGCAAAACCGGAAAACCTGTTCGACAGGCTTCTACTCTCAGCGAGGAAAGAGTATTTTGCTCAGTATTTACAGGTTTGCCGGGAGCTGTGTCTGTCTCCGTCAGCCCGGGCCAAAATGGGAACGCTGGCTGTTAATAAATCCAAACTGGAAACGGATCCCCTGCTCAAGATTTTAGGCGGTGATAAGACGTGATTAATAAAAAACATCCGTCTTATGTATATGCCAAAAACGTAGTCACCGGAAAAATTAACGCTCCGAGATACGTCCGGCTGCAGTGTAAAGAGTTTTTGTTGGTGGCCGACGATAAACTCAGTAAATACACGATTAATAACGAAGTTCTGGAAATGATAGATAAATTTCTTAGTTTGTTTATCATGGCCAAAGGACTCAGCGCCGGCCAGACGGTGAAAGAGTCGTTATCCGGTTTCCAGTGGCTGCTACTCGTAGCGGTATTATGTACGGTTTACCGTGAGAAACCTAAAAAACGCAGATATGAAATTGCGATTTTTGAAATCTGCAGAAAAAACGGCAAGACGTTTATCGTCGGTGTCGTTTTTTTATTGCTGCTGTTAATCGAGCCAAAATTCAGCCGGTTTTATTCGGTGGCTCCTGACGGGGCTTTGTCCCGGGAGGTTAAACAAGCTATTGAGGAACTGCTCAGCATTTCTCCGGCGCTTTCCGGAACCTATCAAAACAAGCTGAAATTTAAAAAATTAAGAGACAGCATAAAGTGTAATATTACGGAATCCACTTACGTACCGCTGAATTATTCTACCAGCAGATTAGACGGTAAGCTGCCTAATGTGTTTTTGGTAGACGAGGCCGGGGCGCTGCCGAACGCTTACGCTATTGAGGCTATGAAATCCGGCCAGCTTACAATTCTGAATAAACTCGGTTTTGTAATCTCAACCAAATATCCGAAAGCCAATAATCCGTTTGAGGACGAGGTAACCTACGCCAAACGGGTTTTAGACGGAGAGGTTGAGGACGAGACGGTTTTCTCGCTGCTTTATGAGCCAGACAATAAAGTTGACTGGAGCACCGACGACGGTATTCTGGAACAGGCGAATCCTTTGGCTCTGGATGTTCCGGAGATAATGGAAGATCTGAAACGGAAACGCTCCCAGGCGATAGAGGTCGAAAGCAAACGGGAAAATTTCATTACCAAACACTGTAATATCATTTATGCCGGTGTTGGTACGGAAAGCTACGTAAGTATAGACGACGTTAAGGCTTGCTGCTCTCCGGATCCGTTAGACTGGGCCGGACGTGAGGTATTCCTGGGCGTCGATTTATCCATGAGTAATGATAACTGCAGCGTCGGTATGGTGGCCTATGATCAGGAAACGGAAACCGTTTTGGCCGGTGCTATAGCGTTTATCCCGGAGGGAAAAATCGAAGAAAAGAACCGTATCGAAAAGGTAAACTACTACGATTTTATTAAGGCCCTCAAGTGTATCGCCTGTGGAGATCGTACGGTAGATTACTCTGTTATCGAGGCTTTTGTTTTTTCTATCGAGGAAAAGTACGGGGTTAAGATACACAGCCTGGGCTACGACAGATATAACGCTATCAGTTCGGCTCAGAAATGGGAGTCCGGTGGTATTGTTTGCGTGGAAATCCGGCAGCACTCCAGTATTTTACACGGGCCCACGAAATGGCTGGCTGAATTAATCGAGAACCGGCAGCTGAGGTATCACGACAACAAGCTCCTGGAAATCAATTTTGATAATGCCAGGTGTACTTATGATACAAACCTTAACCGATACGTTAACAAAAAACGTTCTGCCGGAAAAGTGGACGAGGTTGTATCGATAATAAACGCTTTGTATTTGCTGCAGCAAAACGTAATCCTGAACGAGGCGCTGGAATGGGCTGTACAAATTTAGAGTAAGGAGGTGATTTTATGCTTACAGAAATTATTAACTCTGTTAAATCCTTTTTCGGTTATAAGGAAAACAGATCTGCAGAATCAGATCTTGAGGCTATTCTTACCGGTAAAAATTACGCTTCTTATTTTATCAGTAAAAAAGACGCCCTGAATATTCCGGCGCTGGCTACGTCGGTGAATTTTATCGCCAGTACGGTAGCCGGCCTACCCGTCAAGTTATTTGAAAGAGACAAAGACGGTGTGATCACTCCGGTTGAAAAGGATCCCAGATTAAAAATCCTTAATGATGATACCGGAGATCTGCTGGACGCAAACCAGGCAAAACGGGCGCTGATTTGTGATATGCTGCTGGACGGCAACGGTTACGCCGTCGTAGAACGGGATAATCGTAATGAAACGCTTGGTTTTTTCTATGTAGATAATCAGTACGTTACCGTTATCGACGGTATCGACAAAATCAAAAAGGCGGTAAAAATCTATATTAATGGCGTGGAGTATCCGGAGTATTTTGTTTTCCGGCTGGTGCAGAACAGCGCTAACGGTGTTACCGGTATCGGCATTTTACAGCAGAACGCTTTACTGTTTAACACCATGCTTAACGCCTTAAAATATGAAAATACGGCGGTTTCCGGAGGAACTAAACGAGGATTTTTAAAATCCAAATACCGTTTAGAACAGGATAAGCTGGATCAGCTGAAAAGTGCCTGGCGAAAACTGTTTTCGACGGATGTTAATAACTCCCCTGACGTTATGGTACTGAACGAGGGTATCTCTTTCGAGCCGGCAGCGAGTACCGCCACGGAAAACCAGCTGAATGAGTCCAAACGGACTAACAGCGATTTGGTTTATAACCTTTTCGGTTTGTCTACTAATTTATTTGAGACGTCCAGCGGAACCGGCGGTGAGGAAATTTATATTAATGCCGTAAAAACTGCTATTTTGCCAGTGGTAAACGCCTTAAATACGGCCATTAATAAGTTTTTGCTGCTGGAATCTGAAAAAGAACGGCTGTTTTTCGCTATTGACGTTTCAGAAATCCTGAAAAGCGGAGTTTTGGAACGTTATAAAGGCTATGAAATAGCTATAAAAAGCGGTTGGCTGCAGGTTGATGAGGTTCGTAAACTTGAAAATTTACCGCCGCTCGGTCTTAAATTTGTAAAATTGGGCCTCGGGGATGTGCTATATAATCCTCAGACTCAGCAAATTTATGCCGTTAATACTAATACTGCTACTAAGCTCGGCAGTAAAGGAAAGGAGGGAACGCCAGATGATACGAGTGGAGATCCGAGCTGATAATACCGCTATGATTACCGGTTATGTTAATGTAACCGGCAGAGAGAGCCGTGTATTACAGGATGTAAAAAACGGTAAGTTTATCGAGCTGGTAAAACCAGGCACGTTTAAACACGCTCTGGAAAAAAGAGACAATGTCGGTTTGATGTTTAATCATCAAAAGCCGCTCGGCAGCACAAAGGATAATCTGGAGCTGTACGAGGATAACATTGGTTTGTATGCCAGGGCGCTCGTGAGTGATCCGGACGTAATCGAACAGGCAAAAGCCAAAAAGCTGAGCGGTTGGTCGTTTGGTTTCAAAAAAGAGAAAGACTCTTGGGAAACACGGGACGACGGTATTCCTCGCCGGATTTTAGAGGATATCGATTTGTTCGAGGTGTCAATTTTAGACGTGACTCCGGCCTATATTGCTACGAGTATTGAAATGAGGAGCGACGGCGGCCAGGATTTGGTCGAGTATCGTAAACACGAGGATGATATTACCGTAATAGATAACCGGAGTAATCCGGATCCTAAATCGGTAACAGATCCTGCTGCAGCGCTGGCTCAGCAGAAACGTAAATTTGAATTTTCAATTTTAAAGTAAAGGAGTAAAAAAAACATGAATTTTAAAAAGCTGTTAGAAAAACGTAATACTCTTGTTGGTCAGATTAATGATATGTTCCTGGCTGCCGAAAAGGAAAACCGGGCTTTCAATGAGGACGAAGCGAAACGCTATGACGAACTCATGAAAGAAATTAAAGATATCGACAAAACAATTAACCTGTTCAACGAATCCCGGCAGTTCGGTACTGCTCCCGGTGCTCCGGCTGCTGCTTCTCCGACTGCAAAAGAAACCGAACAGGCAGAAATGAGAGCTTTTGAAACGTTCCTCCGTACCGGTTCTCTGCCGGCAGAATCTCGGGACGTGGCTACCGCTAATATGACTATGGGCGATAACGGCGCCGTTATTCCTACCTCTATTGCAAGGAAAATTATCGAAACCGTTAAAAACATTTCTCCCATTTTCCAGCTGTCTGATCAGTACAGCGTTAAGGGAAGCCTGGTGTTTCCGAAATACACAGAGGTTAGCAGCGCTGTTACTGTGGCGTACGCTGCCGAATTTACGGCTCTTACTTCCAAAGTTGGTAAGTTTACCTCCGTAACCTTATCCGGAAACCTGGCCGGCGCTCTGGCTAAAATTTCCAAATCCCTGATTAACAATGCTGAATTTGATATCGTTTCCTATGTAATCGGTAAGCTGGCTGAAGCTATCGCAATATTCATGGAAGCAGAACTCTTAAAAGGCACCGGGGCTACCGGTCACATGACTGGCGTACTGACTACCTCCGGTATCAGTGTTACCGCTGCCGCTGCTACTGCTATCAGCGCCGACGATCTGATTAAGTTACAGATGAAAGTTAACCAGCGCTACCGTGGTAAAGGCGTCTGGATCATGAGCACTCAGACT
>Ga0326514_10002762_pt1 | contig 11168 bp, 3 predicted proteins | sample 3_2548_0518_D_FD_203653 | JGI IMG/M metagenome (GOLD analysis project Ga0326514, IMG submission 203653) | Bovine rumen microbial communities from UC Davis, California, United States - 3_2548_0518 | ecosystem: Host-associated > Mammals > Digestive system > Stomach > Rumen | place: USA: California... | reverse complement strand
GCCATCAACACCAAAGTGCGTCCCGACAAAAAGAAGAAAAATAAAGAAAAGAAAGCCGTCGACGCCAAGGAGCAGAAGAAAAAAACCGACGCCAAGGCAGAAAAGCCCCAGCCCACCGAGCCCAAGGCCAAACCGGCACCCGAAAAGGTCAAGCCCGCCGAACCCGTGGAAGAGAAGCCGGCCGAAAAGCCCGCCCCACCAGCCAAGCCCGAACCCGAATTCATCGAGACCCAATATCAGAAATTAGAAGGAACCAAGCTTGTCGGCAAAATCGACCTGAGCCAATTTGAAAAGCCCAAGCCCTCCGCTTCCGAAAAGAAGAAGCGCAAACGCATCAAGAATAAAGCCGTCAAAGTAGGCGACAACAACGGCCAGACCGAAAGCGCGGCTGCAGCCGCCTCCAACAACGGTGGCAACAACAAAGGCGGCAACGGCCAGAAAGCCAACCGCGGCAACGACGCCAAGAGCGAGAAAAACGCCGACAAAGCCAGCAGCAAAGGCAACAAGAAAAAGGCCGAAAAGAAAGCCCAAAAGGTAGAAATCGACGACAACGAAATCGAGAAGCAGATTCGCGACACATTGGCCCGTCTGAGCCCCATGGGCAAGTCCAAGACCTCCAAACACAACCGCGAGAAACGTCAGAAGGTGCAGCAGCGCATCGAAGAGGAGCACATGAGCGAAATGGAAAGCCAGAAGACGTTGCGGGTGACCGAATTTGTCACCGCCAACGAACTGGCCACCATGATGAACGTGCCTGTCACCCAAATCATCAGCACCTGCATGCAGGTAGGCATCTTCGTCAGCATCAACCAGCGTCTCGATGCCGAAACCATCAAACTCATCGCCGACGAATTCGGCTTCGAAATCAGCTTTGCCAGTGCCGACGTTATCGACGAACTGAACAAAATAGAAGAGGAAGACCGTCCCGAAGACCTCATCACCCGCAACCCCATCGTCACCGTCATGGGCCATGTGGACCACGGTAAGACCTCACTCCTCGACTATATCCGCAAAACCAACGTCATCGCCGGCGAAGCCGGTGGCATCACCCAGCACATCGGTGCTTACGAAGTCACCACTGCCGAAGGCCGCAAAATCACTTTCCTCGACACCCCCGGCCACGAGGCCTTCACCGCCATGCGCGCCCGTGGTGCCAAAGTAACCGACATCGCCATCATCGTCATCGCCGCCGACGACAAGATAATGCCCCAAACCGTCGAGGCCATCAACCACGCCCAGGCCGCCGGTGTGCCCATCATCTTTGCCATCAACAAGATCGACAAACCCGGTGCCGACCCCGACCGCATCAAGACCGAGCTGGCCAACATGAACCTCCTCGTCGAAGAATGGGGCGGTAAATACCAGAGCCAGGACATCAGCGCCAAAAAAGGCATCAACGTAGAGGAACTTTTAGAGAAAGTCATCCTGCAGGCCGACATCATGGAGCTGAAAGGCAACCCCAACAAGCGCGCCAAGGGCACCGTGCTGGAAAGCTCGCTCGACAAAGGCCGCGGCTATGTGGCCAAACTACTGGTCGAAAACGGCACCCTCCACAAAGGCGACCCCATCGTGGCCGGAGCCATCAGCGGCCGTGTACGCGCCATGTACAACGAGCGTAACCAAGAAGTCATGTCCGCCGGTCCGTCGCAGCCCGTGCTGCTGCTCGGCCTCACCGGTGCCTGCCAGGCAGGCGACACCTTCAACGTCACCGAGGACGAGAAGGAAGCCAAAGACATTGCCGCCAAGCGTACCCAACTGCAGCGCGAGCAAGGACTGCGCACCCAAACCCACCTCACCCTCGACGAGATTGGCCGCCGCATAGCCCTGGGCAACTTCAAAGAGCTGAACATCATCGTCAAAGGCGACGTGGACGGCTCGGTCGAAGCCCTCTCCGACTCACTGCTCAAACTCTCCACCGACGAAGTGCAGGTGAACGTCATCCACAAAGCCGTGGGCCAGATTACCGAAAGCGACATCATGCTGGCCATGTCGTCCGACGCCATCATCATCGGCTTCCAAGTGCGTCCCTCTGTCGGCGCTCGCAAAATGGCCGAAGCCGAACATATCGACATCCGACTCTACAGCATTATCTACGACGCCATCAACGAACTGAAAGACGCTATCGAAGGCATGCTGGCACCCGAAACCCAGGAGAAAATCGTTGCCAACCTCGAAATCCGCGAGACCTTCAAAATCAGCAAAGTGGGCACCATCGCAGGCTGCATGTGCCTCGACGGCAAAATCACCCGCCAGCACAACGTACGCATCATCCGCGACGGCATCGTGGTCTACACCGGCAAACTGGCCTCCCTCAAGCGATTCAAAGACGACGTCAAAGAAGTCTTCAGCGGTCAGGACTGCGGCCTGAGCATCGAAAACTTCAACGACATCAAAGTCGGCGACATCGTCGAAGCCTACGAAATTATCGAAATCAAGCGTAAGCTCTAAGATAACAGCGGAGCTTCTCCGCCAGCGCTCTGATAGTTCAATGGATAGAATAACTCTCTCCTAAAGAGTAGATCCGGGTTCGATTCCCGGTCGGAGTACAAAAGACAGTCTGCAAAGGCTGTCTTTTTTTTGCCCAATCAAAATAAAAATGTATATTTGCAAATGAATGGCAACACTATTTCATTTAGGGCTCCCATTATACAATATTCTGAAAAACAACAAGGTAACAAACTTCACACCTATGGACTCAACGAACATCAACACAATCGTAACAATTATTAGCATCATAATTAGCATCATAATTAGTGTTTCTGCATTCAAAGTTTTAATTCGGAAAATCTTTCCCAACAACACAAAATGGAGGAAAAAATATTTAACAGACCACCTCTCAGAGGACTTTAACCACTATCGAAACAATCCGGTCTATATCCAACCCTACATTACAACCACAAAGCCTCACGCGGAGCATGAACCTGCCAAAGCCGAATTAAAGGACGCAAGGCTCCTGCAAGACTACTTCATAAACAACGTATTCCTAAGGGAATCAACGGAGCCCAAACTATTTTGCATCCTAGGCGACACCGGCACTGGCAAAACTGCCGCACTGGTCCGCCTCTTCACCGATTACATCAACGCACATACCAAGCGAGATTTACCCTACCAAATCAGACTTGTATCCCTCAGCAGGAATCACCCTTTTCAAGAAATTGAGAAGATAGAACAAAAGGACAAATGCATCCTCCTACTCGATGCCCTCGACGAGAACAGCGAAGCCAAAGACCCCACAAAGTACGCACAATTCATGCATAAGATTGAGGGATATTGTGATGCCTTTGCCCGTGTTGTCATCACCTGCCGACCGCAATTCTTCCACGACGAGCAATCCGAGCCAGGGCCGACCCGAGTCCGATGGAACGGCAAATGGCTCGAATTCAAAAAAATCTATTTAGCCCCCTTCAACGACAACCAGGTGCAACAATTTTTAGATGAAAAAATCACATTCCGTTTCAACGATAAACTTCGCCAAAAGGCAGAAGATATCGTAAAGAAGCAGCCTCTCATTGCCATCCGGCCTCTGGTGCTAACTTTCATTGAGGACATTGCAAGATCCGACAGAGAGGTGAACAATACCCTCGACGTCTTCGACATAATTATAGAGAAGTGGATCAACCGCGATGTGGAAAACATATCACCCGAAGACATTGACAAAAGGACCGACCAGTGGTGGGACACGCTCTCTACCGTGGCCAACTATATGTACTCACGCCAAAGCCTAAACATATCCTTCCAAGAACTGAAAGACCTAGTCAACAATTCCAATCTTACTAAGGAAGACAAGCCGCACTTCACCCAACGCGCCATGCTCACCCGCTCCGGCAACGAGTACCACTTCTCGCACAAATCCTTCTACGAATACTTCATGGCCTACCGCTTCTTCCTCCACTTTAAAGAAATCGGCAATCTCTACTCGATGGACTTTGCGCTACAAATCTACGGCGACCTCTTCTCCGCTTGGAAAGAAAAAAGACGACTCCGCTTTGCCGACATACAAAACCTGAACACCTATCAAGTAGCCGCATCGCTTCTCACCATCGGAAACAGTTTACAAGACCTCCATCATTTCAGCGAAGCCGAAAACAAGTACCACACAGCCCTTACCCTCTTTAAACTTCTCGACAAAAAATCCCCGAACAAATATATAGACGATGTTGCTACAACGCTAAACAACTTGGCCGTCCTCCACAGAGACACCAACCGCCATGACGATGCCGAAAGAGAATACCAAGAGGCATTGGACATCCGCCGACAACTGGCCAAAAAGAATCCCGACGCATTTCTGCCCGATGTGGCTGGTACGCTGAACAACTTGGCCATCCTCCACAGCGACATCAACCGCCATGACGAGGCCGAAAAAGAATTCCAAGAAGCACTGGTCATCCGCCGACAACTGGCCGAAAAGAACCCCGATGCTTTTCTGCCCGATGTGGCCGATACGCTGAACAACTTGGCCATCCTCCACAGAGTTACCAACCGCTATGACGAGGCCGAAAAAGAATACCAAGAGGCCTTGGCCATCCATCGACAACTGGCCGAAAAGAACCCCGACGCATTTCTGCCCGATGTGGCCATGACACTGAACAACTTGGCCAACCTCCACAGCGACACCAACCGCCATGACGAAGCCGAAAAAGAATTCCAAGAAGCATTGGACATCCGCCGACAACTGGCCAAAAAGAACCCCGACGCATTTCTGCCCAATGTGACCATGACGCTGAACAACTTGGCCGCCCTCCACAGAGTCACCAACCGCCATGACGATGCAGAAAGAGAATACCAAGAGGCATTGGACATCCGCCGACAACTGGCCGAAAAGAACCCCGATGCTTTTCTGCCTTATGTAGCCATGACGCTTTTCAATATTGCATTGTTACACCTTGACCAGGAGAACTATGAGGCTGCCGAGGAGGCGGCTCAGGAGAGTTTAGAAAAGTACCAAATCATGGCTGCTAAAAGTCCTGCGGCATTCGACAAGGATGTTGAAGATTGTAATAACCTGATAGCCGCCATCCATGAGGGGAAAGAGAAATTGGACGCCACACAACTAAAACAAGACTAATATTTACAAACTCCGTTTACTCCCGTCCAGCCGGCTCTGGGCGGGCGGCCTGCGGCGGGCGTGGCTCCAGCCGTTCCTCTATACATCGTCTATTGTTCGCCTTTCGGTCGTCTATCCCTAATAGGGGAACGGCAGGCGGTGTGCCGAAGGCATGGAGGGAGGGGAAAGGGCGTACTATTGGCACGGTGAGGTTCAGATGGGTAAGGCCGGGGATGGATTTCTAACGGGTCTCGTTGCCGTTTTCTATCTGGTCGTAGATGGCGAGGTAGTTGTTGTAGCGCTCGGTGCTGATGAGGCCATCGTCGACGGCTTGTTTGACGGCGCAGTGGGGTTCGTGGCGGTGGGTGCAGTTGGCGAAATGGCAGTCGTGGAGGACGCGGCGCATCTCGGGGAAGAAGTGGGAAAGCTCGCCAAGCGAGAAGTCGACCATGCCGAACTCTTTGATGCCGGGGGTGTCGATGAGGAAGGTGGGCTGGGCGGAGGCTGTACCGGGTAGGATGAGCGGGAACATCTCGGCAAAGGTGGTGGTGTGCCTGCCCTTCATGCTCCACTCGCTGACCTCGCCTACGCGGAGGTCGAGCCCGGGGGCGATGGCGTTGAGCAGTGCCGACTTGCCCACGCCCGAATGGCCGCTGAAGAGCACCGTCTGGCCGGCGATGGCCTGGCGGACCTCCTCGATGCCGTCGCCCTTGAGGGCGCTGACGGCCATGACGGGGTAGCCGGCGGATTGGTAGATGGCTTTGAGCTGGTTATGTATTTCCCAGAGGGTCTCTTCGTAGAGGTCGCACTTGTTGAAAATGATGCAGGCGGGGATATGGTAGGCCTCGGCGGTGACGAGCAGGCGGTCGATAAAGCCGGTGGAGGTGCGCGGGAAGCCGAGGGTGGCCACAATGCAGAGGCGGTCGAGGTTGGCCGCGATGACATGGGTTTGCTTGCTGAGTTTGGTAGCCTTGCGCACGATGTAGTTCCGGCGGTCGCGCACCTCGCTGATGACGCCGGTGCCGTCGTCCTGCAAGAGGTATTCGACCTGGTCGCCCACGGCCACGGGGTTGGTCTGCTTGTTGCCCCGCAGGCGATAGTTGCCCCGCAGGCGGCAATTCACCAACGACTGCCCGCAGCAGGGGTTTGAAGCGTTTTCGTATTCGCTCGTGGGCAGCACTTTGTACCAGCTGCCGGTAGTGCGTATGACCAATCCAACCATTACGTATTATTTGTGCAACAGAGCCGAAGGACCAGCGGCCCGAAGTTGTTTCGGGTTGCAAAAATACAAAGAAAAATTGAAACCGAAACAAAAAATAATTTCAGGCCGGAAGTGTGCCACCTGTTTTTTGCCTGATGAAACCTGGTATCTCAATTATTTTTAGTATCTTTGCATTTTATTTATTTGTATGAAACAGAGGTTTTGTTTTATTATATTATTATTAATCTTCACTTTAGCGAACCTGCCTGCCTCCCTTTGGGCACAAGACGCATGGGACGACGTGAACACCTTCAGTTTGAACAAGGTGGCCGCACACGCCAATGTCATCCCCTACGCCGACGAGAGTGCCATTGCCGACCTACGCTACCGCGAGTCGCCCTACTACCGCAGCCTGAACGGGACTTGGAAATTCCACCTGGCCGAAGACCCAGCGGTCTGCCCGCCAAACTTTTACGACAATGGTTATGACGTGTCGGACTGGGCCGACATAGCAGTGCCCGGCAATATCGAGACCCAGGGTTTTGGCATACCGGTGTATACCAATATCAGCAACGAGTTTCCCTCCAACCCACCCTACGCGCCGCGCGAGATGAACCCCACGGGGTGCTATGTCTACGACTTCCAAGTGCCTGAAAGTTGGCGTAGCCGCCATATCTATATCAAGTTTGGGGCGGTGAAGTCGGCCATGTACCTTTATATCAACGGCATCCGCGTTGGCTACTCCGAGGATTCCAAAACCCCCGCCGAATGGGACATTACCAAGTATGTCCACCCGGGGCAGAACCGTCTGGCCGTGAAGGTTATCCGTTTCAGCGACGGCAGCTACCTCGAATGCCAGGACATGTGGCGCCTGAGCGGCATAGAGCGCGACGTGTGCCTCTACAGCACCCCGAGGGTGCATGTGAGCGACTATAAGGTGGTGGCCAAAATCAACGAGCGAAACGGCGATGGCCTGCTGGACTTACAGGTGGACCTCTCGTCCGCCCTCACCAACAAGATGAGCGTGGAGATGGAGCTGCTGGACGACAGCGGGAACCAGGTTTTGCGGCAGGAGAAAAGTTTGGACACGCACGAATCGGCGGCCTACTTTGGCGACCCGGCCTGTAGGGTGCGCGAGGTGCATCCCTGGACGGCCGAAACGCCGTATCTCTACACCCTCATCCTTCGGCTGAAGAACGCAAACGGCACCCTGACCGAAGTGCTCGGCTGCAAGGTAGGATTCCGCAACGTGGCCATAAAGGAGGTGGAATACCGCGTGGGCGACACCACGATGACCACCCGTCAGCTGTGCATTAACGGGGTGCCCATCACCATCAAGGGTGCCAACCGGCACGAGCACAGCCCCTACACGGGACACTACGTCAGCCGCGAGGAGATGGAATTCGACATAATGCTGATGAAGCACCTGAACATCAATGCCGTGCGCACCAGCCACTATCCCGACGACGAATACTGGTACGAGCTGTGCGACCGCTACGGCATGTACATCTGGGACGAAGCCAACATAGAGTCACACGCCCAAGGATACGGCGAGAACAGCCTCGCCAAGAGGGAGGAATGGATAGAGCCCATGATATACCGGGTGAGCAATATGTACCACCGCGACCGCAACTATCCCTCGGTTATTGTATGGTCGCTGGGCAACGAATGCGGCAACGGCATTGCCACGCAGCGCACCTATCGCTACCTGAAGGGGGTGGAAACCACGCGCCCCGTCGCCTACGAGCGCGCCGTGCTGGACTGGAATACCGACATAGTGGGCGAGATGTACTCGAGTGTTGACCACCTCTCGGACTATTGCCGCGAGTGGCGCAGCCGCGACGATGTGTTCACCCGCACCGACCGACGCCCCATGGAGTGCGACCCGTCCGAGGACCTGCAGGACAACCGCCGCCGCCCTTTCATCATGGTGGAGTACTGCCACGCCATGGGCAACAGCCTGGGCGGGCTGCGCGACTACTGGGACACCATTGCCAAATACCCGCAACTGCAGGGCGGCTTCATCTGGGACTGGGTTGACCAGAGTTTTCTGATACCCAGCACCGACAGCCTCCTCACCGGAGCCCGCTGCATAAAGCCCTACAACGACTCCATTGCGAGCGCCCTGGCCTCAGACCAAACGTGGTTTGCCGTGGGGGGCGACCTTGGCAGCCTGCCCGGCATACGCGACGACGACGCCTTTTGTGCCAACGGCATCATCTCCAGCGACCGCAAACCCCATGCCCACGCCGGCGAGGTGCAGCAGGTATACCAGAACCTCAACGTGAAGCAGGTCACCCTGAAAACGGGCGAGCAGCAATACATATTGCACAACGACTTTAACTTTCGCGATGCGGACAACTTCATTTGCAAATACCGCATCTTTTCCTCGCTGCGCGACAGCATCTACAGCGACACGCTCCATCCGCACCTGCCTGCCGGGCAGAGTTGCCGGCTGCAGTTCCGCATGCCTGAGATAGACCCCCTGCCGGGCGAACGGCTCTTCATACGTTTCAACTTCACCGGCGACAGCTATGAGGTGGACGACCCCTACGATGAGGGCATCTCTTGGACATTCAACGAGAACAGCCACGACGAGTTTGAAATAACCGATATGGAGGTTCCGACCGACTCCATTGACGTGCCCGACGTGCCCACGAAGGGCTTCACCTGCCACCAGAGCAGACAACACCAAACGGTGAACATTGGCCGCGACGGCATATTCGACCTCACCATCGACACCCGCAACGGCTACATCACCCGCTACGAATACTATGGGCAGGAGATGCTGCAGCGTCCGCTGCGATGGAACTTTTGGCGGCCGCCAACGCTGAACGACCTGGTGGACCCCTATGGTGCCCGTGCATGGGAAGGCCTTGACCGACTTGAATCCACCCCCATCAGCTGCAAGGTTACGCAGGTGGGGCGCGCCGACCTGATGGTGCAGGTTGTCCTGTTGCTGGAGCTGAGCAGCCCGGAGGACAGAAATATTGCCATGCGGGAAATCATCGACGTGGATGCCGAAGGCCGAATGCAGCTGAGCTTTGCCCTCCAGTCCGGCGGAGACTACCGCACCCTGCCCAAACTGGGCATACAGCTGGGCATAGACAGCGCCTGCCATGAGGTGGAATGGTGGGGCAACTTCTACGAGAGCTATCCCGACCGCCAAGAAGCCCAGTGGCAGGGGCACAACGCCACCACGCCCGACGAGGTGTGCGGCGAGCTGCATGTGGTGCCCCAAGAGAGCGGCAACCGCACTGCCTTCTGGACCTCTTTTGCCCTGGCCGACAAGCGGCTGAACTTTTGCAGCGCCAACGAGCGCCGCATCAATTTCAGCATGCGCCAGTATGAAGACAGCGTCATGACCGCTGCCCGCCGAATAAAAGACCTGACCAAGGCCGACCACTATATTGTCAATATCGATGCGCGCCAGGCCGGACTGGGCACCGCCACCTGCGGCCCCGGCGTGAGGGAGCCCTATCGCATCAATGGCGACAGCACCCAATACTTCCGCATAGTGATGATACCCTCGCAGGAGGGCGACATGGTGAACCTTTGGCGCTATTGCGGCTACTACTTCGACGAGCCCAAAGCGCTCGACCAGCCATTCCCCGCAAAGCCTGCCAACAAGGTAGACTCGATAAGCGTTACGACCTACGGCGACAAATCGCAGCCTGCGGAATATCCCAGTTTTGAGTACAGTAAGGGCTACCCCACGGTGTTGCACGACGGGCACCTGGCCATTGCCGGGAACTATAGCGAGGGATGGACGGGATTCAACGGCCGCGACAGCGTGGACGTGACCATTCAACTGGGCGAGCCCACCACTCTTGAAGAGGTAGCCATTGGCTTTTGCCACAACGCCAAGGACTGGGTGCTACAGCCTTGGCAGGTGAAAGTCCAGTGGTCGAAAAACGGGCGTTCCTACTCCGACTGGAAACCCCTTAGCGCGGTGCACCCCATCACCGACGTGCAGAAAGAAGGGCGCCGGGTGGCCATGCGCTGCACTTTTAATCCCAAGCAGGGATTTTTCCACCCCGCCGAAGCTCCAAATGTGAAATATATACGTATTAGAATACACTGCCAGCAGTTGTTGCCCCCGTGGCACATTGCCGCAGGACAACCTGCCTGGCTGATGATAGATGAAATAAATGTAAAATAGACAATGGCACTCCTGTTCATATTCCTTTTTTCAGCCATGGCCGTATCGTTCATTTGTTCGATATTGGAAGCCACGCTGATGTCGACCCCGCTGTCCTACGTCAACATGCGAGAGGACGAAGGCTACAAGCCAGCCAAACGGTTTAAAGAGTACAAGACTAACAATGCCCGCCCCATAGCGGCCATTCTCTCGCTCAACACAATTGCCAACACAATCGGTGCGGCCGGAGTGGGAGCCCAGGCCACGGAGGTTTTCGGTAGTCGCTGGTTTGGATTGGTTTCTATCATTACTACCATACTCATCTTGGTGTTCTCCGAAATCATACCCAAGACCATTGGCACTAACTACTGGAAAAAGCTCATGGGGTTCACGGCGCGAACCCTGCATTTCATCATCACGCTTCTCTTCCCTATCGTGTGGGTGGTGGAGAAACTGAGCAAGAGCATTGCAGCCACCGATGAGGATGAGACCGCCGTAAGCCGCGAGGAGGTGGCCGCCATGGCCGATATGGCCGAGGACGAAGAGGTGATTGACGAGGACGAGAACAAAATCATACAGAATGTTATCAAACTGGACGACGTGAAGGCCGAGGATGTGATGACCCCGACCACCGTGGCCGCCATTGCACCCGAGCAGATGACCCTTAGAGAATTCTACCTGGACAAGGCCTACTCTCACTTTTCGCGCATTCCGGTTTACAGCGACTCGGACGAATACATCACCGGCTATGTCCTCCGCAGCGAAGCCTTGGAAATGCTTAC
>Ga0326514_10002761_pt1 | contig 11172 bp, 24 predicted proteins | sample 3_2548_0518_D_FD_203653 | JGI IMG/M metagenome (GOLD analysis project Ga0326514, IMG submission 203653) | Bovine rumen microbial communities from UC Davis, California, United States - 3_2548_0518 | ecosystem: Host-associated > Mammals > Digestive system > Stomach > Rumen | place: USA... | reverse complement strand
CGCGCGCTCGCTATTAATCGCGCAGCACTCGGCGCAGTAGGTTCGCCCGCTCAGGGTGTAAGCATCCTGTTGGCCGCACTGGCGGCAAATGTGGTGTTCCTTCTGCATCTGCCGCCATGCGTTCACTCGCTCTTTGTTCTCTTTACGTTTCGCTTCCGCTTGCTCCGGAGTGTTCTTCCTCATATGCCCTCCACGGTTTTTCACCGCTGTAGTGTTTTTCGCTGATTGCTGTCTGCTGCCAGTCCGGGAGCGTCGCTATGCGCTCGTTCGCCGCTTGTCTATCGGCCATGTGCCGCTCGTTGGTTTTGAAGAACGGGCACGCCTCGTTCTGTCCGTCGCAGTTATCCGTGAGGGCCTTGCAGCCCCACTTGCCCATCGTATTTTGGTCGTATGCGAAGCAATAAGCCATTATTAAACCTCCCTTGTCAGATACTCGCTCAGGCTGCACAGGCCCAACCATACACAGGCCCATAGCGTGAGGATTGCCGCTCCGATTTTCCGTACAATCCCGTTGTTTTGATCATAGCGTTGCATCTTATAATGTTCGCGTGTTATTAATGCGGAATAATCATCAGCCGTCTTTGTGTTGTTTACAGCTACACGCACCAAGTGACGAACAATATGCTGACGGTCTATTTCCGCTTCTACGGATGCAACTTGTTCATGGGTCAGCGGTTTTGCTGGGATAAGATCATTCATGATTCACACCTCATTTTGCTGCCGCACTGGCTGCAATACTGCTTGTAATAAGGGTTATGCTTGCAGATTTTCCCGCACTCGCTGCACTTCCACCTGGCCTTGTTTTCCTCGTTGGTGTAGTATTTCCACATCCCGAATTTTGCCTCTTTGTTCATTGCCGGTTCCTCCGCTTCCTCAGCTCGATGCAAAGGTCGATCACATAGTCGTTCGAGATTCTGTTCCTGTTGTGATATTCGCGTTTGTTTTGTAACTCGGCCTCGTGTTGGATCAGCCATTCGTGATACTGTTCGCACACGGCGCGACAGCCGACATACCGCTTGTCGCACTCCACGCCGTCCACCTTACAAGGCGGTTTCGTCATCCTGCACCACCCTCCCCGAAGTGCCGCCTTGCGTATTCGGCCAGCAATGTCGCCTCGGCTTTGCCGTCGCTGTCCGTCCTGCAACGTTCCGTCCGCTTCAAGTCCAACTCAGGGAACAGCTTGCGGCATGTCTCAATTGACGCTTGCTTGTCCTTTCCGATCAGGCTGAATTCCTTCTTCCACTTGTTCGGCGGGACAAGCTGATAGGGAATCCCCAGCGCGGACAACACGCCCTCTATGTACCCGGCACTCTTGCCGAAGTTGAACATTGATACGGTTCCCTGCCCCGGCCTTGCGCCCACCTTCTCCACGGCTGCGACTATGCCATGCTCTTTCATCTGCATCAGCGAAGCCATTTCCATAGCGAAGAATGAATCATCCCACGAATAGGCGAATACCGCTTGTCCCGTATCGAACTTGAAAATTACGGCATACCCGCCCTTGGCTCCGGGGTCAACGCCTATGTAAATCACTCATCGTCCCCTCCGAATATCCGCGCCATCGCCGCCAACACCCCCAGCACGATTCCCGCGCACAGCAGGAACACGAACACCGCAAAGAACGCCTTGATTCCGAACGCCGCCCCAGCGGCAACCCATTCAACGAAAGTCATTTGTTATTCCTCCTGTTGATCGCTCTACACTTTTGTTCCAGATAGTTAAATACGGCAGGGCCTACCGCCAACGCCAACGGGTGGTTCTTGTGCTTCCACCCCAATTCATTCAAAGCCTCGGCGGCTTTCTCCCACCACTCAGCGGCATCCCCAGGGGGCGGCTGGTTGAACTCGTTCAGGAACTTGTAGCAGTCCGTCATCACGGCCTTTTCGTTGTCGGTCACAGCCGCCTAACCCCCTTCCCGCTCACATAGTCGAACTTTGCCGACTGGTTGGCAATCTCCTTGACCTTGTTCTGCGATACCCCCAACGCCCCCGCCAGGTTTGCCAGCGACGCATACCCGGCTTTGGAACCCGTCTTGACCGCATACTCGTCAAGATAGTTGTCAATGTCATCCTCGGTGACGCTCGGTTGTACGCTCTCATTCCCGCCGCCCTTGGGCTTGCACCTGTCCAACTCCCCCCGTGACAACTCATGCAGCGGATAGTTAAACCAAATCCGCTTCGGTATGATGTTCGGGAACTCCCGCAAGCTGCTTTCAATCACCCATCCTGTGGCCGTCACCGCCTCCCTGTCCATCTGCACGTCCCTGATGTCCAGTTCCAACATGTCCAACTGCGCATCCGGGTCACGGGCAAACACACCGGAACCCGACGCCCTGTCCATTGCCCGCTTGAACCCCTGCGCTCCCTTGGAATGGTGGTGGCAGTAGATCACGCTGCAATGCAGCAGATTGGCAATCTTGTCAAACTCGTTGCAGAACGCGCCCATGTCCGAAGCGTTGTTTTCGTCGCCCATCAAGACCTTGTAGATGGGGTCAACCAGTATCACGTCCAGCGCAAAATCTTTGCACTTCGCCGTGATCTTCGGAACCATCTCATTCAGCGGCATGGCGTGACCACGGAGGTTCCAAATCATCAAATCATCGCTGTGGGAACAGTCCGCGCCGTTCTCCATCAGCGCCGCCCGTATGTCCATGAATCGGTGGATGCAGCTTGCACTGTCGATCTCAAAGTTGATGTACAACACCCTTGATTTCCTGCACTGAAACCCGATCCACTTCTCCCCGTTCGCCAGCGCAACCGCCAGTTCCATCAGGAAAAACGACTTGCCAGCCTTGGAAGGGCCTGAAATCAGCATCTTGTGGCCCTTGCGGAGAATCCCTTCAATCAGCACATCGGCCAGCGGCGGGGGGTCTTGCAGCGCCTCAGACAGTGGCACGATGTCCGGCCAATCGTCCGTGTTGCTGTCGTTGTACTTGACCCAGGCATCCCAATTCGCGCACCCCACGTTGGTTTCCACCAACATCTGCTTGTTGGTTCCGCGTATGCAGCCGGGGAGCCGTGACAGCCGGGAGGGGTTCTTGTTCTGCATGTCCACCACCATGCCCTTGTTAGCAAGTATGGTGTACAGCATTTCAACCCTGTCCCTGTACTCAGCGGCATTGGCAGCGTCGATGTGGACGATTGCGTGGATGCTTTTGCCGCCGCTTGTCACCATCGCGGCAATCGGGAGGTTCAGCTTGCGGTACATCCTGTACTGCGCGTCCAGGGCCATTGTATCCGATTCCACCAGGGCGAACCTGTACGCCGACACATTGGAGTTGTTCACGCCCTCGCCGTTGACGGGGTTGAACCTGATCCACGCCCCCGCCTCGGTGCTGTAGTCGCCTATCGTCGCCCCTATATCATCAGGGTGTTTCTCCAACGACTTCAATACCTCGGTGCACGTTTTCCAGTAACAGCCCTTGCCAGCGGGTTTCCACTTGCCGTCCTCGTCCTGCTTGGCCTCCGTCACCCATGAGATATACTCGTCAGGTTGGAACAAGGCTTGCAGATACCGCCTGAAATCCTCCACGGGCTTCCACTCTGCCTTGGGCTTGTCTGCCCTGTCCCCGTCGTATTCGATAATCCCGTCCCACTCCAACGTCTCGTCGTTCCCGTCGTAGGTTCTCCACCCGGCATCCTTCGCCAGCTTGTATATGTAGGCTTGCGTGATGGGCTGTGAGGAACCGTTGAAGCTATTCCACTTCTTTTCGCAGTCCCCGGCATGATACCGTCTGCCGTCCTTGCTGCTCCATGCGTCCCACACTTCACAGCCCATGCCCGCTTCCTTGATCGCCATGCCGACCTGAATCCACTCGGTGTAGTTGAGGGTGGAGCAGTCGATGTATTCAAGAGCCTGTTCGATGTCGGTCATGGTATAACCCCCTGCGACTTCAACGCTTCAATCGCTTTGCGGTACTGGTTCACTTCATCCGTATGCGCTTCAACGTACTTGACCACGGCTTCATCAATCAGCGTACTTGCCCCTATGGGCTGTCCACGGCTGTTCTTCTCTCCGAGGAACATACTCCTGTACCGCGCCAGTTCTTCCAATACGCTAAGAGCGTCGGTGTTGATATGCGCTGAATATAGCCTCTTACCCATAATATTTATCAACCTCTTTATACCATTTTCGTTCCTTTGCTTCGTAGTCTTGCCAGCATTTTTCAAATACATCAATGTACTTGTCATCTGCATCACATTCATGCAGATATTTGAGGATTATGTCATGCCATGCTCTTAGCTTATACGGTGGGTTATGCGGGAAATTTTCATCATGTTCGATATTCTTTGCTAATTTCCCAGCCACCGTATCAGTATCAACATAATTACGCATCATGTATGTGTAAAACGTCATAGCACATTACCTCGCCGGTTGGTATGTCGATGGGTCAAAGTCATATGGCAATGTCCAATTCAATGCCGCAATCCTGCGAATCATCTTATTGGCATGATCGAATGACCATGTACCTACTTCTCGGAAACCGTACCGTTCCAACAACCGTATCTGCTTCGGGGTGGTCAATCCTGCTTCGCGTCGTGCAATCAGTCTGTCCATCAGCATTGCCGCCTTGCCCTTGTTCTCGATCTCCGCAGCATATATGCCCCACTTTTCAAGGGCTTGTATCTGCTTGTCAGATGGTTTCTCCATCTGCCACGGGAAATCTGGCTCATACGCAGCCAAATCCTCTGCCATGATGGACAGCGCGTATTGCAACGGGTCAACCAACTTGCGCTTCATCTTGCGCATTGCCGCCAACTTTTCAGCCAACGCTTCTTCACGCTCTCGCACAGCATCCTTTTCAGCGGCTTCTTCCGCTTCCAAGATGTCTATGCCATCCTCTGCATCCTTGACCTTTTCATCCATTTTTGCCGCAATATCGGCATCCTTGGCAATCATGGAAGATGGTCTGCAAAGGTCATGCCGCTGTGATAACCACAGGAAGTCAAGCAGTAACAGTTCACTTTTGCCGGGGCTTAGTCTCATGCCCCGTCCAACCATCTGCTGATACAGGCTCCTTACCTTGGTTGGGCGCAATACGCAGATGCAATCCACTGACGGGCAATCCCAACCCTCTGTCAACAGCATCGAATTACACAATACCTGATACTTGCCATCCTCAAAATCTTTGAGAATCTCAGCCCGGTCTTTGCTGTTACCGTTGACTTCCGCAGCCCTCATTCCCAGCTTATTCAGCATTTCGCAAAACGCTTGTGAAGTATGGATCAGCGGCAGGAACACCACTGTTTTACGGTCTGCGTAGTTTGTGGCAATCTCATCCGCTATCTGTTGCAGAAACGGTTCCAACACGATACCAATATCGCTTACACTGTAGTCGCCACTGGTTATTGACACCTTGGACAAATCCATTTCCAACGGTATCATCTGCGCCTTTACGGAGGACAAATAGCCATCTTTTACCGCCTGTCGCAGCGAATATTCATAGGCGCAGGAATCGAAGTATTGTCCCAGCTTGCGCTTGTCCCCTCTGTCGGGGGTCGCTGTAACTCCCAACACATCAGCGTCGGAAAAGTAATTCAACACGCGTTGGTAGGTGTCAGACAGGCAATGGTGGGCTTCATCAACCACGATAGTCTTGTAGTATTCCGGGTCGAATCTGTTCAACCTATTTTCACGGAACATTGTCTGAACACTACCAACCGTAATCGGTGAATCGCTTTCAAAACTTGTCTGTTCCGCTTTTTCGTAGGCACATTCAAGACCTGTCACTTGCATGATCTTGTCCGCTGCCTGGTCTAACAGTTCCCCCCGGTGGGCGAGAACCAACACCCGCCCACCATCTTTCACCCGCTTGCGTATGACATCCGCAAAACAAACGGTCTTGCCACATCCTGTCGGAAGAACCAACAGCGTTTTCTTGTGACCAATGTCCCATTCATGCAGGATCGCGTCACGCGCTTCAACCTGATAATTCCTAAGTTCCATACCATCACCTATTCGGTCTGCACCTTGGCGGTTGAGATGCTATACGTTCAATGCTCCATCCACGGTCATACCTATGCTTGATTGTCGAATAAGTATATCCAAGATAGTCAGCCAATGTAGATAGCGTGTAGGTCTTACCGTCATACTCAACATAGATATTGCGAGTGGTATTGTTGGATTGTATCTTAGCATCTGCAAATCGGCAATTTTCCGGGCAATAGTCGCCATTTACATCTATGCGGTCTATGGTCAGATTGTCGGCATATCCATGGGACAAAGCCCATTCGCGGAATATCTCATAATCGTCCCATTCAGCGCAAACCTTCACACCCTTACCGCCGTAGTTCTCCCACCGCTTGTTAACAGGATTGTTGCAGCGTTTACGCATATTGCACCATGTCTCATACAACCGTTCACGCGGTTTATGCCTGTTGCAGTGACCATGCTTGACCTTCCTGCATCCACAGCTTATCGTATGTCCACTCAACAGGCTTGCGGCATTGACTGTGAAAACCTTCCCGCAATCACAGCGGCACTCCCACCGCACAACAGGCTTCCTGCCGTTCCCACGATCAACCGAACGCTCTAACACAGTCAGCATCCCAAACCGCTTGCCTGTAAGGTCTTTGGTGGGGCGAATTTCGGTATTGCCCCACCGACCATTGTTAGTCTGCGTCACCACGGCACATCCTCATCCTTTACTTCCTTGAACCCGCTGAACTGGTTCATCTTGTCGGGATCGTAGTCGTAGTACTGCTCCACCTGATTGTAGGTGTTGCCGTTGTGTTCGTGGATACCGAACTTCGCCATGCCGCGCTTGCCAACCGCCGCCTGGAAATTCATGCGCAGCTTTTCCCCATGCTTCTTCATGCCGAGGCAGCGGAAAAACCCGCTCAACTTCCACTCAAAGGACTTGCACAGGTACAGCCGTTCGCGGAACGTCGCCGTTCCCTTCGGCACGTCGATGGTTCCCGTCACCAGGGCCATGTTACAGGCGGGAATCTTGCCGCCGCTGGAAAGGTTGCCAGGGTAATTCTGCCGCTCCACCTTCGTGACGGTGAAGGAATAGTCGCCGGGCTGCACCGTGACGTATTCTTTACCATCGGATTCAATCTCACTGTCCCAATCAAAGACTTCGTTCTCAAAATCAGCCATTGTTGTTATCCTCCTTTTTATTATGCTTTACCCGCCCATTGTTCGGCCATTGCCCTTGCAATGCCGGGGAAGGTTTTGCTACGCATTTTTGCCGCACCTCCGCGTCTGCTTGCGCCTTTATATCGCGGGTCATGGGTCTTGCTGTATGTACCACTTGAAACAAACGGTATATGGTCGTTTACAATCTGCGTAGGCACAAGCGGCGGCAAACCTTTTAGCCACAGGTATGTTTTCTTACTATACGGATGTCCGTATTCATACGGCTGTATTGTTTGTGTTGGTTTTGGCATATCAAAAATCGCTGACGGAACAGGATTTTTGATTGCAATTCGCGGACAGTTTGCATTGAAAAACTCCATGAAAAACGCTTTTGCTTGCAAGCCTTTTTGATACCTTTCTTCGTTTAGCTTACCGTCAGCGTACAGCCATCGCGCCCCCGCGTTTGTCAGATATGTACATGGTGGATGGGCGATAATCATGTCCCAACCTCCCTCATAAATCAGAGGAAGAACATCACCCTGGATATGCCATTCCGGGTGTCCACCGCTGCACTCCTGTACGTCACAGGAATACGCTTCATGTCCCAGCCGTCGCAGTTCTTTCGTTACCGCCTGGGATTCCTCACAGGCCACCAGCACCCGCATTACCCGTCCTCCCTGTTGCTGTTCATCCCGTAATACTCCCGTATCACGTTATCCACCATCAACAGGTCGTTGTCGATCTCATCATCCTTGAACATCCCAAGCGGCGTTTTCACCGTGTCGAAGCCGCTGTTGTGGGTGATGAACGTGTACTTGCCATCCTTCACATGGGTTTTCAGTACGATGGTGAACAGCCCTTCCAGCGTCACATACTGGTCAATCATCCGTCCGATGGTCTTGGCCTTTTCATTGCCTACCTGATCCCGCTCAATGTGGCTCATGAAATACACGATGGTTCCATCAGGCGTATCGTTGAGCGCCGTCTGGATCAGCCGCCAGTGGGCGTTAGCCATCTCGTTGTACTTGTCGTACCCCTTCTCCAACGACCTCCGCATGAACGCATTGACCATCAAATACTGGCTGTCATCAATGACGATGGACGGGGTTTTCACCGACTTCAACGCCGCCGTGATCTTCATGTAGTCATCGGTGTTCAGCATCTTCATGTCGCTTCGGAACGGCAGCGGCTTCTGGCTGACGTTCACGATGCTGAATCGCTCGGCGGTACAGTTCCGCATACTTGCACTTTTTCCGGTTCCACTTTCACCCAGGATCAGTACACCAACCCGCATAAAAATTTCCTCCCTTCAATCGAATGTCTGATAATTCATTTCATATTGGGGGCGCTTATAGCCCCAATATGAATGAATGAATTATCCCGAATTGCAAATTCTTGTTTCCAAAAAATTTCTTGAATACTATAGGGCGAAAAAAATTTTTTGGGGCTTAAATTTGCAAGTTTCAAGGTTCAATCCTGCAAATCTTCATCCTCGGAACTGTCCCCATCGTTCACCGGACATGGCGTGTCCAGCCAGCTTGGCTCCAACTTCTCATACGGGCAGAACGCAGCCGGACAGTGGTAACAGTCCCCGAAGATGTCACAGTAGTGCATGTCCATTACTCTGCATCTTCTTCCGTGGGCGAAACGAACAACGCCCTCAAAAACTCTTTCATCTGGTATGCGTCCATGTTGCCGCATACCCTGTCAATGATGTCCAGCTTCGCCTTGGCCGCAACCAACAGCGCGTATTCATGGCGGGGAACCTTGACAGTGGTGATAAGTTCAACACTCGGTTCCTTCTTGGACATTTCCTTCACGGGATCAGCAATGTACCCCGTGAACGTCATCTCACTCATACCGTTCGTAGGCATCTCCTACACCTCCACCGCTTCAATCGGGGCAACCTGGCCCTCAATCTCTATGGCCTGTTTCAAGGCCCTGTCGAAGTCATCCCATGCGTCGTAGAACCAGTTCTCGCCCTCCACCACGCGGAACACGATAAACTTCCTGTTCTTCGACATTTCGGGTACATTGTTCACCTTCACTGGAACCGCACCCCCATTTCCCGCGTTACTTCGCAGCCATCGAACACTTCACCCGTGGCCTTGTAGTGCTTAATAAGCCCTGCATTGTCAACCTTGTCGGGTTGCGGCTCCCGGAACTCCATCGGAATCTTCGTCCAGTCCGTCACCACGCACTTATACGGGTTCGGTTGCAACCGCCACTTCCCGATGCTCGTTTGGATCACCGGCGTGTCTGTCATCTTCATTGCGTCCAGCATGGCGTTCTTCAACCGTTCAATCAGGTTTTCCCCCGCCTTCGCCTTTGCCGACAGCCGCTTCGCCTCGGCCTTGTACCCGTCCACGTCACTCTGGACATTCTTGATAACCTTGACGTAGTTCTCGGCCTTCTCCGTCAGTTCGCCGTGGATGTCCACCAACGACTGTAGTATCTCAGCGGCTTCATCTTCATTCTGCGCGTTCGCGTATGCGTCCAGGAATCCCGCATACTCCGCGCTCAACTCATACAGACTTGCCATTGCGTCCCTTCCTTTCCGGCACGACGTATTCAAACAGTGTGTCCTCAATCGCCCCCAACACCCGCACCGCATGGGCGATGATATTGTCCTTCTTCCAGACCATCTGCAACTCGTTCAGCGCGTCGTGAAGGTGGACGTAGGCCATCTTCAAGTGTGCGCTGTCCTGCATGGCCCGCTTGGTGCTATACCTGACTTGCGTATCTTGCATATGATTCCTTCCTCGGAGGATTGCCGTCCTTCAACATGACGTGTGCTGCCTTGGCCCACTCCTGCATATCTTCCTGGTTGGTGAAACTCAATTCACACTTCCGGGGCCAGTCGGGCGGTTGCACACGGTATAGTCTGCCGTCCTTGAACCACTTGGCGAACTTTACTCTTGTACCCATCTTTCACCCTCCATCCACCTGATGAACGCCAGTCGGGGAACCTTCACCCGCGTACCGATCACCGCCACGTTGAATCCCAGCAGGTCAGGCCGCTGTCTTGCCGCCACGCGAACGTCCTGCGGGTCGCACCCCAGCACTTCGGCCACCTCTGCGGGTGTCAGCACTTCCTTGGTGCTGTTGCGGATTTCGTCAAGCGTCATTTGCTTTCACTCCCAAACCAGCGTCGATCAACTGCCGCACAATTTCGCCAAAGGAGCATCGTGCGTATTCGTCAGTCTGGCGCAGCTTTACGATTGCTTCTTCCTGCTCTTTGGTCAGGCAGATCGACAGCCGCCAATCCTTCTTCTCGTCGTTCACCTTCTCCCCTCCCTTCAATAGTGTTTCGGTGTTTCACCTGTGATGATTATATCGCAAAGGTGTAGCACCGTCAAGATGGTTTGATGATTATTTTCACTATTTAATCAAATTGTAACCATTGACACACTTCTTCAATGATGTATAATATATGTGAAGGGGGTGAAGATATGCCAACAAATAAACCTCGCGCCATGATAACCTTTAATGATGAGCAACTATACAAAGCGGTGGATGAATACAGATTTCAGCATCGTTTCAGAAGTCAGAATGAAGCATTGATGGATTTGATAAACAAGGGCATAGAAAAATTGATGGGTGAAACACCCATTGAACCTGCTGAAAAGTTGACAGATGAAGATAAGCAAGTTCTCAACGCCTACCATGCCGCTGAACCTGTCTATCAGGGAATTGCATTGGAGATATTGCAGAACCATCAGGCGGAAAAGAAAAAGAACCGCGCATAACCCAGCGCGGCAATATGATAAGGTTGTGGTTTGAGTGAAACCGAAGGTTCGTGGAAACGGGCAAGGAACTGCATATCGCAGAGGGCGAACATGGACGGCTTGCATTACCATTGGCTGGAAAACAACGCCTACAGGCCGCGCACAGGCCGTTAGACGCACAAAAGGCGGCTTCTCCACCAAACGTGAAGCCCTCGCCTACTGCCAGCAGCTAAAGGCCGCGCCGAAGGACAAGCCAAAGCTGACCTTGCAACAGGTTTATGACGCATGGCTCCCAGCCCATGAAGCCCGTGTTTCCAAGTCCACGATGGACTGTTACCGCGCCGCTTTTAAATACTTCGATGAT
>Ga0326514_10002760_pt1 | contig 11176 bp, 11 predicted proteins | sample 3_2548_0518_D_FD_203653 | JGI IMG/M metagenome (GOLD analysis project Ga0326514, IMG submission 203653) | Bovine rumen microbial communities from UC Davis, California, United States - 3_2548_0518 | ecosystem: Host-associated > Mammals > Digestive system > Stomach > Rumen | place: USA... | reverse complement strand
CGTACTGACGTGCAGTTGATGGCACAAACTGAAAAAGACCTTTGGCACCGGATTTATTATAAGCCATTGAATTATGCGCTGATTCAATACCAATCACTGCATTGACAAAACTGTTATCCGAATACCACTTGCCGTCTTTTTCAAAAACTGTGGCATTCTGTATATCTGAATAGTTAAACATCTGCACCTCTCTGTCATAGTATGACTTAATTTTACCACTCTTTACAAGTCTTTAACAGTGCGTTGTATCTCACTGCAAGCTGGTCGCATTCTCGGGTAATAGCCACACTTCTCTCAATCTTTGACTGAAGCTCGGCTTCTGTGTAGCATCTAAGATCGGACTTAGCTCCGGTCGCTGTGGACACTCCGGCACTTGCTTTACTGTCTGACATGCAGTTACGCTTAACGACAACAGTATCGCGAATAGCACTCGCTTTAATTTTCTCATTCTCGCTCTCCATGTCTTTGATCTGCTTTAAATATTCTGCGACAATTTCATTCTGCTTAGTCTGTGCTCTGCGCTCCACTTCAATCAGATTGTTTGCATTGTCAAGTCTCTGTCTGTCAAGTTTCACAAGCATAGACTCGCGCCCTTGATAATAGCCTGTTCCGTAAATTGTGACACCAATAATCACGACTGCAAGTACCATATAAGGATTCATCATACATTAATCCTTATGTGGTACTCAAACCGCAGAAAACCACCTTTGAGGATCTTCTTAATTTCAGATTTAAAAACCTTGTTTTCATCAAACACATGGTTGTGATAGTGAGTGTGCCCCTTGCAGATGAGTTTAATGTCAATCCTGCCGATGAGTTTGTCAAGTACATCATGAACATACAGATGATAGATTTCAAACTCTTTTCTTGCTATACAATCAATGTATTCTTTAACAGTCAATTCTTCATCTCCCAGTCGTCACTCTGAATCATAGCCATGAGATTCACATAGTCAGAGTTTATTTGTTCAAAATCGTCAATTATTGTCCCATTATGAACGTATGATTTATCTACATGATAATTTTTGACATCAAAACGAACTAACCACCCTCTAAATTTCTTATTCTTATATTGATAAATTCCCGGTTCGAAGTGACCGACTTCGCTCTCACAATCACAAAGTTTCATTTTTTTATCCTTTTTTTTTCTTGAAATTATAACACGTTTCTAGTAACATACATAATGTTCCTTATGGAACAGGGTAATTTTTATTAAACAAAACAGATACAGTATTTATTATTGATTGAAAAAGAGAACGATTAAATAGTATCCCCCATTTGTTTAAATATACAATTATCATTATAAAATCCTCATATTTTTTTGGCACTAAAAACCGCAATATTGTGAAATATAGCGGTTTTTCTTTTTATGTGTTTTAGTTACTTAAATTCTCTATCCTAACCTTAACACCCTTGCACAATTCTTTAATCTCATTGTCATTCTTCAAATCAGTTTTATAGGCTTTTAAACATACCTTTTCTAAATTATCAGACTGTTCAATAGTGTAATTTTCATGCTTAATAGCTGAATAAAAAATCGCACTAATACCGAATATACCAACTGCTAGATATAGCATTAAAATGTTTGGTTTAATCATTTATTTACCTTTTATTTCCTCACTTGAGTAAGTGTCTTGCAAGACAATTTAACTTCACATCCCACGAGGGAACGCACAGGATTTCAACCTGTTTATAGCAAGACACTTGAAATCAATTTGCTACTCTATTTGCTACTTTCTAACTGCTCAATTCTCGCTGTCAGTTCCTTTAGCTTCTTACGTAAATAAGCACATTCAACGATTAAGGCTTCGGTATAACGTAAGCTGTAATGCTCACTTGCTTCACGAATAACTTTCTTTTCTTTGGTCTTTGTACCGTCTGCTTGTTCAACTTCTACTTCCTCTGTTTCTTGCGGATATTCTTCATGGCAGTATAAACCATACGCTGAAACATCTACACCGTGGGATTTACAAGCTGAATCAATTTGCTGAACAACGTACCCTGTGTGCAGTCTAGCCTTGTCTTTGCCTTTTGTGTCTACAGCATCATTGTATTTGAATTGAACTAGGTTTACATCTTCCCATGCCTCTAACAGTTTATCGTCAATTTCGGCTATTTGCTGTTTTAAGCGTTGGTCTGAAACGAGTTGAACGGCTTGACCGGTCCATGTCCACGTGCCGTCAGGACAAAGCCACATAAGAAACGAACTTGAACCATCGTGTGGTATAAGTGCAAGTGAACCCGGTTTACCTGCTCTGTCTTTTCCAGCAAGAAAAATTCTAGCACCCTTGTCCCATGCTGTACCACCCTCTAATGATAATTCTGCATTATCAACGGTTCTTGAAAATGCATTTCCCCTCAGCACCGCCCCACCGCTTCTAGGGACAGCATTAGCGTCATGTATATCATAAGTTGTTGATACCCCATTTACTGTCTGTGTAAAATGTGAAATATTAGCCATTTACTTGAATCTCCAATGTTTCTGTTTGTGCATCATAGTTAAATACTGTTGCGGTTGTATTACTTACTGTTAGTGTTTCAGTACTGCTATCATAAGTAAATGTAGGCGGTGTAAAACTAACATTTCCACTTCCTAACAAAGATTGATTATTAACAGTTTTGATGTTTGAGCCACTAACTAGAGTATCTTGTTTACCAAGTAATTGAGATGTGACCCAATTTTTAATGTTTAGCCACATCTCACTGACACCGTTATTATTTACATATTTTGTCATAGTATTAAGCCATTAAAGTATCAATTTCAGTATTAGTTAAAGCAACATGATTAGTATCATCATGCTTTGAATTTAACTGTGTTTGAATTGAACTTGTAACACCGGAAACGTAACCTAATTCTGTGCTAGTTACACTTGCTGTATCAATATTTCCGCTAGCATCAGTCACTACAACTCTACTTGCAGTAGCTAATTTACCATCATTTGTGATGTTACCATGTACATGGGTAGAACTTGCTTTATCTGCCAGCAGAGTATCAACTTCAGTCTTAGTATAATAATTACTAAGGTCTATTTGACCCTGTCCTACAACTGGTTGTTTCCAACCATAAGTAGGCGGAGTAGTTGTATCATCCACAATTTCCCAAATATAACCATCTAATTTAGTAGGATCATTAGAGCTAGGCACTAAATACATAATACCCTCTTGTTGTCCGGTCTGTGGCAAGGCAGATACTACAGTAAATACATCCTGTTTGTATTGAGCAAATGCAGTTTGGATGAGTGCATTTACTTGAGTTGTGGTTAAAACATATGTGTCTCTGAAATAACGTAAACCTGTTCCGTCCAAATATTTAGTAGTCATTTTTGTCTCCTATGAGTTCATAAATTCATCAATTTCTGCATTTGTTAAAGGCATGATGTCGAGTTCTTCCGGAGTCTTGTCTCCAATGAGTTCTATGCCGTTGATTTTCGGTTTGTTGATCAATTCATTGTAGTCGTTACTACCGACCCCCGGAGTGTAGATTTGTGTGTCAACTTGTCCAGCAGTCAACTGAATGTCCGTGTCTGTGGAATTGTCTGTAATATCCACGTCTAGTATTAAATCACTCATTGTCGGTCACCTTCGGATCGTCAATTTTAATTTTCAGAGCAAGTGTCTTTGTTTTCTTTTTACTGCCATCATTCTTGTAGATTGCAAGATAGGCAGTATCTTCAATGCACTTGCGCAGCGATGATGTCTCTTCTCTTGAGAGAGATAACGGCAGGATCTTCGTATTCAGAACATCTGATGTGTATGTCTTCTGAAGCTTCTGAATTTGCAGAACCGCGTAACAGTCCGAGAAGTCTTCTGTTGTGATCTGTCCAGTTGTCTTGTCTATGATTCGGATATTACATGAATCTTCTAAGTATGGGTAGAAGTCACCCCTGATGATGTTTAACTGCTGCATGATTCCACCTCTCGCTTTAAATTCTATATCATAATTATAACTTAATTTCAAGTATTAAAAAAGAAAAAGTCTACATCAGAAGACATAGACTTTGCGTATGTAAAGACAATTCACAATGATTATAAATCAATTAAACCTGTGGCTCAATCTGATCATCCACAAATACTCTAGCATCATAGTTTATTGCAGTAACAGAACACTTTTTATCACTAGGCTTGATTGATGTTACCCAATATTTTTCCACTTTTCCGATTGCATAATGTGGTAAATCGTATTGCGGATTGTCAGACCATTCAAAATCAAGCGGTGCTAGTAACTGAATTGAATAATCGCTGATGTAGGTACACGATGATTGCTGAATTGAGCCGTCATAACGTCTGATGTAAATAATTGTTACGTCCTCCGGCACTTTGTCTGACACTGTGATCGTGTAAGTCTGTGAATCGTAGTGTGTCACATAGCCGTTGTATGTATTCATATCTTGTGGTAATGCAACGGCTATCAGACTTCCGTAATTGCAGTTTAACGCATCAAATTCGCAGTCAAAATCAATCTGCTTGCGCTGATATAACACTTCACGCAAACGTCTTACACCTAATTTTAGAGCTTTGTTCACATCAGTAACCGCCAGGACTTCAACCTTTTCTGTGTTTAAACTGTTCTGATAGTTGTAAACACTTACTGAATTGTCTGATTTGTCAATATCGGCATATATTGCGTTTTGCTTCCAGTTTGTAGGGTCCATATACGTTATATCGGCTTCGTCATTGTCGGTAGGAGTGACAAAATTATAGGTTATCTTTGGATCGCCCGTCATGTTTGCTGACGTGAATAATTGTTCTACATATTTATTGGCTGATCTATACACGCCCTTGATTTTATTGCCATCAATAATCGGCTCGCAATAACCAATCTGCATGATCTGTTTTACGGCTTCTAAAACGGTTGTCGATTTGTCAAAACGATAATCGAAATTTATACCGCCGTTGTGCCACATTTCGTCTAACAACATTAAATTTTGTTCATCATAAATCTTGCCAAACTTTGAACTTTCGCAGATATACTTAATAGGTGCTGACAATGAACGGTTAACCTCTTTGTCCTCTTCTACGGTTGCACTCTGATTTGCCACGCGGACCGTTTTCATTGTTGGATATTCAACGGTTAATTTACCTATGTACCACTGCCAATCATAGCCACCCGAACCGTAAGTACCGCCTTTGACAAAACCTATATATTGTCCAAATTGCGTTGCAATCTGCGGATATTGATCTGCCGTGATGTTAAACATTAACGTGCCACCAACGCTTGCATCCTCTCGGCTTGTGTGTATATTGTGCCAAATTTTGATATACGATCTTGTGTGTTCAATTCTTAACGCAAACGAACTATCCTCACTGCCCGTTGCAAAATGCTCAATCATGTAACTTGCTATGTGTGCGCCGGTACCTAAATCATTACCGTTTGGACACATATACAATCTGAATTGAATATAACCGCCCTCGAGTACGCTTGAGCCACTTCCTCCGGTATCGTCAGGCTGATACGGATCATATATTGATAAACAAAAGCCGTTGTATGCTCTTCCCAGTTCGCCACGTTCTGAATAGTTATCAGTTTCAAAAAATATCTGCTGATTTAATTTTTCAGCCGAATAACTGTAACTTAACTGATCTCTGTGTTCACGAATATAATCGTTTGTAACGCTCAACTCCATATATTCGTCTGTCTTTATGTCCATTACGAACTGAATAATGGTCTTATCGCGTCTTTGCATAAGTCTTTGATTTGTGTACCACACATTCGCACCGTTCTGCGAACTGCCATCGGAGTTATCGTCTGCCGTTTTCCACGAATCCATACACAAATTGCGTCTGTGTGTACCGCTTCCACTAGGCATTATATACATGAAATTTTGCGGATATTTCCAGTACGAAGGATATTGTAAATTGTTCATCATTTCATCAAACAATTCAATTCCGCCATAACTGAATTTATCGGTGCCTTGAACTTTAACATCTTGATATGTGGTTGTTTTTACATCTTTCAGACTTGCTAAACGCCTAGTCCACAATGTACTGATCTGATTGTCACCTAATTCTGATAATGATTCACTTCCTCTAACTGTGATTGCAATTACCGTCACGTCAGGATAATGCGTATCAGAACTGATTAAACATTTTAAACCGTTCCACATAAAAGTCTGCATGTCTTGGCTGTCGTCTGAATAATCAGACATGTTAGTTACTCTGAACTCATAGGCATTGAGATTGTTACCAACATCAATAGAGATTGTCTCACCAAAAGCATCTGGACTGTTTTTAGTGTAGACTTTCGTCATGCTCTGCGGAGTGTCCGCACTTCCGGCAATTCGCCATTCCAGCAAAATCGTTGCGGTACGGCTTTCGTAATCACCTTCATCGCTCATGTGGTATAAACCGCTTGGAAAATTAAAATCAACCTCATAATAGCGTGATGTAGCACCTATTGGGCATGCTCGGTAATATCCGGCTACATTTGATTTTGCGTTTGATTTATATCTTCCAGTATCCACTAATTCAACCGTTGCAGTAGTTGTTCTGTTCCGACTGAATCCACTCCAGCCTTGAGTGTTTACATAAGTAATGCCCGATTTATCAACTGCAAGCAACGTATATGTACTGCCATTGACCGCTTGGACTTCATAATAACCATCATCCAAAACGTGTGTACTTTCTAAATTACTGTCATTATAAACAAAACTTTTCAATACTAAAGTTGCTGATGTATTTTCTGTAATTGTTAAATTAACAAAATTAACATCAATAAACTTGCCTTTGTTTGTGTCCGTTCCATAATTGACTAATTTTAACGGATATGTTTCACTGCTACCACCATTTACAACTGTTAAATTAACCGCCCATCCTAAAGCAAGGTTTAAATTATTCGGAATTGAACTTGCATAACATCTAACAGAACTAACCATCATTTCAATAGATGTTAAATTGATTGTTCTATCCTGACCTTGTAAATTGTAAAGTCTGATGATGTCACCGCTTACCAATCCTAAATCTGAACTTGAACTTGCATTTAAACCGCTTAATGTGAGAGTTACATCGCTTAATGCTCCGGTTTTTCTACTGCTTGTTTCAGTTGCGGGTACTTCCTTTCCCATACTTGTTACTTCTGTCGAATTGTACCAGCATCTGTGGGCATCGTGAGAACTTATATCTTGATCGGGATCTGCAACAAGCACGTCAATATCACTTCCTACGTATGAGCTGATAGGAGTTGCACCAATGTACATTTGATCTAAAGACCAGTCGTAATATCCAACACCTTGACACAATAACATAGACATATATCGTACATTGTTTACGTAAAAATAATGTTTGTCGCTGATGTAATCCGGAAATGCTTTAACAAGCCCGAATTGTTCGGGTATAGGATCTTCCAGTTTTGCCTTGTTTCCCTGCGCATTTGGGTCATAGATACTTGAACCGCTTTCTTGCTTCTTATCATTGGTTTTCAGTTTCTTCATCATTACCATTGTGTAAACAGCTACTGCCAACGCAATAATGATCATAGCAATACTGAAAACATCTTGCGGTTTAATAACGAATGTAATGTTTTGAGTGTTTTTCAGATTAAATTTACACCAAATATTGTGCGGTATTTCAACACCGTCACACAATACGGTCACACACCTTTTGAATCGCTTGCTTACCTCTGAATTTAATCCGTTTTCTAAAAAATTTAGTAAAGTGATATCCTCGTTATCAATTACAAAATCTTTTAAAGCATGACTTAAATCTGTGCGATTAAATATTCTTACTCTCATTTTTTAGTCCTTTGTAACGATAGATTTTTATAAAATTCTGTGGTTTATAAACCTCAAAACAAGTGCCTTTGCGTGCATCTGTATGCAGTATGTGACCGTCGATGTAAATACCTATATGAACTAAAACATTGTGTTTAAAATAGCATATTACATCATAATCGCAAGGTTTTGTTACTTCTTCAAAATCGCTGACTAAATCGTTATATCCATTAGTCATTGTGTGTTTGTTATAGCAGGTCTTATGATCTAGTTTAATTCCTAAATTTTTTAGAAAAACATAACATACCAACCCCCAGCAATCACACATAGGAAATGTACGACCGTTAGGAGTGTGTATATTACGCATGAATAATTCAATATTTTTAACACACATAACGCAACCCCTTAAACTGTTTAGCTGTGTACCGTTTAAATGGGAATTTAGCATTAAGGGTATCATGCCATCCGGCAGTAATAGTTGCGCCTTTAGTCGTTACTTGACATGATGTAACAAATAGCGTCAGTGAATAAATCGGACTGAAGGCAGTGTCACTGTCAAATTCTTGAGACGTGTCAAAAGGTAAATATTCCAATACAGTTAAATATGCGGGATATGCACCATCCAGCACTTGATTTGATAATTCAATAACTTCGCCATTAACACTAGCAACGCCAAAGCTCAACGCATTACCGGATTGATTGTTGCGCTCCGGTAAATTTATCTGAATACCACTAGCAACAAAATCACGTAATTCCTGATTGTGATCTCTTGCTGAAAAATCGTGATACGACTGTGCGAAGCATATCGGAGTTGCAAGGCTTTCAGATTCAATGATTATTGCCATAACGGGCGCATCTGTGCCGTTGGCATTAACTACGGCTAAATCATTGAATTTACTTGTAGGCTGAACTGGTAACACCTCGGTTGCAATAGTAGTATATTGCTTATAATAATTGCTAGGCAGTTTAAACATACCGCCGTATTTAATGCCTTTTGTGATGATAACTTCTGAAATATACCACTGTAAATTTGAGTTAAAAGAATCACCGATTAAAAACCATTCGCCATTTCTAGCAACGTAATCTGTGTCGTAGTACTGGTGCCATGTTTTAATCGGTATTCCGTCAACATACATTTTTATGCTGATTTCATCATTATCTGTATCAAGTACCGCTAAATGCAATTCAAAACAGACATGATGCCAACCGTAATCAGACCAACCGTTACCAATGATCGCTTTTGCTAATTGTGGCAATCTTTCACCGTTTTCATAAAAAACTTTAGACCTATCCCACATTTCATCTGAAATTATCAAATTCATTCCAACGGGCGAATCTTCTTGATAACCTCGTAAATTTATATATCCGTGGTTTAAAGTAGTAGCTCTGTCCGGCTGAATTGTTGATGTGTTTAAAATCGTGTCGAAGAATGATAATGCTTTCCAGTACATCTCATTGTCGTCACAATTAGGAGTATAAATTGTGTACTCGAATGTTAATTCAATGGGTTTATTCTCATTGTACCAAATACCCTCTGAATCAAACACCGGAGGAAAATAAGAATACCATAAATCGAATGAGCTATCCGGTATCATACCGCAACAATAAACACCGTCGATATTTTCGATATGATAATATGCTGGATCGTCAATGGCTTTTCTGTCAACACAAGTTCCTTTCAGTAATTGCATTTTACCATTGGCGAAATTCATCAAAAACAATGTATCATCGCTGATTGCGCCTTGACCGTAGACTACACTCGCTGATACGTTTATCGTTTTATATAAAGTTATTTTTTCATTCCATGTGGTAATAACAGTACATGAAATTGTAATTGTGCTTTGTGGCTGAATAACAATGCTTTGAGTGGTTAAATTGTTATATGACCACTTCTGACTTTGAATGTCGCCATTAACTACAAGTGTTACCGTGTCACCAGCATTAACATTGTCACTGCTCGCAAGAATATATGGCATTGTTTTTATTTCGGTAAACTTGAGATTGTTTACATAAACAGTTATGTCGTTGGAACCTTCTTGAGTTCCTCCAAAACAGATATTTGATTCAATAATACCGTTCCCGTCTGTATCGTCATAGGTATAAACTAACGCATTGTCACGATACAATGTTAATACATCATTTTCTCTGTGGATTTTCCAGTTGTGCCAGTTTGTGTAATCGTTTTCATAATAAACCTTAATCGACTGACCCCCTATATTCAAATATAACCATTCCATTGAATAATTGTGTCCAAAAGAAAAACCGTTCCTAGCCGTAAACAAACGTCTGTATTGATAATCGGTTTCTTTAATATCAAATTCAATTTCGTAATCGGTAAAATCTTGGAATTTAGCCGGAGTGTAGGTTAGTCCTCTACCCGCATAATTAGTCAACACGGCACAATAATCATTTGTATCAACAAGTTCATATGATAAGCCGTTATAATTATTTAACACATACGATTCAACCCAACCGGCATTTGCTGAATCATGTGTCGTTTGATCGTTAAAATTAACATCAAGTAAAATTCTACTCATTATAATACGCGCTCCATGATTCATTAAATTCCACATTGTCAACATCAAGTGTCATGCTGATTTTATGACATGCTCCGACATTGTTTCTGAATTGCAGCTGCTCTGTGATGGAACCGTTTTGTATTCTGACTTTTCGGGCAATAATCTGATTCTGATCATCATCGGTACGATCATTTAAAATCGGTGCAATAAACCAATCGACACCGCAATTTATGATGTCATTATAAAAATCAACCCATGTCTGATAGTCTGACAAATTGTTAAATTGTAAGGTTGCCGTTAAAACGTGCGGTGCATCTTTTGATAACAGTCTTTGTCTGACTGTGCCATTAGTCATAGTTGTTCTGATTACACTAGGAGTTCTCTTTAGAGAGTAACCGCTTTGTAAAAACTTTGGTAATGTTTTCGGGTAGTAATTCATGTTAATATCCTTGTCTTGCAAGTCCGTATGTACCACTCATAGCATTAGCTACATCGCCACCGCCACGAATATTTGAAACAATCACATCAATAATCATCTGTTTATCTGTTTCAGAATTGCGCTGATTAACTTGTCCAGCCCGTGAAGCGTCCTCTATCAAGTTTACAGTGACATTGTTTCCGTTATTTTTCATCAAGTCTTCAGTATCTTTTCGGGAAGTAACACTTGCAGGGCCTTGAACAATTTCGGGACCAACTTCACCAACAATACCCCACTTGCCAGCTGGAATGTTACCACCCTTGTCATACGCTCCGGAGTAGTTAACAGATTTCAACTGACCGATGATCTGCAGGCCTTGCCCAATTACTTGCGCCCATGCAATCAAGTTTGCCGGATATGGTGCTGCCATAGCATTCATGGCACCTTGATACATCGATACCATAGAGCTTGCAACCGCAAAGCCTTTCTGCAAAGCAAACAGGCCCTTGTAGATACCGGAGTTCTTCTCAAACC
>Ga0326514_10002759_pt1 | contig 11181 bp, 15 predicted proteins | sample 3_2548_0518_D_FD_203653 | JGI IMG/M metagenome (GOLD analysis project Ga0326514, IMG submission 203653) | Bovine rumen microbial communities from UC Davis, California, United States - 3_2548_0518 | ecosystem: Host-associated > Mammals > Digestive system > Stomach > Rumen | place: USA... | reverse complement strand
ATTCTATGTTTACAAGAAAACTTTCAACGGTGTACTTTATTCCGCTAATTTCGGACTTTCCCTCATGGGAATGTGTATGACTGCCACTATTCTTATCATGGCAGTTTCAAGTAATGTGGTGCTTTCGCTCGGAATGGTCGGAGCGTTGTCGATAGTGCGTTTCCGAACAGCTATAAAAGAACCCCTCGATATTGTATTTTTATTCTGGTCGCTTTCGGCAGGAATTATTCTCGCAACAGGCATGATTCCGCTTGCTGTATTCGGAAGTATCGCTGTAGGAACAGTACTTCTTGTCTTTGCCAACAGGAATATAAAGGAAAATCCTTATCTTGTCGTTGCAACGCTTGAAAGTTCGGATTCCGAAAAAGCCGTCATGGACATCATAGCAAACAATACACAGAAACATCTGCTTAAAGGCAAGACTTTCGCTAAAAACGGCAGTGTGGAACTTACCGTTGAAGTTCAGCTTAAAGACGGTGAAAGCAGTTTTGTAAAGTCCGTATACGAAATTGAAGGCGTAAACAATGTTGTCATGGTAAGCTATAACGGTGATTACATGAACTGACATCATTAAAAATGCGAAAAATCCTCGGATTCGATTCCGAGGACTTTTTTTATGGTATATGGCAGGATTCCGATACTCTTTCTTCAGTAATATTGTCCTTTAACAATTCAATGGCATTCTGATGTTTTTCTTCTCCAAGAGTAGAAGCACAAAGGTCGGATATCACTGCACAGTCCTGAACGCTGTCGTAACAGGAAAGAACTGTTGCAAGCACACAGCAGTCTGTATTTACACCGCAAAAATACAGTTTGTCAAAGTGTTCTTTTTTTATAAAGTCCCTGAAAGCAGAAGTAAATCCCGAATATGTGGTCTTATCAAAAATTTGTGTAACATAAGGGGCGATTTCCGAAACTAATTCAGCATCATATGTGCCAGCCATACATTCTTTCCAGTTGCCCAGTCTGTAACAGGCGGTCTCCGCTGTATTACAGTACCTTGTTGCAATAATGCTTTCAAAATCATTGCGACTGCTAATAAATTCTGCTATTTTATGCGGAAGATGAACAGTATTTTCATTTATAAATCCGTTCTGCATATCAACGATAACAAGACAATTTTTCATTTTTCCTCCGTATTTTCTTTAGTTAATTGATTATCACAGAATTATTATCTGCTAAAATATTATTTCTATTCAATTTTATAATGTCCCGAAATAAAAATTATAAAGTCTGTTTCATATTCCGCTATACTAAAACATGAAACAGACTTGTATTTTTATTTTTTTACCACACTCCGACAGGTTCGGAATTTTAACTGCGTTCGATTATGATTATATTTTCCATGAGGTCAGCGGACTTGATACTTCCCTTTACTTCCAAGGAAACACCTATAATATTGCTGAAAGTAAGAATACCGTCATTTTGTTCCACGGAAGAAACATTTTTCATGATAAGTTCTTCCTCATCATTTTGATAGCAGTATACATCGGAAAGACACATATTCAATCCCTTTCCGTTTCCTGATAAGCCTCTTTAAGCAGGGCAGTTCCCTGACTTAGAAGTTTTACTGCGGATTCAATTTTCTGACGCACATTCTCAGGAAATGAAGGTGCTAATTCAGAAAGTTCCTCGATATGATGGCAATTATGTTCCGCCATATATTTAAGCAAAGCTTTGTTCTCATCTTGGCAGTCACTGCCGTGACCGTGATGACTGTGATTGTTCATAGCACATATTCCTTTCATAATATTATTTTTTAGGATATTCATAATTTGGTGTATCCGTGGAATAAAGCTTATCAAGAGGGTCTTTTCTTTCCATGTCGTCATAATGCTTTTTAAGCATGGGTTCTACTTTATAGAACAAAAGTTTTCCGTCAAGGTCAAACCAGAATACCACAAACAGCAGAACATATATAAGTCCCGTGACCGCAAGCAGTCTCAAAAAAAGTTTTTTAAAATTTTCCATATTACCATTCTTCAGAATCGTCAAATTCAAGCAGAGAAGGGTCAAGAGGTTCTTCGTGCATAATGGTTGTCATATAGTCATTTATAGCCGACCTTATTTCCTGTCTGCTTACTGTACGCTTATCGGGGAGGGCATGAGGCAACCATATAGCATGGATATTCCTTGCTCGGAACTCGTCCTCAAAAAGACCGTGTATTCCCTGCATACCCTTACACTGTAACTGGTCGTACATGATTACCATATCGCAGTGGAATTTTTCGATATAGTCCCAAAGTTCAAAAATGTGTTTCATGCCTCCGACTGCCATACGTCTCATAGGAGCGTATTCGTGATAACGAGCCATATCTTCAAGAGCGTGTTCATATGAATCCGTGCGGATAGTCATATCGAACATCAGAGAATCCATATTTATTACACAGTTAAGTCCCCAGCAGTTATATGCCCATGTAGTCCAGTTGGAATAATACAAGGGAGCACAGCTCCATGCAATTACACGGTGACGGGTTTTCGGAAAGCTGTTGATTTTCTTTTCCACGCACTTTTCCATTATTCTGCGGACTTTTCTGTCTGTTTCGTGCCATATCTGGCGGTTTCCGTCCTGTGTCTGATAGATACGGTATAATGCCTGTGCAACGCTGTTTATGGGATAATAATTTGTATTTGCGGAAACGTCCCATTTTTCCCATTCAAATTCCTGAAGCTTATTTTGTTCTTCAAGATGTTTTTTAAGGGATTCCCAACTGAATTTTTCTCCTGTCATATCCTCAATGAATTTCCAACATTCTTCAATTTCCCTTGCACAGTGTTCCTGTACAAGAGGGTCATCAAATTGCATTGGCTGAGGCATTGCGAACAAAGGCTTATTCATCATCCAGTCCTGAATTATAGAAGTTCCGACAGAACCGTCACAGGCTTCATTGCTTGTTACAACGCAGGGGTAATAATCGGGAACATCATCTTGCAGGAAAATTCCTGCTTCCGCCTGACACATCGGGCAAGCCTATTGACTGTGCTGAATCTATATAATTAAGCACGGTATGGCTGTTTACATGACACGTTACGAAATAAGGCACCATTTGTAAAGGAACGTCATCAAACCTGTCACGCCACGGATAGAAAACACCTCCCCATACTGTTTCATCATGAGCCATTGTTTTATTATGGAGTTCTTCCGAACCGTCAAGATTGAGGTCAGCATTTAACATTCTCATGAACTGCCTGATTGTTTCAGATGTCATAGCACGGTAATGCCATGCACTTGCTTTGAGTGCCTCTCCCCTCATGCCTTCAAGACTATTCTTTGCAGAATGAAGTTTTTTGAGTTCCACGCTTTCAACGAACGCCTGAAATCTTGTTCTTAACTGACCAGAGGCGGAATTGATATACTCTTTCTCTATTGAACAGACAGGAATATTAAAATCCCTTGGAATAATCAAAGAATCTATAGTCCTTTCATAACTCCAGTATTCGCAGAACTTATTGGATTGTATAATCAGACCGTCAGCATGGTATTCTTCGCAAAGCTGTGCAAGATACTTTTTGCGTTCTCTCATAAGATGCTGTGCCATAAACCTCGAACAACAGCTTGTATTTACCTTGCAGTAACAGCCTGCGGATTCCGGACGACCTATTGCAAGAAAAGAAAAATTGTGTTTTTCAACAATCGTGTCAAGAATACGGAAACGTGCTTCACTTAAAATTTCAACATCGACTTTCGGCTGACCGCTTTCAGCCTTTGTAACAACAGCTTTGCGGATATCGTCAAGAGTTGTATTCACCTCTATGCCAAGAGCTGTAGCAAGTCATGTGGCGGGGTCAGCATTAATCGCTAAAATATCGGATTGCGGATAATTTTCGGCAAGAAGTCTTACAAATGCCGAAGAAACAGAAGTCTTTCCGACACCGCCCTTCTCCGAAACAGCTATAATTTTAGTATTTTTCATAAAAACACCACTCTTACACATCAACTATAATTTGCATATTACTAGTTATAACATTTTAAATTAGTTTTGTCAAGTATCAATAAAAAATCAGTACAATTAAGCACTGATTTCAGATATTTTACTATTCACTTATATTTTCTTGCACCTATTATTTTCAGACAGCGGATTTCATCATAGATGTAATCGGTCAGCGGACGGTTATACGCATTGAATGTGTGTGCCGAAACATAGGGAACTCCCATTCTGACGTCAATAACAAACAAGCTGTGATAAAATCCGCTGTTTGCTCCAAGCTGTATGACATCTCCTGCCTGTACCTTACTAAGCGTAACCAGACTGCCGTAAGGTCCGATTCCTTTATTGTTCACTATGAACTTATAAAAGTATTCAACACTCGTCCACGCTGACGCACGGTCATGAAGAGAATTGTAATACCAGCCAGTATCCTTTGTATAATTCATGACCGCTCCCCCTGCATACAGGCACTGCGATACAAAGTTAGTACAGTCTCCTCCGATGTTTTCAAAGTTATAGTACAGGGGATTAGATGAAAATGCCCATTTGCGTGCATATTCTGTCTCTGCCCTTACGTTAAGCGGATACTCTTTCACATCATATTCTCCTGACAGGTCTTATAATGCCACAGGCTATTTTTTTACCTGAATTTCCACTCGGCTGGGTAATGAAATCGTCCGGACTGCCATGAATAACTATAGTTTTTCCGATTACTTCACTGACCGAAAATCTGTTTGTAAGAAATACTGATACTGCTTTTCCGTTGTTTCCGAAAAGTGACGGAAAATCTCCTGTATGGAAAGGGTGTCTGCAATTATCCATGTCAAGATGAGTTCCCGTATCAGCGAACGAATCTTCTGCGTTGCCCGTACAGGATTCCCCTTCATGTATGTGAAAGCCAAATATTTCCTGACTGCATTCGTTATCCGCATAAGGCAGACCGCTTACATCTGCATACACAAGAGTACCGTTTTCCATAGTATAGAATCTGACTATACCATATATATTCGGATATTGTTCACTTCCGTTCAGAACTGCCACCGCCTGCGGATTTCTTAATATAAATGAGATACAATTGTAATTATTTCTGTTCATAGCATAATTTCCTCCTTGAATATCATATGCCAACGAACAGAACTGCGTTCCTGCTCATGCTGTATTAAAAATTCAAATTATTTCCAGAGAACCGAAAGAATAAGGCGGTATTCATCTGCACACAATAGTGACGAGGTGATAACAATGGCTAAAAAAGGTATGAAACGTCCTGATTACACTAATGCTAAACCTAAAAATGAACATTCCCCAGTACCTGAAATACAGGGAAAAGCTAAACACGGCAAATCCCATACAGCCCCGATAATCGCAGGCACATCAAGTGCAGAACAGAAAGTATGGCATAACAAGTCATATTCCGAGGAAGTGCCGATATCTTCTGCATATCCCGTTATCGACAGCGACCTCGCAAGAGATAACATTCAGAACGATATTCCAGAGGCTGACTTGCAGGATATATGACCAAAAAAATCCCGATTTCAGAAAAAATCTGATTTCGGGATTTTTAATTAAAAACATCAAGCGGATAAAATTTGTTAAAAATAAAATTTTCCGTTTTCCGCCTTTATTATTTGGTAATACATGAGACTGTCAAGCTTATTATATGTTCTGGAAATATTATGTGTATGCATAATTTTAATCATGCTTTTATAATCTATTCCGTTATTAAAAGAAAGCATATCAAAAGCATCTGCATATTGATTAAGAACTTTTTTTGAAACATTAACAGGTATGCCAAAAACTCTGTTTCTAATATCGGGATTCATTGTAAAAAGTATATTTCCGCAATTTCTTTTATCACTTAAAATAGCATAAGAAGCGTCATCAGTCATGCCCCTTTTACGCAGTAAAGAATTAAGGGCAGAAAGTTCCTCTTTCATTCGTTCCAAAGACATAAAGTGCGATATTTGAATAAGAAGTTTACAGCGGTCAGTGAGAAAACCTTCTTTAACAAGAAATTCTTCAGGACCGTCACTCATAAGAAGAAATGCGGATATACCTCCCCTGCCTTTTCTGAAATTGTATTTTATAGGCTGTGATGTTATAAAATCGGTAAAATTAGGAGCTATTTCGTGATTATACTGTGATAATATTCCGCATTGCCCGTCAGTAAAAGCCCCCGCAATTACTCCATCGCCAACATGAAACAGAACATATCTTCCGTCCTTATGTAAAGCAGCACAAAGTAAGGTTGCAGACATACTTTCAATACTGCATTCAAGTTCTTGGGCAGTCCTTTCAAACTGTCGGATTACTGAACTTCTTATATATTCTGCAAATTCTTTTTCATCAAGTTTATAAATATCCTCAAATTTTTCAGAAATTATTTTCAGTACACATGATACCGCAATTTCTGAACCATATCTTGAATTTTCGCATGAACCTGCACCGTCACTGAGTGCAACAGCAGATACTTTAGTTTTTTCATTATAAACCGAACAAGCATTATCTTCACATGGCCTATTTTTGTATTCATGACTTAAACCAACTTTAGTAAAAAAGCAGTTTCTGAAAAAATTAACATCATTGTTCATAATTGTTGTTTTTTCTTCTCCTATTTCTTCTGTTTCTGCCATTATTTTGGTTTATTTCATTTCTTTGGAAATTGTTATTGTTGTTATCTTCTCTTGTAAGTTCAGCGTTCAAATTTTCATTATTACTTTGACTTATAAGCAAAGAAGAAGTTATTTTGAATGCTTTTGAAACTTCTCTTGCACTTTCTTCACCCGAATTTAGATGTATTACTCTTTTAGGGTCATCAGTACCTGTAAGCTTCTGCATTACCTCATGATTGCAAAGATTACCAATTTCAAAACAAATTACATTAAGTTTATTTTGGGATACAAGATTTTTTATTTTAACATAGACTTCTTCACGAGCCTTTTCTTCTTCTCTTTTTACTTCGAGGTTATAGCAGGCAGGTGCACCGTCTGAAATTATGAAAAGTATGGGAGCATAGCTTCTTATTCCGCTTTTTGAATCAATATACATTTGTACTCTTGATTCAAGCTGATATAATGCCTCCTGAACAGCAAACCCAGTAAGTGTTTGTTTTTCGCATACAAAATTTAAGTTTTCTCCTCTATCTGTCTGCTTATATATTTCCTGAATGTTAACAAGAATCTTTATAGTTTCATTGAAAGACATTATACCAAGTTCAACGGCTCTTGATGCAACAGGGTCTGCCAATATTTCTGTATAAACAGCCTGCACGGAGGCTTCAATAGCTGATTTATTATTTTGCATAGAACCTGAACAGTCTACAAGTAAAATTGAAGGAAGTCTTTTTTGAGTTTCAAAAATGTCAACACCCGGAATATTTTCGTCCATTATTGTATTTTTATATTTTTTTGTCTTTTTCGCCATAAAATCACCTTTTTATAAATCCACAATTTATTTAATTATATTATCCCATGAACGCTTATTATCATAAATGTCTTTTTTGTTTGAAGAATCTTTTTTTGGAGCTTTTGGATTTTCAGTATTTTCCACATAACTTTCATCAGCTTTTTTTGGTTTTGTTGGAATAAATTTTCCGCTTTCAGAATCTCTTTCAATCATTTTTGGCAAAGCTGATTCATATTTGAGCATTCTATCAAACCAGTCATCAACAGTAAGTCTGTTAGCCTCTTTAAAGTAAATGCCGTCATGGTGAAAAGAATTCCAGAAATCTTCTTTCAGAAATTTTGGAAAATGACTTATTATAATATGCCATACACCGCCCCTATCTCCTGCGAGGTCTACAGCATGATTTTCTCCGCATTGAAAAGGATATTCTCCTCTTGCAACAGCTTCTTCTTCTGTAAGATTTTTAACTGTAAGATAAGGCTTTGCTATTGGAGTAAGCATTAAAAAAAGCATATTTTGCAATATCCATACATCATCAGCTTTTTTATGCACGAATGAATATTTGATTCCCTCTTTCATAATATGTTCAGGCGAGAGTAATTCTGTTCTTCCCACATTTGAGGTATATACATATTTTTGGTCTGCAATCTGTGCTGAATCAATATCAACGATATATGCCTGCTGATTATTATCAAAAAGAATATTGCCACGGTTTATATCGCAAAGTATAACATTGTTATCGTGCATAAAAAGAACTATTTCGGTAAAACTCTTAGCCATATGCACTTGATGTGCCTTTGTAACATTTGGAATGTACTTTTTAAAAGATTCGTTATTATAATTAGAAAAGGGAACAGCATTTTTAAAATACTTCATCTGATAGCCTATTATTTGTCCTTTTCTGTTATAAAGAAGTTCTTCAGGCCATGCTATTCTTTCCATTATAACGGGATTTCTTTCATACATTTGACTGTATTTTTGGCACATGATAGCGGTTTTAGTTGTTTTTAACTCCGAACAGGATTTATCATTAAATATCTTTGCACATTTATTTCTTACATTTATTTGATATATAACCCCTTCCGCACCGCCTTTGTGGATTATCTCCTCAAGATAAATTGGTTCTCTTTTTGCATTATAAACGCATTTATCGGGAATATCATCAGTAATACGACCTTTGTTTAAAATTTTTTGACTATTAATTTCTTCAAATACAGGTTTAACATTTGGATTTATTATTCTTCCTGTGTGAACAAAATCTCTTTCATATATAATTTTGTTATTGCGGTTGTTGTTAAGAAACGCAATTTGTCTTGAAAGACCACCTGTTTTTCCAAAGACAATTATATAACGATTGCGATTATTGTTTATAAAATTTCCAAGAACTTTATCTTCTTCAATAATATTTCCTTGCAGTGTGATTAAAGAATTACGGTTATTTAATTCATTCAAAGCAGTTGCATTTTTTTTAATTGTCTGATTTTGTTGAGATTCTCTCATGATTGATTTGAAACAAGCCTCCAGAATTACAACCTTTGAATTAGTATTTAAATCTGTTTTCTTTTCAAAAAAATCTTTTATTATCGCATCAAATCCCGTTTTTTTCAATGCCGAATGGGTAAAGATTATGAAATCTCTTGTCAAGTAGTTTTTGTTAGGATTTGAGTTAAATTTTATTTTTTTAACAATCTTTGTATCTTCTTCTGGATTTGATTTAAATTTTAATTCTTTAACAATCTTTTTATATTCTTCAAGTGTATTTCCATAAACGGATATATCAGGGTGAACAGCAACAAATTTTCCTGTATTATTAAGAGCTTGCATTGCTTCTTCAATAGGAACCCCGAAATCTTTACAAATTTCTGATAAAGTTTTTTGTTCTGGCATATTTTTTTACCTTTCTGCATTAGCTCTATAAACAATAATTTTTCCTGTCTTTTCGTCAAGCTTGGCAATTTTTATAACAGCATTTGATTTGACTGCTCTAATCCTGTTGTTATTATGCAGGTCACCAGTAAGAGTATTATCCTGAGTGATTACAAGCACATTCTTGTTAAATCTTCTGAGAAACTGAGTTCTTTCAAGTAATACAGGGTCAGCAAAGGGGTCTTTATTTTTTGGATTCCAATCGCTTTCATCACCGACTATAACACCTATTTTTTCCTCATTAACAAGTTTATTTATAAAATCAAGTCTATTCTGAGTTAATTTTTCCAATTTTTTACTTTTAAAGTTGTGTTTTAGTTCCAGACAAACGATATAAGGAAATATAATCGTTTTTCCTTCTCTTTTCAGTATAGGTGTTGAATACTTTATAAAATCCAAAAAGCACCTTTCCAGTATACTGCAAGTATCAATCATAATTAAATAATTCTTTTTTACAAAATATTCAAAATCATCGGTATTAACCTCTGGATTGTTATTGTTATCCGAACTTGTATCGGGAGAAGCATTGTTTAAGGCTGGAGAATTTAATCCGTATGCCTTTAACTCATTAAGAGAATTTTTAAGCTTTTTTGGATTGTTTATAAAATCACTTTTAAGTGATTTTTCTATGTCTTCTGGCAAATCAAGCTTATCAGAAAGAATTATTTCATTATATTCTTTTGTAATAAGAAGTCGGGCTGTTTCGGGACTTATTTTAACTTTTTCTGCAAAATCAATAAGTTTCATACAGTTCCTCCTTTAACATAGCTGCACCTTTACATTTCTTGATTGAAATTTAAGGGTGCAGCATTATAATTTCAGTTTTTCAAATCAGAAAACGATTATTCTTTCAGAATCTTCTTTTTCTGATTTATTTTTAGGTTTTTCCTTATAATCAGAAGTATAGACCTTTAATTCAAGCTTTTCTATTGCTTCAACAAATTTTTTAAAAAGGGATTCGCTTTCAAGCTTGTTACAGAATCCAAAAGTTTCAGTTATATACTGTTTTATTATTGCAAGCGGAATAATTCCGCTTTTTGCTATTTCAGACATCAGCATATAATCAAAGGGGTGTTTATTATCCTTTTCACACAGCTTATTATAGATAATTCTAAACACAAGCTGATGATAAACAGGTTCTTTATAGCAGGAATGGCAAAAATTAAGAACATAGAATATTCCGTATATAAGTTCTTCGCAATTTTTAGGGATTTTTGGCTTTCCCTTAAATTCACAAAGAATTATTTTTTCTTTGTTATCCATATCGCTTTCTAATGATACTTTTATTTCAGCACGGTTTATTATGACATTTTCTTTCATCTGACTGTAGGTTTTAAGCATTCCTCTGTCAGATTCAATGTATACCACATAATTTTTACCCTCTTTAAAAGAAGAATCTTCAGAACTCCAGTCTTTATCGAGTATAAAAAGATTGCCTGCCGATTTATAAATACCGCTTGTAATAATGAGTATGCCGTTTTCTTCTTTTATGTCCATTCCGCTTATTATGCCGTTGGAATAGTCTTTAAAAATATGTTCCTGAATTTCTTTAGGGGATTCATACATAGTACGGAGCATATCTATTGTCAGCATATTCCCTGGTTCAAATGATATATTATAATTTTTAAGCATAAGTATCATTCCTTAAATCTTCATCTTCTATGCAATTTCTGCCATTGAAGAAAGATTTGCTCAACATTCCTGATTCAAACGGAATATTTGTAAAGTAGGTTTCATAATAAACCTCAACATTGTTTTCATTGAGTGTTTTAACAAGCTGATAAAGTACAAACCCATAACCGTCACTATTCGGAACGGCAAATACAAGCACCTTTTTTTGATTTTTCTCAACCTTTATTGAAGAAAGACGGTAAATCAGGTCATCAATAATATTTTTGCTTGTTCCGTATCCGTCACTTACAAT
>Ga0326514_10002756_pt1 | contig 11183 bp, 11 predicted proteins | sample 3_2548_0518_D_FD_203653 | JGI IMG/M metagenome (GOLD analysis project Ga0326514, IMG submission 203653) | Bovine rumen microbial communities from UC Davis, California, United States - 3_2548_0518 | ecosystem: Host-associated > Mammals > Digestive system > Stomach > Rumen | place: USA... | reverse complement strand
TGTATTATGTAGATTCCCAGAGTCTTACCAGAGGCATTTATCAATAGCTGATGATACTTTTCTGGAATTCTAAGTCTTGTAAGAAATAGAAACAACGCAGTAGCTTCAAGAAATGTAAACGCGTATAGGTTTGAAAAAAATGCTTCTGTAGGATAACCGATGCGGAGCGTTTCGTAATAAGTGAGCGTGCAGACCATTACAACGCTAAGAATTCCTAACAGATAGATGCTATAGATAACGTGACGTTTTAGCTGATGGTGGCTTAAATAATGTCCAAGTACAAAATATCCTACATACCCTGATACCATTTTTATATCTAAAGCACTGTAAAATCCTTCCAAAACAGACTGAGCAGGCATGCTGTAATAGCCAATGAAATGAAGAATCAATGGAATTACAAATACTGCAATGGTCGACAGGAGAATAAAATACGATTCCATTCTACCTTCCAAGACCGTTCGCAGAATAGGAACTACAATATATAACCCGATAAGAAGTTTAAGAAACCACAGGTGATAGGGCCCCTGAATAAGATTTTTGAAAATGTCGCTGAATTCCTTCCCGCTAATCCCCGAGTATAGTGTATATATAGCAGACCAGAAGATGAATATGAGAAATATATGAGTAATATTCTTACGCCATAGTTTACCGATTTCAATTCTTTTGGATAGATCAAGAAATAGAGCGCCAGAAACCATGATAAAGATGGGTACAGCCCATCTAACTAATGAGGCATAGAAAATAGCTATCTCCCAATTCCCAGAATGATAATAGTGGTAAATACCTCTGTCAGTAGAATGTAGCCACACAACTGCAAATGCACCGAAGAGCCTTATTATGTCGTATGAAATGATGCGCCCGTTGCCGGTTTTCTGTAAAAGATTCTCGTTCATCATTTATACGATAGAGTAGAGAGCGTTTGCCACATTCTTCATTTGCGATTCTTCCGCATACATTCTTCTAATCGTACTATTACCTTTATTTCCAAGCTTTATCCTTAACTGCTCATCACAACAAAGCTTAAACAGAGCATCTGCTGCAGCATTCAAGTCCAGATAGGGAACCAATATGCCGCATTCGTCTGTTATCCATTCCGCAGCTCCTGTGGCTCCTTGAAATCCCACGATGGGTAATCCCATGCATGCGGCTTCTTCCGCAACCAAAGAGAAGCTCTCTTCGCGTGAGTGTAGAAATAAGATGTCGAATTTGGAGTAGATGTATAGAGGCTGTTCCACGCGTCCTGCCAATATGACCTTGTCTTGCAGCTGCATCTTTTCCAGGTCGTATGCGATGTAATAATGGGCTTGGCTTTCCTTGTCTATTCCTACAACCATGAATTTGCAATTCACATGAGGGTGCTTTACAAAGAATATGTTGGCTATCAGTGCAATGAGTTCTGGTGCCTTTGGCCAACTGCCGTTACAAATCGTGCCGATTATTAGTTCATCTTTTTTCTTATCCACAGGAATTTCTTCCCTGTCATTCTCCATGAATTTCACCACCAGTGGCGAGAAAGGGTGCTGAATGACTATTTTGTCAGAGGCTACATCATATTTCTGTTCCAAGCATCGTTTGCATAACTCACTCACTGTAATGTAGCTGTCGACATTTTGTAGATAATTAGCCGACTTTGCATAATTCTTTAAATAACTCTCCGATTCATGAACATGAAGAATAAACGGAACGTTCAATCTTCTTTTCAAGTATAGCCCTATGTCAACGGAAACGATGGAGTTGCCATAGATGCAGTCAATGGGCAGGAATTTCAGGAAGAGTCGTTCCAGCCGCAACTTGAATATTGCCTTTAGAAAAATATTATACCAACCTATTGTAGGGAATAACTTTTTGAATTCCTGAACTAACACTCCGCCTTCCAGAAGAAGGATAACAGGCTGAATTTCTTTATGATAATATCGTAGCATCTTCAGCTCATGTAAGAGAGCATTAGGTGCTCCAGATTGGTTAGCTTGGTGTGAGATGAAAAGAACCCTCATAAGTTTCTATCTGTTATTCCCTCTGCCAACAATTCTTTTTAGACGGCTTCCTATGGCCAGTCGCACTCTCAGCCGGTTGATAACGCCCCACGCACCGTTCTCTCTTCGATAGGCTATGTATGTTTTTATGAACGATTTGCGGTCTCTGCTGTCCCTCGTCTCTCTTAACCCTTCTTTCAGTAGCTTGAAGTCGGAGAAATGTCTGGTTTTGCAACCCACATATTTCAGGAGGTAAGGGAAATAGTGCATATAGATGACGGAATCCCTTCCGTTCATGAGGTAGAGTTCTCTGTAGGAATAGAAAGCACTTTCTATTTGCTGTTCGTGAGTCATGGAACTCCAGATGCCTAAATTGTTTACATTATAGACACCTGTTGGTTGAGGGATGTATACACACTTTCCGTTTTTGAAAAGATGGTAAAAAAGATATGTGTCCTTAGAATATTTATATTTTGAGATCTTGCCGACGTAGTTCAAAAAGCCCTCTGTGCGGCACATCAAAGTTAACGTGTGTACGATATTCAAGCGGTCCCACTGGTAAATGTCGTAGATTCTCACATTCGAGTCGTTCCCATAAATGGTTTTGTCTTCATCTGGAGAACCATCGGAAAATCGTTTGACAAATCCCGTTCCACAAAGAGAGCATTCCGGATGGCTGTTGAGGGCATCTGCCTGTATTTGTAACTTTGTTGTGTCGGTCCAATAGTCATCTCCCTCGCAAAAGGCCATATACCTTGATGTCGTCCAAGGAGAGTAATAGGCTACTTTGTCCTTCCTTATCTTAAAGTGGTTGTATTTCAGAAGTAAAACTCCAAAAAAGCAATTCGTGTTCGTTTTGTGTTGGGCAAAAAGCAGTATATAGTCTTGCGTTTCTTCATGTCGAGCTAAAGCACGATCGTCTAAGTCAAAATTCTTTTTAAGATAAGCCTGTAAGACAGCGGGTTCGCCGTCGGTGCTGGCATCATCTATAATGACGCACACGAACGGGAAGTCCGTCTTTTGCATGCAAAAACTATCCATTGCTTTTTCAATGCTGACCGACTGATTGTAAGTCAAGCATTGTACGCATACCATGTATTCCTTTGGCGCTTTGTTCATTCGGGCCGATACAATCTTGTTAGTTTATCTTTGCTTCGACGCACGAGAAATAGGGTGTTATGTCGCCAGGCTCTTTGCCCATCCAACTGCCAATAGCCAACTCACGATTAGCCAATGTGAATGAAACTATATCATCTTCTACGATGAACACCTTGCTTTTGTCTTTCACCACGTACAGGTCAAAAGCATAGTTGCCCCAGTTGAGGAAGTTTGCAGGCAAAGTGTAAATAAGTTCGTAGATGCCTTTGTTATGCTTAACGTCAATTTGCTTTCCAGAACTGAACGAGAATATTTTCTGCCCTTGTTCATTTTTTGTATGAAACGTGAGGTGTAAGTGCTCAAATGGTTCGTTCAATCGGTAGCGTATGACCAATTCCTGTTCGTTGTCAACTCGCATGGTGTCTTCCCAGTTGCCTCCTTTCTTCCTTACTCCTATCTCCAACAGTTCGAAGCCGTCTTTCTTTATCTCTGGTTCATCCCATTTCCTGTAATTTTCGACAGCGTTTCCTCGACGCAGATAGTGGGCCACGATGTCGTCTGTAGTGCCGATTTCTTTCAACATGCCGTTTTCGAGCAACACACCTTTATGGCAAAGACTCTTCACGGCTGTCATGTTATGGCTTACAAACAATACTGTTCTTCCTCCACTTTGGCTCACGTCTTTCATCTTGCCAATGGCTTTCTTCTGGAATTCTGCATCGCCTACGGCCAGCACCTCGTCGACCACGAGGATGTCTGGTTCCAGATGGGCGGCAACAGAGAATCCAAGACGGACGGTCATGCCACTGCTGTATCGTTTGACGGGGGTGTCAATATATCGCTCGATGCCGGCAAAACAGACAATTTCGTCCAACTTACGGTCAATCTCATGCTTGGTCATACCCATGATGCTGCCGTTCATGTAGATGTTTTCTCGTCCTGTAAGCTCAGGATGGAAGCCCGTACCTACTTCTAACAGTGAGGCTATGCGGCCATGCGCTCTGATGCAACCGGTGCTTGGTGCAGTGATGCGGCTCAGCAGTTTCAGCAGCGTTGACTTGCCGGCACCGTTTTTGCCAACGATGCCCACCACGTCGCCCCTTTCAACATCGAAGGTGATGTCCTGTAAGGCATAGACAATATCGCTATCGCCTTTGGTGCTACGATCGTTGGTCTGGCCTATTTTCAGGTAGGGGTCGCCTTTCTTCAGCACATCTCTTACCCACCAACGGTGAATGTCCTGTGAGAGTGTGCCCGTTCCAACAACTCCTAACCTGTAGAGTTTGCTTACGTGTTCAAACGATATTGCTATATTATTATCCATTGTGTTCATCCTAATTTATATAGTATCCATAAACGTGCGCTCCTGGCGGTTAAACACAATGACGCCGAGGAACAAGATGGTGATTGTAAATATGGCAGTGTAGAGTAGCCCCGCCCAGTCCATGCTGCCCATACCCGTAATCATATACCGGGTGTCGGTGAAGATACTCTGCAGTGGGTTCAGCTTCAGAACCAAGGATAGTTTAGGGTTGCTGGTGATGTCGACGGGATAGATGACCGGTGTGGCATACATCCAGAGCTGAAGTCCGAACGCCACGAGGTTGTTCAAGTCGCGGTATTTTACGGTAAGCGCCGAGACAATCAGTCCGAAGCCTAATCCCATCAGCGCGATCAAGAAGATGATAACAGGCAGGAACAATGCCTCCCAGGTGAAATGCAGAGGCACACCGTGCATCACATAATAAGCGTAAATGAAGATCAGGGGCAACACCTGTATCATGGTCTTGATGAAACTGGAGGTGATGCCGGAGAGGGGAGCCACCAGTCGTGGGAAGTAGACTTTACTGAAGACTCCCTGATTGGCTGTAAATGCCGTCTGGCCCGTTGAGAAGCAAGCTGCAAAATAGCCCCAAAGAATATTACCGCTCATATAGAACACGGCGGGGGGAATGTCGCCCGTGCTGATGCCGGCAAGGGAGTTGAACACGAACATATACATGATGGTCGTGAAGATGGGCGAGAAAAAGAACCAGAGTGGTCCGAAGATGGTCTGCTTGTAGACCGTCACAATGTCGCGCTTCACGTACTGCTTATACAGGTCGCGATAGCGCCATATCTCGGCAAAGTCAATGCTGAGTAGCTTCTTTTTGGGTTCTATGAGGAGATCCCACTCGTTTGCTTGTTGCGTCATTTTGTAATCATTTTCAGTTTTTCCACGAATCGCTCTGATGCATGCCCATCATCAAAGCTGCCATAGATTTTGTAAAATTCTGTCAGTTTCGTTTGATAATTGTCATTGTCGAAGTTCAGGATGGCTGCTTCCTGTTCGTCGTTAGTCTTGCTCAAGGGGAAAGGATACTTGAAGTACATCTCCTTCAGTCCGCGCATGCGCTTGTATTCATCAAGATCTGAAGCGTAGAGGAACACGGGGCGGCGGGTGTTGCTGAAGTCAAGGGCCACGCTGGAGTAGTCTGTGATGGCCACATCCACTATCAGCATCATTTCGTGAATGTCGGTATAGTCCGACATGTTCCAGATGCGTTCCCCAAAGTCGTAGACAGGCTTCTTGAACCAGAAAAAGTTGGGGTGCAGCGTGACGAAGAACATCCATTTGTCACCCGTTTTACGTTCCAAAGCTGCCAGCACCCTGTGCATGTCAAGATTGTAGGCGCTGGTGGTGTTGTTGTCGCGGAAAGTAGGGGCATACAACACGATGCGATAGCCTTCGGGTATGTTCAGTTTCTTGCGAATCTCTTGCTGTCTCTCTTTCGTGTCATGATAGAACATGTCATTGCGGGGGAAGCCGCATTCCCATATCTCAGCATGGTCGGGAATCCAGAAATTGTCTCGCATGGTCTGTGTATGAAAGCTGGCCATAGAGACAAACGCATCGGTAAGTGCGGAATGCTTTTTGCTGTTCTCGTTGAATTTCTTATCCAAGATGGCGTCTGCCCCGTCGCATTTGGCCCCAGGCTGTCCGTGGGGAATATAGATGAACTTCTGTGTAGGCTTCTTCAACACGCGGTAGGGTATTTTTGCGTTGTTAATGAACACGTGAGCAGTAGCCAGTTCGTAGACGCCCCTGATGCTGTCGAGGCGAACCTTGCGGATTTCGTCAGGCATCTCCTCGTTCAGGTCGTTCACCAGCCAGACCAATTCGTAGGGCAGGTGCTGACGAATGATTTCCAGAGCCACATATTTCAGATTGCAGGCAAACCCCTTTCCGTTGTCCTTGACGAAGACTATCTTGTTTTTCTTGAAGGGCAGATGACTAAACCAGCCGACGCACTCGTCCAACAGCCACTCGTGAAACTTCTCCAGTTTATTCTTTATTCTTAAGCCGTTAATTTTCACTATATGGTTTCCTCTAGCAAACATACTGTTATTTAAGTTCCTTTAAGACTTTAAGAGGTTGATTCTTTAGAAAACCAGTGGAATCGTGACTGGTTCCACCCACTTATGGGGCAGTATACTGACCAACTCATCCTTGACAGTCACCACTACATGGTTGAGGATGTCATGGAAGTACTTCTGGACATTGCGCTTACAGTTCTTGATACGCTTGCACACTTTTGACAGGAATATGTAAAAATCACCATTGGTCGGGTCACGATGCAACTGGCTCTTGATGTAATGGTGCAACCCCTTGTGATGGTAACGTAAAGTTACAGGCTCTGTAAAGATACAGGAAAGGAACTTTTGAATCTCATACCTCAGTCCTGCATCGTCCCATTTGTAGAATAACTTCTTGTTCTGGTTTTGATCCTCGAAACGGAAATCATAATAGTCTGTCAACCACCAAGTAGAAGGCACGTAAGCATATCCTTTAGTGCCTGCAATGACCAAATTGCCTTCCGTTTTCACTCCCATACCTAATTGGAAGGAGCACACACCTTGTGGATAGCGTATCACGCCACGGGTGTAAACATCAATGCCATCCTTCATCACTAATGTTCGTGAATCCTATACCTATCAGTTTCAGAATTGGCAAAAGAGGGTATGCCCCCATCTTGTACATCGACTCGCCTGCATGTTCTGGATATAGTTCACGTGTAAACTTATCCCTCCAAAGCTTGAACTTTTGAAGAAGCTGTTAAAAACATCAGCGATTGTATTCATGAGTACGGAAAGGACAGTCAGTCCGGTAATTTACTTATGCTTCAAGTAGTACGTATACGGCTTATCCATATCGAAGATGATACCACTATGCCATGCACCGCGACCCTCCACGGGCGGCAACTGCCAATAGTCACCATATTGCATGTGAAGCACGCGGTCATATCCCTTAGGAGCAGGGCATTTCATGCCACAGAAATCAACAAGGACAGTCTCTGCATAGTCTTCCTTGTAGCGTTTCATTCTTTCAATGTCATAGAGTGGACATGACAGCAGGCCAATGTACTCGCAGTCTTTGTCTTTGTCTTCAAGAAACAAGTCCTGAAGCATCCTATAAGTGTCCTTAGGGTCACGGCCGGAATAAGAGGCCACACGCTGAAGATTTTTCTCATCCAATTCAGGGTTCCCTATCCTAAGATAAGTTCCCAAGTCTAAGACAAGCTCCATAATGCGCTTGTGCTTAGCGTGCATAGTCTCTGCCTTGAATGAGTCCATAGGGAAAATGTCCAGGAATGCTCCTTGACAGAAGCCTGCGTATTGGAGAATCACAGACACTGAGGATGTATTGGCATTCCTTAGCTTGTTGAAAGAAAGGAAATAGCCCGGATCGGTTTCTGGAGTCTGGTATTTATATGGCAGCGAGAATTCGTCCTTATATTGAATAAGTTTGTCGTAGTCCTCGCGTGGCATTTCCACATCGATGTCATCATCCCAAGGTATGAAGCCGTGATGCCGTATGGCTCCTAACAGAGTTCCCGCTGAAATGAAATATCTGAGATGATGGCGCTGGCAGACCTTGTCGAATTCATGTAACAAGTCTAACAGTACAGCCCATAGCTTTTTGCGTTTCTCGTCAACATAAAAGTCACAGATGGTTTCAGGGACAAGGAATTCCGGCTTAATTATTCCTTTTTCAAGTATTCGTTGAATCTCGTTCATTTTTGTAAACTGTTAATTGTCATTAGTTGGTTTCCCATTATGGGGTAGTGTGCTGACCAGCTCTTCCCTGATAGTGACCATCACACGATTAGGATGTCATGGAAGTATTTATTCCGTGCTTAGCATGTCAAGCCTCCGTCAACGACTATTCCCTGTCCAGTCATCCATCTTGCCTTCTCTGAAAGCAAAAAGTCTACAGCGTTGGCAATATCTTCCGGAAACCCTTCACCTAATAGGTAGCGTGGATTCTCTATTCCATTGTTTGCATCGTAAAGGAACTGAGTGGCTTTGGTCTTCACTCCGCCAGGCAGAATGGCGTTGACCCTGACCTTTGGGGATAATTCGGCAGCCAACGATTTCATTAGTCCAAGCATTCCTGCTTTGACCGTACTATATATGGTATAGCCTTTGGTACCCATCACAGCCGAAACACTTGAGATCATGACTATGCCCTGTAATGCACCTGCATTCAGTTTCTTGGAAATAAGTATCTGTGTTATCCTAAAAATAGAGAACAGGGCGATGTCAAAATTCTTGCAGAGGTCATTATAGTCGATGGTTCTTAAAGGCTTGACAGAAAATATTCCAGCTGCAAAAACGGCATTCGACACAAAAACCTGATTCTCAGACAAGTATTTTTGAAGGCAAGAACCAGCTTCCTCCACATCGGATAAGTCCAAAGGAATGTATTTGTGAATACCGGGCTGGGGGAGATTTTCGATGACACTTTTCAAATCATCCTCTTTCAAGTCAGTAAGTAGTAACTGATGCCCACTGCTTGCAAGCGTCTTGCAAATTGCCTTTCCAATGTCGGAGGCTGCTCCGGTAACTAACGTAAATCCCATCCCCAAACCTTTTATACTTATTTGTTTTCTATAAATGCAAAGAGGTCTCCAACTGTTTCCAAACTACGAATATCGTCGTTCTTCAGCACTTTCTTAAAGTGTTGTTGAGCATACGAAATAATGGACAGGATAGTCAGGGAGTCCCAAGCCTCAAAGTCTGCTAATACGTCGCTCTCATTTACAACCTCTTCATCAAGAATTTCTGCGAGGTCGGATATAAACTGCTCTTTTTCCATAACATTAAAAATCAATGATTCGATTAAAATTTAACTTACCAACATTTATTAGAATAGACGACCAGGTTAGTCCCACCCCAAAGCCAGCCATGCACATCTTGTATGTGTGCTCAGTCAATTTCTCCCCAAGATTGTAGGTGATGCATGTTGGAACAGTCACGCCACTGGCATTGCCAAAGTTTTCAACGATGTTGCTTGGCATTTTCTCATAAGGTATGCCAATAGCATCGGCCAATTTGTTGAGCATGAATTTGTTCGGTTGGTGGAACATATACCAATCAATGTCATTGGCACTTAGGTTTGCTCTTTCTAACAGATGGAGAATCATGGGGGGGACTTCGCGTTGTGCGAAATTGAAGACATCGTCTCCTTGCATGACCAAGTTGTTTAATGAGCGGGAATTGCCTGCAACGTCTTCTTGCTCAATGGCTGTCTCAGGTGTTGATGGAATCCTAAATCCACCTGCGGGTATCATAATGGCCTTTGCTCCTGTACCGTCCATGTTGACAGAGCATAGGATGTCTTCTCCATTGTCGCAGCTGTCAACAATGGTAATAGATGCGGCATCGCCCATCAGGGGCCTGCTGTTCCTATCGTGTTTCGATACCTTTGGACTCAAAACGTCGGCATTCAGGAGGACCACTCTGTTGATGGACTCCTGCTCTAACAGCATGAATGCTTGTATGAGTCCGATTTCAAAACCTGCACAGCCTTGATTGATGTCCAGACATATCATGTCGTGCTTCAAGCCGAAGTGCCCCTGAATCAGGTTGCTTGTCGGAGGCAGATAATAGTCTGGCGACTGAGATACAAAAAGTAGGGCATCGATACTGTCTTTGTCCAAAAGGCTACGGTCAAACAGATATTGCAAACCATGAATGCAGAAGTCGGAAGAACACTGCCCTTCGGCGGCGATGCGATGGGTGTTATATCCCATTACCTTCTTCAGGCGGAGGGACTTCTTCTCAGGAAAGTTATAGTCACCCATCTCCTCCTCAAAGGGCACAATCCTTTTGGGGAGAACTGTCAGGATGCCGGAAATCCTCTTGTTCCTAAATTTCAAGTCCATTACTCTGCTCCGTTTTTCTTAAGCAAATGAATGATATTGTCTATCGTTGAGAAGTTCTCTGGAATCACGTCGACACCGCTAATCTTGATATTGAACTGTGCTTCCAACTCATCCACTAAGCTTACCACATCGAAAGAGTCTAACATGCCCTCTTCGATGAAGTCCACGTCCTCTGAGAAATCGAACTCTGGACGCAGTTCAGTCAATATGTCAACAATCTTTTCTTTCATAGTCATATCTTTTTATCATTACGTAATCAGTTAAATGCTCTCTTCGAAACCCATAATGCTCATATCGTTTGATGGCATTCTCATTGTCAGAGAGAACCCATAGTTGCTGCCGTTTGGTTTCTTTACCTTTGATTAACGCATTTCTGAGAAGTTCGGAACCTATTCCTTGATTGCGATAGTCAGGTGAGATGTACCAATAGCGAAGATACCAGGTGGTACTACCTGATAGCTCAAATATGATGAAACCACACAGATTGTCACCGTCTTTCACGACAAGTATTTGTTTGCGTTGAGCAAAGTCCTCAACCTCCTTCAAGGTTGGCAACTGTTCGCAAAGGGGGTCAAAACTGCTTTGCAGCGCATTGTAGACAAGTGGGAGGTCGCTGAACGTGACATAGGCAACACGCAGTGATGGATTCCAGCTGTCCTCGGCCAACAGTCCAATATGCGACATTCGGTAGAGGGCTTTATACGTCTCAAAGCCATTGTCCTTCAGAATTTCCGTCAACCCGTCTCCCTCTTTTCTCACGATGAGATCAATCACGATGTCGTTTTTGGGCAAAATGTGACTGATGGCTGTGGCTACAGCCTCTTGATGGGTGGCTATATAAAATAGGTGGGTGAATGTGTCGTTTTGATGAAACAGTAAGTAGCAGTTGTTTTCTTTTAAGAAG
>Ga0326514_10002752_pt1 | contig 11196 bp, 6 predicted proteins | sample 3_2548_0518_D_FD_203653 | JGI IMG/M metagenome (GOLD analysis project Ga0326514, IMG submission 203653) | Bovine rumen microbial communities from UC Davis, California, United States - 3_2548_0518 | ecosystem: Host-associated > Mammals > Digestive system > Stomach > Rumen | place: USA: California... | reverse complement strand
TACCTACGCCGTACCGGAAAACTTACAGCGCAAGGTGCAGGCCGGCATGCGTGTGCTGGTACCCTTCGGCCGCTCCAAATACTATCTTGCCATTGTCGTCAGACTGCACGACGTACAGCCACAGGGCTACACCGTAAAACCCGTCAGCGAAGTGATGGATGATGCCCCGGTGGTGTTGCCTGCCCAGTTGAGCCTTTGGCAGTGGATGGCCGACTACTACATGTGTCCTGTCGGTGAGGTGATGAAGGCTGCACTGCCCGGTGGCATGAAGTCGGAGGACGGCTACAAGCCGCGCATGGAGACCTTCTTGGCACTGGCATCACACTTCCGTACTGAACAGTCACAGCATGTGGCGTTAGAGATGCTGCGCAGCAGCAGGGCACAAAAGCAGGTGGAGGCTTTGCAGGCTTTTCTGGCCATGACGGCTGATGGCAGTGAGGTGACGCGCGATGAGTTTGTCAATACCAGTCATACCACGCTGCCTACGCTCAATGCAATGGTAAAACGTGGACTGTTTACTTTTGTGGAGCGTGAGGTGGGCCGACTGAACCATGGCGGAGAGCCGCACCCCGAAAACATCAAACCACTCAGCCCACCACAGCAGGATGCCTTCAACCAGATACAGTTCCAGTTCCTGAAACGGAAGGTGGTGCTGCTGCATGGTGTCACCTCAAGCGGCAAGACAGAAATCTATATCCATCTGGTCCAGCAGGCACTTGACCGCCATGAGCAGGTGCTGTACCTGGTTCCTGAAATTGCGCTGACCGTGCAGATGATGCAACGCTTGCAGCGTGTGTTCGGAAACCGGTTAGGCATTTATCATTCCAAATATAGTGATGCCGAGCGGGTGGAAATCTGGCAGAAACAGCTGTCGCCAAATCCCTATGATGTGATTCTGGGTGTGCGCTCCTCGGTTTTTCTTCCCTTCCGCCATTTGGGCTTGGTAATTGTCGATGAGGAACATGAAACCAGCTATAAGCAGCAGGAGCCCATGCCCCGCTATCATGCAAGAGACGTGGCCATCATGCTCACCACCCTGCCTGCTGCCACCAAGGGGGCAAAGGTGCTTCTCGGCACCGCCACGCCTTGCGCAGAGAGCTATCGTAATGCCACTACCGGCAAGTACGGGTTGGTAACGCTGACACAACGGTATCAGGGTATGGAACTGCCTGAAATAAAAATTGTTGACATCAAGGACCTGCAGCGCCGCAAGTTGATGCACGGCCCTTTCTCGCCCCTTCTGCTGACCCGCGTCAGAGAGGCCTTGGAACGTGGCGAACAGGCCATTCTCTTCCAGAACCGTCGTGGCTTTGCCCCTATGTTGGAGTGCCGTCAGTGCGGCTGGGTGCCTCGCTGTCAGCACTGTGATGTCAGTCTGACGCTGCACCGCAGCACGAACCAGCTTACCTGCCACTATTGCGGCTATACCTACCAGGTGCCCACCGAGTGCCCTAACTGTGGCTCGAAGGAGTTACAGGCACGCGGCTTTGGCACGGAGAAAATTGAAGACAGCGTTTGCGACCTGTTTCCTGAGGCTCGTGTGGGACGAATGGACCTTGACACCACGCGCTCCCGTCATGCCTACGAGCGCATCATCAGCGACTTCTCCGCCGGGCGCACCAACATCCTCATTGGAACGCAGATGGTCACCAAGGGGCTCGACTTCGACCGCGTCTCGGTGGTAGGCATCCTCAATGCCGACGGCATGCTGAACCAGCCTGACTTTCGGGCTTACGAACATGCCTACCAGATGATGGCGCAGGTAAGTGGGCGTGCCGGCCGCAAGCAGAAGCGCGGATTGGTTATTCTGCAGACCCGTCAGCCAGACTTGCCGCTGCTTCATCAGGTAGTGCGCAACGACTTCCAGGCCTTCTTCCACGATTTGTTCAGTGAGCGCCGCGAGTTCCGCTATCCGCCGTTCTGCAGAATCATCAATATCTATTTGAAACACAAGGACGACCGCCTTGTCAGTACAGCCTCCTTGGAGTTTGGCTCGTGGCTGCGCCAGTGGTTCGGAACACGGTTGCTGGGCCCTGACAAGCCTGCGGTAGCCATGGTGAAGCAGCAGAACATCCGCAAGCTCGTGCTCAAGCTTGAGCCCGGGCTCGACGGCGACAAGGTGCGCCACTACCTCAGACTGGCCAGACAGCAACTCATGGCCGACAAACGTTATGCTTCGCTGCAGGTGTATTACGACGTCGATCCGTCGTAATCATAAAAAGGTTCCACGAAATCCTTGTATTTGATTTATTTGACATACGAATACTACAGGAAGATATGATTGCTTGTAAATATATAAGTAAAAATGTAGGCAGACAAGTCAATCAACAAAAATAATAATGGAGCAGACGCAAGCCTGCTCCATTATTATTTTGAATCAGTGAATATCTGCTTGATTACTTAACAAGGGCTGCACGAGCCTCGGCAATCTTCTCCTTGGTCTGGCCAAGCTGAGTCTTCAGTTCATTAACCGTGGTGGCGTTCAGCGGCTCCAGAGCCTTGACGGCGTTGGCGGTGGATTCAAGCTCGGGGTCGTAGTCAGCCAGACGCTTGACGGCATCAGAAAGGAGGATGATACGGTAGGTGATGTTTGATGCAGCCTCGTCGTCGAAGGCAGTGATGAACTTGTCAGTATTCTGGGTGAGCACGTAGATCTCCTCAACGAGTGAGGCACCTATCATCTGCCAGTAGTAGTTGATGCGGCCGTTCTTTTCCATGGCATCGTAGAGCTTCTGGCTGATTTCAATGAGGTTTGACGAATCCTCTGCCTCCTTGAATGACGGGTCGTTAATGTCGGCCCTGAGTTTGCCGAGAGCAGCCTTGTAAGCATCGGTCGGCATGTCGTACAGTTCAGCAATGCGCCTGTCGATGCCCAGTACGCTAAGCATACGGTATTTCTCGGCCAGTGTGGTAGCCTTCTCTGCTGCTGCCGGGTCTGTCAGGTAGTCGGGCTTCACCTGCTTCTCCTGGTCAGTCAGCTTGATGCTGTTGTCGTCGTCCTGGAAAATGGGGAGTGCCTTCAGCTTGCCGACCTCAGTAGCCAGGCTGTCAAGTTCTGCCTTGATCTTCGCCTCTACCTGAGCCTGCTCAAAAGTCTTTACAGAGTCAGTCACTTCAGTTGTCTGTCCACCCTTTTTTCCTCCACATGCGGTGAACGCAATTGCTGCAATTGCTACAGCGAAAATTGATAATTTTTTCATGTCTTTTTTGTTTTTAATTGTTGTAAATTATGTTATTAATTCTCGTAGTCGTCGTTGCCTGTGGTTTATTGTTCCCGTCTCAGATACCGTCCCGGGCAGTCCGTCAGGAGCAGGATGATGGCAATGATACTCATCAGAGCGATGACCCCCGTGTTAAACCAGAGTGTCTTTACGTGCCATGTGCCAAGAATTTTCTCACTACTATAGAACGGAGCCCGGCCGAAATTGTTGTGTGGCGTCAGGTAAATGATGCCTGATCTCGGCACGATGTGGTCATCTACGATATCTGACAGCCGTTGGTTGTCGGAACCTGTCACGAACTCCTCCAGTCGGCTGTTGTAGTGATTTCTCTTCAGTTCCTGCATTGCTTCCCTGCCTTGCATGCTGACGGTGGCCTTGATCATGGCGTCTTTCTTGAGGGTGGCTTTGTTGCTACGCTCTGAGAGAATGCTCTCGGCCTGTTTCATGTATTCATAGAGTGACGGGTAAGCGTAGTCACCCTGATAGGGCTCCATTCCGCAAAATGCTGTGATGACGGGCAGGTTTGTGCGAATGATGCGCAGGTGCTTGGGGTCAACATTCTTGCCTTGCCTTGCCTCGTCGTTCATCGTCTCTAACTGTGACTGCAACTCATATAGGAATCCCATGTCGTAGAACTGTGCTTCCTGCCGTTCCTTGTCCAGTGCGAAGTACGGACGCTCGTAGTCATTGTCTGTGTAGGCGGTCACGGCCAATGCCTCGTAGCTCCACCGTGAGGGTATCAGGTCGCCTATCAGCGGTACGTTTCCGGTCGTGCTCTTGGGTGTCAGGTCAGAGAAGCTGACCACGAGTCCGCACAGCAGAATCTGTGGTATGAGCAGCAGTGGAATACTGATGTAGATGGCGACGATTGAGTTGAGGCACTGTGAGAGAATCAGTCCCGTCAGGTTGGCTAACCACGCCGTGGCGAAAAGTATGAGCCACCATGTTCCAAACAACCCATGGAGCCCCATGATGGCGTTGCCCGTCACAATGAAGAGGAACGTCTGCAGCAGCGAGACAGCCCCCATGAGTACAATCTTTGACCAGATATAACTGCCGTATGACAGTTGCAGGAATTTTTCGCGCTTCAGCAGGGCGCGGTCCTTGATGATTTCCTCTGCACTGCCGCTCATGCCGATGAATGTTGCCACGATGACGGCCATGAAGAAGTAGCTCACCAGATTTTTGTTGTCCATGACGCTGTATCCCTCTGGCGGCGCATAGCGAGTCAGCAGACCGCATATTACTGCCAGCAAAGGTGCTTCCAGCAAGGCAATACACAGGTACTGCACGTTGGTAATCTTTGTCTTCAGGTTTCGTTGCAGGAAAATCCAGAACTGCCGGATGGGGCCGGGTTTCTTCTGGTCAGACGGTGGCACCTCGCTCTTCTTGGGGACAGTCATCTCCGGCCGGCTCTTTATGTAACGCTCATGCCACTCCTGGGGTGTCATTTTCCGGTTGTCTGACGTCTCGCCGCTATTGCTGATTTCCTTTTCGTCAATGATGTTCAATACAATCTCCGGGTTCACATTGCCGCACGTCGGACAGGCACTCGTCTCGGCATCGGCATAGCAGGCCGCCTCCTTGAAATAGGTGATGGCATCAATGGGATTACCGTCGAAAACGGGGTAGCCGCCCTTGTCCAACAGCCACAGGCGGTCAAACAGCTTATAAACGTCGCTTGACGGCTGGTGAATGTTCACCACTACGAGCTTTCCCTTGTAGGTCTGCTCCTTCAGCAGGTTCACCACCTTTTCCGTGTCAGCCGACGACAGTCCCGACGTCGGTTCGTCCAGGAAGAGTACTGCCGGTTCTCTGATCAGTTCCAGCGCAATGTTCAGTCGTTTTCGCTGACCGCCGGAAATATATTTGTTGATGGCCGAACCCACCTTCAGGTCCTTCGCCGCTTCCAGTCCCAGGTCCTTCAGCGTTTTCAGTACGCGTTGGTTGGTTTCCTCCTCAGACAGGCTGGCAAAACAGAGCTTAGCCGTGTAGTACAGGTTTTGGAATACCGTCAGCTCCTCAATCAGCAGGTCGTCCTGTGGTACAAAGCCTATCAGGTTCTTTGCTTCCTGTTCCTGAATGTCGTGCCCGTTGATGGTAATGATGCCCTCTTGCGGCTTCAGGCTGCCGTTCAGCAGCGAGAGCAGGGTTGTCTTTCCTGTTCCCGACCCCCCCATAATGGCAACCAGCTCGCCGCTATGCAGGTTGAAGCTGAGGTCGTGCATGCCGTTGTCGCTGTTGGGGAAGCGGAAGTTGATGTCACGGCCGCAAAATTCCACATAGTGGGTGGTGATGGTCGAACGGTGAGTGGTGTCTGTGAGTGACGAATAGTACAGCGGCTTGCCTGTCTGGCTCTTCAGCACACTGCTTTGCAGGAACACCTGGTATGACCCGGGCAACACGGGCACATCGTTGAGCAGCACGCGGTCGGTCCCTTCGTAGGTAAACACAAGGGTGTCCTTAATCCTCAGCGTTTTCAGAACACCGTCGAACCCGTCGGGCCTGTGCAGCATGACGTGTTCCGTCGGGGTGCCGTTCACAAAGTCGTTGAAGTCAGTCAGCAGTTGCTGCTCAACGCCTAACTTTTCTGCCATCATCTCGAATATCGGGAAGAGGGCGGTAGTTTTTTCCTCCGAACCGGCTTTGCAGAACTCCATGATACGCAGCAGCAGCATGGCCTCGTCCTTGGTGCTGATTTTACCGTGCAGATTCTCGCAGATAGAGCCTGCCACCAGCTTTGCATCCAGGTCGTCGCTCATTTCGTATGCCACCTGCATGTCGCTGTAAAGTGCCATGTATGAGTCCAGATTCCTGATACCGAAGTGGTGACGTAAATAATCCACAAGCAATGCCCTTGCCCGTGTCTCATCCACGTTCTCCTCTTTGCCGAACAGTGCGAAGAGGCTGAGGAAGCTGGATAGTATAATGTCCGTCATCTTATAAATCGGGACAAAAGTAACATAAAAAATAAAAAAATAGAAAAATAAAAAAATAAAAAAGGTTAAGTGATGGCAAAATCTTTATACTTTAAACCCTAAACTCTAAACTTTTCCATACCTTTGCGGAAAAATATAACCTGAAGAATGATGAAAACAACGATTATTGAGCGCGACGGTGAGATGGTCGCTCTCTTGGAAGGACGTCTTGACACGTCAGCTGCTGTGCAGGTAGAACAGGACATGCAGCCTTTGTACAGCACCACATGTCCTGTTATAGTACTCGACTGTACTCAATTGGAGTACATCTCTTCGTCTGGACTTCGTCTGTTTCTTGCTTTGCTGAAAGCTTCCAAGCCCAAGGGCATCCGCGTCGTTATTTCCGGACTGAGCGATGGCCTGAGCAAGGTGTTCGCCATGACGGGCTTCACCAGTCTTTTTGAGTTTAAATAACGACGGCTTAGAAATCTACCTGCATACCCAGGCCTACAACACGGTTGGTACGTGTGAAGGAGTCGCTGACTTTCGGCTCTGTTGACGTCACGCGGTCATAGTCGGAATAGTTGGTCTGGAAGTAGGCTGCCGTCAGGGTAATTTTATCGGTAGCCTTGTAGCTGACGCCAAAGCCGGCACTGTAGCTGTTCACCACGAACGACATGTCGTTCATGTATTCGTCGGTCAGTCCGTAGCGGGTCAGCTGTCCGCCGCACGAAATGTTCACGCGTGGGCTCACATCCCATTCCACACCGGCCAGATACTCGTTGGTGCCGTGGCTCAGCTTGTCCTGAGAGTTGTTATACCAGTGGGCGTTCTTGTCGTAGAAGTGGTGATAGCCCAGGTTCAGGCGGACCTCGGGAATGACGCTCCACTGTGCGCCCACGGTCAGCAGGGCAGGAGCATCTTCATCAACTTCCGTACCGTCCTGGAACTTGTTGACAGCCTCAATCTCCATGGCCTTTTCCAAGGTGGAGTGGTTCTTCATCTTCATCTGTGTGTTAAACTCATATTTGGCAGCGAAGTTGAAGCTGCCCACCTTGTAGTCAACGCCAATGACGGGAGCCAGGCCAAAGCCCGTCTGGATGCTCATCAGGTTCACACCCTGCGAGTATTTCTGCAATGTCTCCAACTGCAGCAGTCCGGCTTCTGCCTTCTGCTGTGCGGCAGCCAGTGCCTCAGGTGTCATGGCACCTATCGATGTGGCCAGCTCGGCCTGGCCCAACTGCTTGTTGATGCCTGCTATGGAGTTGTTGATGAAACGGTCGAAGTTGACGTAGTAGGGTTCTCCCTGTGCGTCGCGCATCTTTACCTGGATATTGGTCAGGCGTGCCTTGTAGGAAGCGTCGCCGTAGAGGGCACGCAGACCGCCATATACCGACCAGTGCTCGTTAATCTTGTAGGCGGCACCTAACTGGAAACCAAAATAATACTGGCGGCCGCGCATGTAGGCATCCACATCATATCCCTCGGCCCCTAAGCCGGCAGCCTTCAGTTGCTGCGAAATCATACCTACGGCACTCTCAAACGAACCCAGACCGTTGCTGTATTCGCACACGCCGCCACCGCCAGGCATGGAGAAATTGAACTGTACACTCCAGTCGCCCTTGTTGTAGGCAGCCTGTACCGAAGGAATCATATAGGCATTAGCTACGCCTTCGAATGATTTTGTTATCTTGCCGTCGTTCTTCTTGCCTAATGCAAAAAGCGGGTTGGTCGAGGTGATGGTACGCGTCTGGTGGGCCATCTGCCAGTTAATGGCTAAGTGAAAGCCCTCGGGCATGAACACCACACCGGCCGGGTTGCTGTACACGCCGTCCAGACCAATGGCTGCATCGCGTGCGGGATTCTTCAGGAATAAGACACTCTGATTGGTGTTGGTGAGGATTCCGCCAGCCAAGGCGCTCACTGCTGTCATCATGAAAACAACTACTGATAAAAAACTCTTTTTCATATCCTTTATATTTAACTTTCGCATTTCCTGTTTTAATCTTACAGTCTTTTAATCTTTTTAATCTTTTAATTTTATAAATTTTTCAAAAATCGGCTGCAAAGGTATAGTTATTGCACAAAATCGACGAATTTGTGCGTATGTTATTAACATATATTAAATAAAAAGCTGCGCATTTCTGCACAAAACGTGCAAAATGCGCAGCTTTTATAGTGTCTTTTTACCCCTATTGAGCGTTACGGTAGATGTATTTTCTGCCGTTTTGTATGTATAGCTGTCCCGTTTTCGGGGTGGTCACCCTGCGTCCGGTCAGGTCGTAGAGTGTTCCCTCAGCCATTGGGCGTGCCGTCTCAACGGTGCCGATGGCTGTTGCGTCGTCGTCATTGTCGGGACGTGTAATGGTCAGCGTCTGTATGAAAGTGTTGTTTGGCTGGGCGCGAGACACGTAGAACACCGTCTTCCCGACCAGTGCCGATGTAGCGGGAATGGTGTAAAGGTGGTTGCTTGTTGCTTCGGCGTTTGAATAGGTGTTGTCGGCCATGAAGCATATTTCGTACGACGACGAGGCATTGCCGGTATAGGAAATCTTGTCGCCTGCAGCCAGCGGAGTGTCGAGCGTAATCATGACATACACGTCGTTCTTCGGTGTGCGTAAGTGTCGCTGGCTACTGTCGGAACCTATCACCTTCTGAGCCGATGAAGCGTCATTCCGCAGGCCGACCGAAGCGGTGCCGCCTGTCAGGGTGGAGCAATAAGACGCAATGCTCTTGGTGTCGCTGGCGTTCTGGATGCTCAGGTCAGAGGCAGACGACGATATCTGCATCTTGAAGATGACCTCGGCGTTGCCGCTCGGGTCGGTCTCCGTGCCAGAGCCGGAACCGCCGCCGGAGATGCTGCTTACCTTATTGCCTTCCGCATCGTAGCAGGCGGCAGTCTGCTGGGTGGCACAGGCTTCAGCATATTTCGTGGCATCGGCATCGGGTATCGTGGTGGCATAGCTCTCCCAGACCGAAATCTTGCCTGCACCGGCATACTGCATGCAGATGGCGGGCACGTCGGCTGCCTTGTCGTGGTTGTTCACGTAGTAGTCAGACCATGTTTCGGTGGGAACCCACGTGTTGTTTCCATAACCATTGAATTCCTTGTCGTATTTTGATGGCGCATTCACATAGGTGACGCCCGAATGATTAACGATGACGCGCTGGCAGTTGTCATAGACAATACCGTATTCAGGGTCACTGTTAATGTTGACAACGCCACCGCCGTCAGGCAGTATGGGAGCTTTCGAGTCTTTGAAGTAGCAGGCGTCGGCATAGCCTACCGACTTGGTGCGCAGGTCCCAGCCGTCCTGACAGTTGCTCTGGTAGTTGTTCATGTAGTGAACGTGGCCACCGCGCTGCAGCGGCAGGCGTGAGCCCTGAATGTTGTCGAACCAGTTGTGGTGGGCAGAAATGGTGCGGCAGTTGTCATACACGTCGCCGTCGCCCTTACCCCACAGGCATGCCTTGTCGTGGTCGTGGAACCAGTTGTAGGAAATGGTGAGCCACTGCACGTTGTTCTTGCAATCCACCAGACCGTCGTAGCGGTCTTTGTTGTCGGCATTGCCGTTGAAGAACTCACAGTGGTCAATCCATACGTGGGCACCCCAGTCGGTCTTGGCACTGGTCTTGTCGGCCTGAATACCAATGCAGTCAGGGTCGCCCACCTCTACCTGCTGACCGTCGCGCCAGGCCACAATCTTGTTTTCGCCAACCTTCAGGATGGGTACACCGTTCATGGTGAAGCGGCAGTTGCGTATGATGACGTTCGAGGTGCATTGCATGACGAAGGTGATTCGCGAGAAGAGTGGGGCGTTCCCCCTTTCGTCAGCAATACCTATCAGCGTTTTGTTCGATGCCACCATGATGCGCTCGCCGTAGGTCGATTCCTCACCGTCCTCGCCGCTCTGGTCGGCACAAAGGTAGCCGTTGCTCAGCGACTCCACGTAGCACTTGATACCCGTCGTGATGTCGTGGTCAACCAGCACGATGTAGGGTTTGCTCGACTGCAGGTAGGCCTGCAGCTGTGCGAAGTTGTCGGCCTTCACCACCTCGCCGCCGGCACCGCCCGTGGTTCCTCCTTCCAGATAATGGTTCGTACCGGGTGTTCCGGCGTAGGCAGCGAAGCCGTCGATGCCGAAGTTCCGTCCGTTGACGGTCTGCGCTGAGGCTGCAAAGGCCGTCAGCATGCACACTAACAATAGTAATGTTCTTTTCATGTTTTTATGTAGTTTTTGTTTTTAGGTCATTTGTTGCTGCATGTCAGCAGGTTGTCGCTGCAAAAGTACATCATTGTGTGCACATCACCAAACAATTGCGGCAAAGATTGTCCGTAAACGTTTTTGAAATCGTTTACGTCTAAAATCTGGGTGCCATACACCTTTTATATATAAATAATGTGTACCTTTGTGGCAGAATTTAGTACTAATCAAATCAAAACAAACAAAATGAAAAGACATTTACTCGTAATGGCTGGCCTGCTGATAAGCCTTGTTGCATTGGCTGACGGTGGTGACCAGACGGTGAAGGTGAACGGTGCCACGGTTGACAAGACCGTGACTCAGATTACCTTCAATGGTGATGATGTTATCCTGCATTACAGCGATAACTCGACGGAAACGCAAGACATGGCAACCCCAGTGTCCATAGCCTTCGAACTTGCCGCTACGGCAATTGACAAGTTAGAGGTGAATGCTCCGCACTCTGACAAGGTGTTCAACCTGCGCGGCCAGTACATGGGCAATAACCTTCAGGCTGTTCCTGCCGGTGTTTATATCGTAAATGGTAAAAAGGTAATTGTTAAGTAAAAAAAAGGAGGAAAGAAGTGATGAAAAGATTAACTTACGTTTTCGCCATCGTAGCCATGCTGTTAGGCTTGACCAACAGCGTGAAGGCACAGCAGTCGTGGAACTTTACTACACTAAGTGCAACGGACCAGACGAATTTAGCTGCTGACAAAACAGGAAATTGGAAAAAAGTTTCAGACTCGAAAACAGAGCGTTGGGGGTATATGGCAGAGTTAAATGCAGAACCTGTATTGGCCAACGGCGTAG
>Ga0326514_10002751_pt1 | contig 11205 bp, 11 predicted proteins | sample 3_2548_0518_D_FD_203653 | JGI IMG/M metagenome (GOLD analysis project Ga0326514, IMG submission 203653) | Bovine rumen microbial communities from UC Davis, California, United States - 3_2548_0518 | ecosystem: Host-associated > Mammals > Digestive system > Stomach > Rumen | place: USA... | reverse complement strand
AAGTGCAACAATGATTGCTGCCATAACTCCAATGACAGTCTTTGCTGTTCTAGACATACTTATGTCTCCTTTCTGATCATTTCATATAATATGATACTCTATCCTCTTGTTAAATGAAGATATCAAAGCCATTATATACCAAAACCTTTTTTTTGTGTATCATTATCTGTTTCAAAGCTATATCTGCCTACACAATTTCCAGAAAAAGTTGCCTTCCTCCCGTTATGGTGATAAAATCAAAAAAGTCTTTGAGAGTGGGAGGCTTAAAAAAGTGACTTTTAGCTCACTGACATTTTTGTTTTTGTTTTTTCCAGTGGTTTTTCTGCTATATGCATTGATTCCTGATCTGAGGATCCGTAACGGGATTCTTGCCGCGGCAAGTCTGATCTTTTACGCCTTCGGGGAGCCGGTGGCGGTAATCCTGATGCTGATCTCCATCGTTCTGAACTATCTCTTCGGCCTCCTGGCCGCTGGAGAGAAGTGGGATAAATGGGCAGTTTTCGGAGCCGTAGTCCTCAATATCGGCCTGCTTGTGGCTTACAAATATACTGGTTTTCTGGTGGAGATTTTTGATGCTGTGACCGGGCTTTCAGTGCCGGTACCGCAGATCCGTCTGCCGATCGGCATTTCCTTCTTTACCTTCCAGGGATTAAGCTATGTAATCGATGTCAGCCGGGACAAAAAGCTCCTGCAAAAAAACCTGTTTTCTGTGCTTTTATACATTTCCTTCTTTCCCCAGCTCATAGCGGGTCCGATCGTCCGCTATGCCGATATTGCAAAGCAGCTTAGGGAGAGGGAATTTCAGGCAGACCGCATAAGCCGCGGCATGTGCCGGTTTATCTTTGGTCTTGGCAAAAAGGTGCTGATTGCAAACCAGATGGGCATGGCAGCCGATACAGTTTTTGCTTATGCCGCCAAAGATCTGGGCATGGGCACGGCCTGGCTGGGTGCCATCTGCTACACCCTGCAGATTTTCTTTGATTTTTCAGGTTACAGCGATATGGCGATCGGCCTGGGCTGTATCTTCGGTTTTGATTTCAAAGAGAACTTCAATTATCCTTTTATCGCTCCGACAATCCAGGAATTCTGGCGCAGATGGCATATATCCCTGTCCACCTGGTTTAAAGAATATGTATATATCCCGCTTGGCGGAAACCGGAAAGGCAACATACGGACGACCATCAATAAACTGATCGTCTTCTTCCTGACCGGCCTCTGGCACGGCGCCAATTTCACCTTCATTGTCTGGGGTATGATCCACGGTCTCTGCCAGATGCTGGAGACCTGGCAGATCATTCCCACGAAGAAGAGGTGGTTCCGGCCCATCGGACATATATACACCATGCTGGTTGTGGTTGTGGCATTTGTGATTTTCCGCTCAGACAGCCTTGTGCAGGCTTTTGGCATGATCGCTGCCATGTTCTCCGGAGCAGCCGGCGTAAGAGCCGTCAATGCAGAGATTCTCTCAGTAATCTCTCCTGCCATGATCCTGGCTTTCCTCTTTGCCCTGCTTCTTTCGGCGCCGGTTTTCCGGCTGCTGCGGGAGAAGATGGAACATATGGGATACATCGTGCCTTACAATTACCTGGCTTATACAGGATCTCTCCTGATCTTCGGACTGTCGATCCTTTCGCTGGTCTCCAGCCGCTATAACCCTTTCATTTATTTCAGGTTCTAGGAGGAGACGGCATATGAAGAAACGTTTTAAGATTCTGTATATTGTGATTTTTATGATGATCAGCCTGCTGCCAATGCTGCTCTTTCCCTTCGTAAAGGAAAATGCACAGATTGAAAAGCGGACCCTTGCCGCTTTCCCTTCCTACATAGAAGACGGGCACCTGAACCGCAATTTCGGCGATCAGTTCGAAGCATGGTTTAACGACCACATCCCCCTCAGGGCGTATCTGCTCTCCGCGGCGAACCGCATCCAGGGAGAATGGCTGCATGCCCAATCTTCCAATGTTATCGTAGGAAAGCAGGGCTGGCTCTTTTTCAACTCGGAAAAGGCAGATTATCTGGATACCAATGCGCTCACGGATCATCAGGTTCGCGCGACGGCGGTAACGCTTTCACTGATCCAGGAAAATATCGAAAGCCAGGGAGGTCATTTTCTCTTCGTGCCTGCCCCCAACAAGTCTTCCGTCTACGGGGAGTATATGCCCGCAGGTTATCAGCAGGGAGATGAGAACAATCTGGGCCGGATTTCAGCCCGTCTTGGGGAATACGGTGTGAAATTCACAGATTTAAAAGGACTGTTCCTGAACAATAAAGAACCCGTGATCTATCACCGGCGGGATTCACACTGGAACTACCGCGGAGCACTGCTGGCCTTCCATGAGATCATGTCCGGTCTGGAACACGACCATGAATCGCTTCTGGACGCGGCATATACCGTAAAGAAAGACTGGCGCGGCGACCTCGATAAACTCCTGTATCCGGCCGGAGGAACTCTGGATGACCAGTATTATTATCAGATAGAGCACGATGATTTCAGGTTCATCCATCCAATGACCATGCATGACGCAAAGACGCAGCTTGCCATCTACATGAGCGACAAGGAAGAGAAGGACGACCTCTTTACCACCCGCAACTCCAACCGTAAGGACGGAAGCACCCTCTATATGGTGCGGGACTCCTTCGGCAGGGCGCTGCTGCCCTATATGATCGATGCTTACGAAAATGCGACATTTAAGCGAACGGATAGTCCCGATCTGGTTTCACTGAAAGACGGCACGGATCTGGTCTATGAGATTGCTGAACGAAATCTTGCCAGGATAATTGCCAAAGCGCCATTCATGTACGCCCCGGAACGGGATGACGAATATCAATACCCTGATAAGGCTGCGGGAACCGGCGATGCCCAGGTCCATGTAGACACCGCCAGCTACGGCGTGCAGATATACGGGGCGCTCCCCGAAGATGCCGACACCGGTGACGGCCGGGTTTACATAAGCCTTCGCGGCGCAGAAGGAAGCCGGGTGTGGGAAGCATTTCCCATCTATGAAGAAAAGCTTTTAGGAAAAGCCGGAGAAAAGGGATTTTCCATGTACCTGCCCAAAGAAGCGCTCCCTTCCGGCCAATATGCAATCACGGTCATAACCGGAAACGTCAGGTACGACGGCGGTATGGCCAATATCAAGTAGCATCCAGGATGCAAGGCATCTTGAGATAGATTTTCAGGAGGAGAACAAATGAAGAAGTTTTATGCAATTGTATTAGGCATGATGCTGGCGGCATCTCTGGCAGCAGGCTGCGGCCAGAGCGGCGAGTCTAAACAGGAAACAAAGGCTGCAGAAGTCCAGACACAGGAAGCCCAGACAACAGAAGCTCAGACAACAGAAGCTCAGACAACAGAAGCTCAGACACAGGAAGCTCAGGCGCCGGAAGGAATTTATCTGGCATACAACGGAACAAACGTCCAGCCCGGCATGGCTTTCGCTGATGTAAAGGATGGACTCGGTGAAGAATCAAAACCAGCAGAAACCACCGGTTCCTGTGATGAGAACTCTGACTGGACAGAGACAACCCACTACTATCCCGGCTTTGTCCTGACTGAAGACAATGAAGGCAATATTACCGGCTTTACAATCTCAGAGTATGAGTTCGAAGGCAAAGACGCTTCTCTGAACGGCCAGTTAAAGCTTGGCGCTACTCTCGAGGAAGCCAAGGCAGTCTTAAAGGACGTACTCGGAGATCCTGATACAGAAGATGAGACGAGCATATATTACAACGCCGGTCCCTGGGTAGGCGTTATGTTAGACGAAGACAGCAAGACTGTAAACAGCATCATGGTTATGACAGGTATGACCCCTTGATCATTTTCATGATTGACATAATCATCATGATTCTCTAATAATGACATAATCGGAAAGGGGAGTTTTCCTCCCCTTCCACAAACCGGCAGGAAGCAGCCAGATTATAGAAGCCGCTCCCTGCCGGTCTTTTTATGTAAGACAGCCCTTCTCCTGCTTCTAAGCAGACGGCTCTGACAGCAAATCGAAGCAGAAGGCTCTGACAGCAAATCTGATATAGCTTCTGCGGCATTTTTATCTTATAATAGATGAAGATGAATCCAATCGACAAATATGAATCATATAATGAGTGATTCTTGCAGTTATAATATGATGTCGGGGTCAAAAGTATTTTTGCCCCGCTTATGATACAGCTATGGATATGGAGGTAAATAAAATGTCAAAAACCAGCGATCTGGTGAGAACTTCTTTTAAGAAAAATGATGATATCCGGGATGCCGGACTGACCATCCCCGAGGATGTAGCCAGATATGTTGATATTATATATGGTCCTGATCCTGACTGGCAGGTACTGGACCTTTACCGTCCCAAAGATGCAGAAGGCCGTGTGCTGCCCGTAATTGTCAGCGTCCACGGAGGCGGCTGGGTTTACGGCGATAAAGAACTCTATCAGTATTACTGCATGAGCCTGGCCCAAAGAGGCTTCGCAGTGATCAACTACACCTACCGGCTCGCACCGGAATTCCAATATCCCGCATCTGTGGAAGACACCAATCTGGTCATGACCTGGATCATGGAACACGCAGAAGCGTACAAACTGGACACAGACCATATCTTCGCTGTAGGTGACTCCGCAGGCGCACATAACCTCGCAATCTACACCTGCATCCTGACCAATCCGGATTATGCCGCCAGCTATACCTTCACACCGCCCCAGGGGCTCAGTCTGAAAGCAGTCGCCTACAACTGCGGCCAGTACCAAATCGACCTGACAGCTGAAGGCGAGGAACTCACCGCCGCCCTAATGGCAGACCTGCTGCCGGAAAGAGGAAGCCCCAAAGAGCTGAACCTGGTCAGCCCCATCCTGCACATGACGGCCGATCATCCACCGGTATTTGTTATGACCGCGCCCAAAGACTTTCTCCGTGACCAGGCAAGCCTGCTGGTCAAAAAACTCCTGGAACTGGACGTTCCCTTCATCTTCCGTTTCTACGCAGACCCGGCCAGAAGCCTTGCTCATGTATTCCACTGTGACATGCGGTCCGAATACGGAGCATTATGCAACACGGAAGAATGTAATTTCTTTAAAGAATTCCTTTAAGGAAGATTCCTATGGAAGCTCCTTACGGAAGTTCCTTAGTGAAGCTCCTTACGGAAGTTCCTTAGTGAAGCTCCTTATGAAAACCTGCAAACTACTCTTCACATTCATGGAGGCCCTGGTCTATGTTCTGGAATCCGACTAACGGAAGTGTCATGATTGGAAGCACCGAGATGTATTATGTATCTTTTGGGAAAGGACCCAAAAACCTGATTCTCCTGCCCGGACTGTCCGACGGACTGGCAACGGTAAAAGGAAAAGCCCTGCTCCTGGCAGGGCCCTACAAACTTTTCTTTAAGCAATATACAGTCTACATGTTCAGCAGAAAAAATGATATGCCGGAAGGATATTCTATACGTGACATGGCTGCTGACCAGGCCTGCGCTATGTCCATGCTTGGCATCGAAAAAGCCTCCGTCCTTGGCGTATCCCAGGGCGGCATGATTGCCCAGTATCTGGCCATTGATCACCCTGAACTGGTGGAGAAGCTGGTCATCGCAGTCTCAGCGCCTTCCTGTAATGACATCATCGAGGAAAACATAAAAAGGTGGCTGTCCTATGCCAGAAAAGGGGACCACAAGCAGCTGATGATCGATACAGCTGAAAGAAGCTATTCCCCTGCATACCTGAAGAAATACAGACTTCTCTACCCTCTGCTTGGCCTGGTCGGCAGGTCTTCCGATTACCGCCGGTTCCGCACAAACGCTAAAGCAATCCTAAGCTTCGATGCATCGGATGAAATCAGCACGATCACCTGTCCCACTCTGATCATTGCCGGAGAAAAAGACCAGATTGTAGGTGAAGAAGCAGCCCTCAGCATGAAACTGCGGATCAGAAACAGCCGCCTTCACATCTATCCGGGACTCGGTCACGCAGCCTATGAGGAGGCTAAAGATTTTAACAAACGAGTGTACCGTTTTCTTCAGACAGATTGCGCATTTTTTTCACAGACTGCTTGATATACAAAAGTGATCCAGCTTTTTACTCGATTAATAGGGGACAGGTGAATATCTGGATAGCCATTATCGTTTTCCCAACTGGACATAGCATTTCTATATGTATAGAGATTGTCTGCTATTTGTTCCTTTTAGTCCTTTAGACATCCTAATGGAATATATATTCTTTAATTAATCGTTCTATTTTGTTTAGGTGCTGTGCGCTTTCATCCACCTCTGTTTGTCCAAGTTTTATTTCTATTAATGCATAATATCTGTTGCCTGCATCAGCGCGGGAATGATTCGGAAAGGCTCCGTTCCCTCAGGTGCGATATACTGTCAATGTTGCGCCAATCACCCATCTTTTCAACGCACTTCTGATACCAACCATTTTCATAGAACAGACATTTTGTCAAATCCGGCCCGTTTTGGTCGCCGGTAAAAAGCATGGAAAGCGCCGGACAGCCGCCGTTGCAGTATTTAAAATACCCGCATGAAGAGCATTTTGTGCCTGCACTCAGCTTATCTTTCAGGTTTGAGCAGGCAGACTCCAGATATTTGCTGCCTGTAAGGAGCTCCTTCAAAGAGTTTGCGGCAAGGCTGCCCAGCGTAATACCACAGTCTTCGAAGACCCCGGTAAGCTGCAGGCAGGGTATGACATCTTTTGAGGAAGTGACTCCTGCCATGCCCCGCACGCCCTTGCAAAGAGGCGCGGAAGCATTGTAGTTCCCGTCCGCACAATGCACCGGATCCAGGCTGTAAGATCTGTTATAGGGGTGAACCCGCATGAACTGCCATATGATAAGCTCCATCTTTGTATCAAGCTCCCTGTAGGATGCCGCAAAGTCGAGCATTTTATCGTAGTATTCCTCTATGGAAAGGCAGCTGTCCGGAGCGTTCATTGCCCACCGTGGCGTTTCTGTGGTGCGGATGAGCCTTAGCATCTTAACGCCCATGTCGCTTAGCCTTTGCGCTGTATCCATGATGGTATGAAGGTTGCGCCTGTGGACCTGGGTCTGGGAAATGACTCTGAAGCCGTTTTTGATGCAAAGCTCCATAGCCTCAAGCGTCTGCTTTTCGGCTCCTTTTCGGTTTCTCATCCAGTCGTGGCAGCCAAGCCCGTCGAAGGATATCTTTATCTTTGGGCTGCAGCCGAGTTCCCTGAATTTGCCGAGCACCTGCTGGTCTATAAAGCAGCCGTTTGTATTTAGTTCTTCTACAAACATCCCCCGGTCGTAAATGGCCTTTACGATATCCATGAACCTGCGGTGCAGCATGGGCTCTCCGCCGGTGATGGTGATAGCGTTCACGCCGCAGGCCTCTGCCTGATCCAGAAGATCCAGTGCCTCTTCATAGCTCCATTCGCTCATGATCGGAGCGTTGTCCGCCGCATTGAAGCAATGCAGACAGTTATAATTGCATTTGCCCGTGATCATCAGATTCATTTTCGGGAAGTAGCGGTTATCACAGTGTCGATACGCAGACCAGTCAGAGGGGTGCTCTCCTCTGCGGCAAGGCTCAATCAGATTCTTTTCGATCAGGATATCGGTGATCCTGCCCTCTCGGATATTATGCTCGCCGTCACAAAGCAGCAGAACCTCCAGTTCCTCTTCTGTCACCCCTCTTGCATAGGGCTGGTCTTTCAGATATACGGCGCCTCTCAGACCTTTCCAGCTTCGAAGCGCCGCATGATCCTTGATTCTGAAATACATGCTATATGCCTTTACCTTATAAGTTTGCCTGTATCAGGACTGCGCACTCAATTCTGCATGTTATATATTACTGCCCATGTTTTGCAATTATCATTGTTGCTGCAGGTGCCCTGGCTGGCAAGTTGACCGAAGGCCAATTCCTGCACCTCAACTGTTGCCGCGCATCCATCTCTGTAATACCACCGTTCATGATCCTTCACGCAGCGGTTCTGATCCGCTTCCTGATCTCTCAGACTGCAGTCTCCGCCCGCTACGGCTTCAAGCTCGTCAAGATCAAGCTCCTGATCCATGATATGCGGCTCCCGCAGCGCGGCATAGAAGTCCATAAACGCCATCTCGCCAGGGATCCCCAGCTTTTCCAGTTCCGCAGCAACGTCGCTTTCACTGATCTCCGTAGGCGATTTTCCCCCGAAATGTTCCAAAAAAGCAGCCTTCTGTTCGTCCGTTGCACCGATTTTTGCCAGTGCGTCTGCAATCGTTTTCTTGTTCATCATGATTCCCCCTAACATAATGTTTCAATAATATCGATCTGATTCATAGAAGCATCCTTTTCCTCCGCCTCCATCATCCGTCCGAAATTTTCCCTTAACTCTGCCGCTTTTTCATACCAGCCATGCAAGAAGAAATCGCAGGTTTCTTCATCGACACCAAGAAAATCCGTTTTTCCGCCCGCACAGGCACAGGCTCTGCAGCCCGCGCCGCAGACCAGCTGGTATTTACAGTCCCGGCACCTTTCGTTGTGGTCTATACATTCACCCATTTTCAGTCCCGACATCTTCCTGAAGTAAGAGTCGGTCAGAATCTCAGAAAGCGACATATCAAAAATGTTGTCGAACAAGCGTTCAACAGGTGTTCCTCCCATAGGCATGCACGGAAGCACCATCCCTGTGGGGCTGATATACATACCTCGTCTAACTGCCCCGCACGCATTCGCATTTACGGCATCGTCTTTTCCGGTAAATCGCTCATACGGGATTGAAATCCGGCCTCTGAGCTTGTCGAATTCGAGAAAACCGCAGAACTGTGCGGATATCGGGACTCCATCCGCCACATACTGCGGAAGATACCCGATGATTGCGCGGATGGCATCGTCCTGGGTAATAAAGTGTTCTGCTTCGCTGGCCCATCGCCCTTCAGGAGCGGCAACGTTTATTTTTACATGCACGGCGCCCAGTTCGGCAAGAAGCCGGATCGATTCCGGCAGTGTGGCAATATTGTGTTTGTGCAGGCACATAGACGCGCTTGTCACAAACCCACGCTCTCTACAGAGTGTAAACGCCCGGACAACCGATTCCTGTGCGCCGTCTATGCCACGTATCCAGTCGTGCCAGCCCACACCGTCAAAACTCATATGGATGACCGGACGCATGTGCCGCTTCTCAAACCCGTTCAGCAGCTGCGGTGTAATCAGCTCACCGTTTGAGTAGAGCGTAGTCATGCAGATCCGGCGCTTGTTCATTTCATCGACGATATCCCAGAAGCGCGGATGAACGAGTGCTTCACCACCCGTGATTCCGATGCTTCGGATCCCGCACCTCTGCAATTCATCGAGGATACAAACACACTGCTCCAAGGTCAGGTCCTTCCCCTTGTAGTCCGGGGCTGACATGAAGCAATGTCTGCAATTGTAATTACAGTGTCCCGTGATCGACCACTGGGCTTCTGTTTTGAACATGGCAGGATAGCATTTGTACTCTTGCCATGCTTCCAGACGCTCGTTCTCGTCACACGCCTTTATAACGCCTTCTTTCAGAAACCTGTAAAAAAGTTTCTGCTGCGATTCCTGAAGCTCTGTGAGTTCGATATTATGCCGTCCATCCATAGCCAGAACAGTTTGATATTGCTCTCTATTAAAAAAATCGACAAGGCGGAGATTCGGATGGCGCAGTGCAAAAGGCAGTCCCTTCCAGCCACAAAGCTCATATCCTTTTGTTAATATATATCTTGCCATTTTTTACGGCGTGCCTTCGATCTCGGCACCGCACTGCGGGCAATTGTCTGGGAAGCGGAGCACGGTCCCGCCCGATGGGTGCTTGCCCCCGCCGGAGACCTGCTCCAGCTTGTCCAGCTGCTCCATGATTTTTTCCTTCAGCTCTTCCCGTGTCTGCTTCTCATTTTCCATGGTTTTTTACCTCCTCGTCCGCGTCTTCGTCTCGCCTATGTCCGCTGCCTGCATCAGCGCGGGAATGAGTTGGAAAGGCTCCGTTTCCGTCTGATTATCGATCGTTGCCCGAACACGCTCAAGGGCATCGCAGACCGCTCCGGTCAGCGCTTCCGGTATGTCCGTGTAGTTTCCCAGCCGCCCGCCGATATAGCGCCCGTCCCGGATGCCGAGAAAGAGCTTCTCCGTCTCCGGGTCAAAACGCCCGTAGGCGGCGATGAGTCCCACCGCATCGGCCGCCAGCTCGTCCCGGATGGGGGCGACGTCGCCGGGGCAGAGCCTGCGGCAGATCACATGGGTCAGCTCGTGATAGCGGCGGATGGTGTCGGAATGGCCGAGCCATTCTTCCTCCGTTTCGCCTACAGCGGCGGCGTCCACATGGCTGTACGGCCCCCGGGACAGCAGCACCAGCATATCGACATAGTTTTCCCGTACGGCGGTGAAGCGTTTGAATTCCGCCGCCCGCTCCTCCTCCGGGTAGAGCGCCAGATGGGCGTGGATGCGCGGCCAGTTGAACACGGTCAGCATGGCCGCGCCCTGGCTTGCAGGGATCGGGGTCAGAGGCCCGTCCTTGGCCGCCATCAGGCTGCGCAGCGCCAGCTCAAAATCCTGTCGGTTGCCCAGCGTGACCACCCGGACGCTTCCCTCCGGTGTCTCCATGACTTCCTCCCGGTCGGCGGGATCGCCCCGGTAGTGGGTAAGGCTCTTGCGTTCCGGCTCTTCGCCCCGCAGGACCACGCGGCGGTAGGTCTCCTGCGTGTCGGTATCCGGATTCAGGTAGAGCTGGGGGTAATCCGCGGCCAGTCGCTCCAAGACATTAGTCAATATATGCCAAATTCTCCGCAATTTCTGCAAAGGACCCGGTATTTGTGCTGATTATCATAGTGGTTAACGATGCAGGCCCAGCCTCCGCATCTGGGGCATTTTTCGTTGGGCATCCACTCATAATCGATATTGATGGCATAGCAGCCGCCGTCAGTCCCCCAGCAGTCGCTGCCGGGTTCCACGGTGGCGGCACAGCCTTCCGTCCACCAGTTCCTGCCGCCGGCCACGTCCTCCAGCTCGTCCAGGCTCAGCTCCACGCCGTCCTGGGCGCGGCGCTGCTGCACCTTCTCCCAGACCTCCTCCGCGGGCAGGTTCTCACAGCCGCCGGCCTTCAGCAGCTCAGTCACTTCCTCCAGGCTGTCCGCCAGCAGCAGCTTGCTGTACAGCTCTTTGGATAATTCTGCCATGTGTTGTTCCTCCTATTTTGATTAATATATTTAAGACCGGCCGATCCGGCGCAGTCAAAAACGTCCGGAATTACAGACCGTGAACGGAAACTCTG
>Ga0326514_10002749_pt1 | contig 11213 bp, 8 predicted proteins | sample 3_2548_0518_D_FD_203653 | JGI IMG/M metagenome (GOLD analysis project Ga0326514, IMG submission 203653) | Bovine rumen microbial communities from UC Davis, California, United States - 3_2548_0518 | ecosystem: Host-associated > Mammals > Digestive system > Stomach > Rumen | place: USA: California... | reverse complement strand
GCGCACGATGGAAGGCTATGAAGCGATTGAAATCCACATCGAGCACCACATCGCCGCACATCAGCAGGAAGTCGTCGGTCAACTCTGGCATCTTAAACAAAGCACCAGCCGTCCCCAAGGGTTCGGCCTCTGCAAAATAACTGATGCACACACCCCAGTGCGAACCATCGCCGAAATACTCCTGGATGACATGCCCCAGATGTCCCGTCACCAAGGTAATATCCGTCAGGCCAAAGGCTTTGAGGTTCTCTATCTGCCACTCCAGGATGGGCTTCCCGCAAATGGTTATCATGGGTTTAGGCACCTCGCTGTTGATGCTGGCTATGCGTGTGCCTTTGCCGCCAGCCATAATCACTACCTTCATCATTGGCCAAAGAATTTATCTTCCAACATCATACACAGACAATGGTATACCGGCAGATGGAGCTCCTGTACTTTGTAGGTGTCCACCTCTGGCACACAGATACAGACATCGGCATACTGCATCAAGCGGTTCTGGCACTGTCCGGTTAGTCCTATCACTTTCAGCCCCTTGGCCTTCGCAGCAATAGCAGCATATAGCACGTTCTGACTGTTGCCCGATGTCGATATGCCCAAAAACACGTCGCCCGTCTGCCCGTAGCCGTTCACCTGCTGGGCAAATACCAGTTCGGGCAGGGCATCGTTCATAAATGCGGTGGTGAGCGATGAGTGTCCCGTCAGCGAAATAGCCGACAGCGCGCCCTGAAGATTCTCTGCCAAGACAGTACCCATCTCGCTGTCTATCGACTTCAAAGTCTCCGCATGACTGCTGTATATCTTGCGCTTCAGGCGAAACTCCTTCATCAGCTCGCCAACAATATGCTCGGCATCCGACGCTGAACCGCCATTGCCGCAGACAAGCAGTTTGCCACCATCCTGGAAACAGTCTTCCAAGAGTTCGTAGGCTGCTGCCATTGTCTGCCAGCACACCTGCAGCTGGGGGTATCGGTCCATCAACTGCTGTAGTTGTAGCTCTTGTCTTTTGTCCATAGTGCCTATCTGCCGTTCTGAATCAATAGGTTGACGTACCGTTTCATCTTCTCCGCATTATCCTTAGTCACCTCAGAAATCAGCGCTGGCTGTCCCTCGGCAAAGGTATGGAACTGGAACTTCTGCCTCAGTTCCTCGGGCATGTCTATCAGTTGGATGTAGTGCTCAGGCGTATTCTTCTCCACCACGCCAGCCTCCATCAAGGTCTCTACTACGATTTCCGCCACCTGTCGGTGCGAAATAGGATGGTTGCCGCCAAGGTTATAGATACCATTGGCGAAATGGTCGTACATCATGGCATCATACAGCACCTCAGCCACATCGTCGGCATAGACATGGTCGCGCACTATCTCGTCCCTGAAGAGGTCTATCCTATTCTGTTCCTTCATCATCCTGTAGAAGCGGTAGACAATGTTCGCATTCTTGCCTTTGTGAAACTCGCCCCACCCGAAGACGTTGAAGAAACGGAATCCCACCGTCTTCTGCCCCTCCAACTTGTCCTTGTTGGCTTCGGTGTACTTGTCGAAGAGCCACTTCGACCAGGCGTAGATGTTGTGCGGCAACAGATGGTCCAGTCCTCCTGTCTGGTGGGCCTCGTTGCCATATACTGCTGACGACGAGGCGTAGATGAACGGAACATGTCGACGCTGCGCATAATTGTAGTACATCTTCGAGAATTCGTAGTTCATGACCATCATCACCTTGGGATTCTGTTCCAGCACATCAGCATTGGCACCAATGTGGAACACACCCTCTATTCCGTCCAGATCCTCCAGAACCCGGCTGACACTGGCAAGACCGTCGGAATAGTCTATATAGTCGATGAACTTCAGCCCCATCAGGTTCTGCATCTTGGCCTCTTCGTAATTGTCTATGATGATGACGTCATCTATTCCCCTCTCATTGAGTTTCCTGACCATGTTCGAGCCCACAAAACCGGCTCCTCCTGTTACAATATAGCTCATGCTGATTATATTTTAATGTCTTTTCTGGGTATGTAAACGATGGGACTGTAGTGTATGACGGTGGTGCCTTCCGTCTCAAAGCAGAAAGGCACATGCATCAGCTCTTCCAGCGCTTTGAGCACCTGTGGCTGCTTGTCTTTCTCCACATAGAACAGCAGGAATCCGCCACCGCCAGCCCCTAAGAGTTTTCCGCCCAGGGCTCCCGCTTTCAGTCCCCGCTCATAGAGGGTGTCTATCATAGTGTTGCTGATTCTGCCTCCAGAACTCCGCTTCAGTCTCCAGGTATAGTCCAGGAGCCTGCCGAAGTCGTTCAGGTCGGCATGTTTGTCCTCCAGTATCTTCTGTGCCTCGTCCACCAGACGGAGCATTTCTTTCAGCTGTGCGGTCTTGTCGTGCTGGTGGTTGATGGTGTCCTGTTGTATCTCGGCCGAAAGACGCGAGACTCCCGTATAGAAGAGTATCAAATTGTCGTTCAGCAGTTTCTTGCGGTCTGGATGTATGATGATGGGCATCACCCTGAAGTCGTCGCCCCGGAAGTCTATCCTGTTCATGCCTCCGTAGGCCGCTGCTATCTGATCCTGCCAGCCACCGGCCTCATGACACAGCTCTCGTTCCAGCCGGATAGCATCCTCTGCCAGTTTTCTCTTCCCCACATGTCTGCCTTTCAGCGCATAGAAGGCATTCAGCATGCCTACGGCAAAGGTGCTACTCGTACCCAGACCGGTACGGGCAGGCAGGTCGCCCTCGTAGGTCAACCTAATCTCGTGTATGTCCAGCATTCTCATGGCTTCGCGGATGGCGGGGTGCTCTATGTCGTCAATGCGGTTGACGCGCTCAAAGCGGCTGTACACCAGCTCTGAGTAGTAAGGCATGAACGGTGGCAGGTGTCTCACGTTCACATAGCAGTATTTGTCGAAAGTCGTAGATATTACCGCACCGCCATGCTCCCTGAAGAAAGAGGGGATGTCGGTACCTCCTCCGAAGAAAGACATGCGAAACGGGGTCTTAGTGATAATCATAACTCTGTCATTTAAGCCCCAAAGGTACATAAAAACATGTGAATGACAAAATAATAAAACGAATATTTGCACAAATACGGATTATTTACTACTTTTGCAGCACCATACCCGTAGTGTTTCGCGATATGAAGGTTCTCTACTTTATACTATATGGTGCCTGGTATGTGCTCTCATTGTTGCCGCTTTGGGTGCACTATCTGTTCAGCGACGTACTTTACTTCCTTATATACTATCTATTGCGCTATCGCCGTCGGGTGGTCAGGAGCAATCTAGCAACATCATTCCCAGAGAAGTCTGCCGATGAGCTGAAGCAGATAGAGCGAGGATTCTACCACTTCTTCTGCGACTACCTGGCAGAGAGCGTGAAGCTGCTCACCATCAGTCCCGACGAGCTGAAGAGACGTCTGGTCTTCAAAGGCACTGAGGCGGTAGAGCAGTGCGTAGAGGAAGGGCAGTCGTGCGCTGTCTACTTAGGCCACTACTGCAACTGGGAGTGGATTACCTCGCTACCTCTCTGGGTGACGCCCAAGGCTCAGTGCGGTCAGATTTACCACCCAATAGAGAACAAAGACTTCGACCGCCTGTTTCTTCGTCTGCGCCAGCGCATGGGTGCCGTTTGCATACCCATGAAGGACACACTGCGCACCATCTTGGAGTTTCGCAAGAAAGGACAGCCCGTGGTCATCGGCTACATCAGCGACCAGAAGCCCCACTGGGTGAACATCCACCACTGGGTAGACTTCCTTCATCACGACACCCCCGTACTGACCGGTACAGAGCGCATTGCCCGCAAGCTGAACCATGCGGTGTTCTATATGGATGTGCGTCGCATCCGCAGGGGGTATTACGAGGTGGAGCTCAAGCTAATAACCCGCAAACCTCAGCAGATGCCGGAATACCGCCTGACTGACATCTACTATGAGTTGCTGGAGCAGAGCATCCGCCGTGCGCCACAGTTCTGGCTGTGGAGCCATAACCGCTGGAGCCGCACCCGCGAGGAGTTCAACGAGCGCTTTGAGGTAATAGACGGAAAGGTGATAGCAAAGGAAAAAAGTGAGCTAACTCAATAGACCATAAAAGTATATCAAATCCCTCGCTCGGCCCAGTCACCTCTGTCCAGGTTGCGATAGCCGATGGCCTCGGCGATGTGCATGGTCTCTACCTTCTCGCTGCCGGCGAGGTCGGCGATGGTGCGGGCCACCTTGAGGATGCGGCTGTAGGCGCGGGCGGAGAGCTTCAGACGCTCCATGGCCATGCGGAGCATGTCGAGACTGGCGGCGTCGGGCTCGGCAAACTCATGGAGCATGCGCTCGGTCATCTGAGCGTTGCAGTGGATGCGGCCCCTCCCCCCGCCCTCCCCTATAGGGAGGGTGCTGAAGCGCTCGGTCTGGATGTTGCGGGCACGGATGACGCGCTCGCGGATGGCCGCCGAGGGCTCGCCGGGTTTCATCTGCGAGAGCTGGGCGAAAGGCACGGCCTGGATTTCGCAGTGGATGTCGATGCGGTCGAGCAGCGGGCCGCTGATCTTGTTCATGTAGCGCTGAATTTGTCCTGGGGTGCAGACGCAGTTGTGCGTGGGGTCTCCATAATAGCCGCAGGGACAGGGGTTCATCGAGGCCACGAGCATGAACGAGCAGGGATACTCCACGCTGTATTTGGCTCTGCTGATGGTAATCTTGCGATCCTCCAGAGGTTGGCGCAGCACCTCAAGGACGGAGCGCGACAGCTCTGGCATCTCGTCGAGGAAGAGCACACCGTTGTGGGCCAGCGATATCTCGCCTGGCTGCGGGTTGTTGCCGCCACCGACCAGGGCCACCTGCGATATAGTATGATGAGGCGCACGGAAGGGGCGCTGCGAGATAAGGCTGGTATCGCGCGCCAGTTTGCCGGCCACGGAGTGAATCTGCGTGGTCTCCAGACTCTCTGCCAGCGACAGGGGAGGCAGGATGGAGGGCAGGCGCTTGGCGAGCATCGACTTGCCGCTGCCCGGCGGACCTATCATGATGAGGTTATGACCACCGGCAGCCGCTACCTCCAACGCCCGCTTGACGCTTTCCTGACCTTTCACATCGGAGAAGTCGTACTCATAATGGCTCTGCTGGGCGAAGAATTCCTTACGTGTGTCGATATTTTCCGGCTCGTAGCCAGTGTCGCCATTCATAAACCTAATGACATCCATCAGCGTCTCCATGCCGTAGACTTCCAACTGGTTGACGACAGCGGCCTCCCTGATGTTCTGCCGTGGGACGATAAGTCCCTTGAACTTCTCCTTGCGGGCGCGGATGGCGATGGGCAGCGCTCCGCGGATGGGCTGCAGGTGTCCGTCAAGTCCCAGCTCGCCTACCAGCATGTATTTGTCGAGTCGTTCGCTCTCTACCTGGTCGTTGGCTGCCAGTATGCCGATGGCCAAGGGCAGGTCGTATCCGGATCCTTCCTTCTTGATGTCGGCAGGCGACAGGTTGGCGGTGATGTCCATCGCGGGCATCTTGAATCCGTTGTTTATCAGAGCGGCCTTGATGCGGTCGTAGCTCTCCTTGACAGCGGTGTCGGCCAGTCCCGTCAGATGGAACTGCACCCCACGCGACATGCTCACCTCGCAGGTTACCGTTGTTACTTCCAGCCCGTTGACGGCTGCGCAATATGTTTTTACCAGCATGATATTGATAGTTTTCTATGCGCAAAGGTACTGCATTTTTTCTTATTTCAGAAGAAATTGTAACTTTTTTGTCCAAAATACCGATAAAACGTAGAAATTGTCTACCTTCGCACGAAGAAATGGATGAATAGTATAGGGGGGAAAGGAAAGTCATAAGGAAAGGGAACCAAGTTTGCCTGGTTCCCTTTGGTATAGAGATTAGGTGTAGGACTTACCTGATGAACAAGAGTTCGCGATACTTTGGCAGCGGCCAGAGGCCGTCGTCAACGATGAGTTCGAGCTTGTCTATCTGGTAGCGGATGGTGTCGAACATGGGGGCGATGGTATCGTGGTAGGCGATGGCTTTGTGGTGCTCGTCTGCAATCTTGTTGGCAACCTTGCGGGCTTCGACAAGCTGCTCCACCAGTGTTTCGATGGTGGCAGTGCGCTCGGCTATCTCCTCGATGAGCTTAATGTTGCGGGCATTGAGCTTGCTGGCCTTCTCGTTGGGGAATACGCTGGACATGCGCTCAACGTTCCTTAGTAGCTGGCTCTGATAGCTGGTGGCAATGGGGATGATGTGGTTGATGGAGAGGTCGCCTAAGACGCGGGCTTCAATCTGGATTTTCTTGGTGTAGGTTTCCCACTTCACTTCGTTGCGAGCCTCGAGTTCCTTACGTGTCATGACGCCGAGGCTCTCGAACATACGGATGCTGTCGTCGTCGAGATAGCGCTCGAAGATGACGGGGCAGGAGGTTTCTGTGTCCAGTCCACGCTTGGCGGCTTCTGCCTTCCACTGGGAGCTGTAGCCGTTGCCATCGAAGCGAATGGGGCGGCAGGTCTTGATGTCCTCGCGCAGCACGTCGATGATGGCATGGAAGGTGGCTGAGTGGCCCGTGCCTTCGAGTTTCTTCTCCAACTCAGGGATACGGGCATCCACACGCTTCTTGAAGTTCACGAGGGCTTCGGCCACGGCTGAGTTCAGGGCTATCATGGCCGAGGCACAGTTGGCCTCTGAGCCTACGGCGCGGAACTCGAAGCGGTTGCCGGTGAAGGCGAAGGGTGACGTGCGGTTGCGGTCTGTATTGTCGATGAAGAGTTCGGGAATCTCGGGAATATCCATCTTCAAGCCCTGCTTGCCGGCCATGGCGAGGATGTCAGCGACATCAGCCTTCTCGATATGGTCGAGCAGTTCACTGACCTGCTTGCCGAGGAACGAGCTGATGATGGCAGGCGGTGCCTCGTTGGCCCCTAAGCGGTGGGCATTGGTGGCTGACATGATGCTGGCTTTGAGCAGTCCGTTGTGGCGATAGACACCCATCAGCGTCTCGACGATGAAGGTGGCGAAACGCAGGTTCTGCTCGGCTGTCTTGCCGGGGGCATGCAACAGTACGCCGTTGTCGGTTGAGAGGCTCCAGTTGTTGTGCTTGCCGCTGCCGTTGATGCCGGCAAAGGGTTTTTCGTGGAGCAGTACGCGGAAGCCGTGCTTGCGAGCCACGCGCTTCATGACGGACATGAGCAACATGTTGTGGTCGACGGCGAGGTTGGTTTCCTCAAAGATGGGAGCCAGTTCGAACTGGTTGGGAGCGACCTCGTTGTGGCGCGTCTTGCAGGGAATGCCCAGCTGGAGTGCCTGAATCTCGAGTTCGCGCATGAAGGCTGCGACGCGCTCGGGGATGGCACCGAAGTAGTGGTCGTCCATCTGCTGGTTCTTGGCCGAGTCGTGGCCCATGAGCGTGCGCCCCGTCAGCAGCAGGTCGGGACGGACGGAGTAGAGTCCCTCGTCCACGAGGAAGTACTCCTGTTCCCAACCGAGGTTGCTGGTGACTTTCTTGACCGTGGGGTCGAAGTAGTGGCAGACTTCCGTCGCAGCCACATTGACGGCATGCAGGGCGCGGAGCAACGGAGCCTTGTAATCGAGGGCCTCGCCGGTATAGGATATAAATACGGTGGGGATGCAGAGCGTGTCGTCGATGATGAAGACGGGCGATGTGGGGTCCCAGGCCGAGTAGCCGCGGGCCTCGAAAGTGGAGCGGATGCCGCCGGAGGGGAAACTAGAGGCATCGGGCTCCTGCTGCACGAGCAGTTTTCCGCTGAACTCCTCCACCATACCGCCTTTACCGTCGTGCTCAATAAACGAGTCGTGCTTCTCGGCCGTGCCCTCGGTGAGGGGCTGGAACCAGTGGGTGTAGTGCGTCACGCCGTTCTCCGTGGCCCACTGCTTCATGCCGGCGGCCACGGCATCGGCCACCTCGCGGTCAAGCCGGGCGCCATTGTCCATCACCTCTACCATCTTCTCGTAGACGTCCTTGGGCAGATACTTGTACATCTTCTCGCGGTTGAAGACCTTCCGTCCGAAATACTTCGCGGGTCTCTCGCCCGGTGTTTCTACGTCGAGCGGCTTCTTTCGGAATGCCTCGCCGACCATCTTGAATCTTAATGTTTCCATAATCGTTTTTGTGCTTTATTGGTTTAACTTGAATTTGTTATTACTTTCGTTCGTTTCGTCCAAAGCTTTCGTTGAGTCCATCCAAAGCTTTCGTTTAATCAACGCAAAGCTGATGACCGATGCGCTCACTATTTTGCCGTGTTCCATTCCTTGATGCGCTGCAGTGCCTCGGCGGTCTGCTCATGGCTGCCGAAAGCGGTGAACCGCACGTATCCCTCGCCCGAGGGACCGAAGCCCACGCCGGGCGTGCAGACCACATTGGCCCCATAGAGCAGGGCCTCGAAGAACTGCCAGCTCGTCATGCCGTCGGGCGTGCGCATCCAGATGTAGGGAGCATTCTCGCCGCCATAGCATTCGAAGCCGAGTCCTCTCAGCGTGTCGAGCATCAGCCGCGCGTTCGCCATATAATAGTCGATCGTGGCCTGTACCTGCTGCTTGCCCTCCGCGCTGTAGATGGCCTCGGCAGCACGCTGCGAGACGTAGCTGGTGCCGTTGAACTTGGTCGACTGCCTGCGCAGCCACAGCTGGTGCAGGGGGATGCGCTCGCCCTCGAAGGTAGACACGCTCACCTCCTTCGGCACGACGGTATAGCCGCAGCGCACACCCGTAAATCCCGCCGTCTTGGAGAATGAGCGGAACTCTACGGCACACTTACGGGCACCGCGGATCTCGTAGATGCTGTGCGGAATCTCCGGGTCGCGGATGTAGGCCTGATAGGCAGCGTCGAAGAGGATGAGGGCATCGTTCTTCAGTGCGTAGTTCACCCACTTGCGCAACTCCTGCTTCGAGATGACCGTCCCCGTCGGGTTGTTGGGAAAGCAGAGATAGATCACGTCTACGGGACGGCCCTTGGGCAGCTCGGGTACAAAGCCGTTCTCGGCCGTCGTGGGCAGATAGCGCACGTTGGTCCAGCGCCCGTCGCGATAGCTTCCGCAGCGGCCTATCATCACGTTGGAGTCGATATAGACGGGATAAATCGGGTCGGTCACGCCGATGAAATTGTCCCAGTGCAGCAGTTCCTGGAAATTGCCGGTGTCGCTCTTCGCACCGTCGTTGATGAAAATCTCGTCGGCACTCAGTCTCACGCCGCGCGGCACAAAGTCGTTCTTCACAATAGCCTCGCGCAGGAAGCCGTAGCCCTGCTCCGGCCCGTAGCCGCGGAAGCCGTCTGCAGTGGCCATCTCGTCGACGGCCTTGTGCATGGCCTCCACCACGGCGGGACAGAGCGGTTGAGTAACGTCGCCGATGCCGAGCGAGATGACGTCGGCCTTGGGATGCATCACCTTGAAGGCATTGACCTTCTTGGCAATGTCGGCGAAGAGGTAGTTCGCCTGCAGGTTCAGGAAGTGGATATTTACTAAAGCCATGTTTATTTACTATTATACTCAATTTACTATTTGACGATTTACTATTTATTTACTATTTAGCGATTGTGCTATTTGGGCAACTCCGTTTCACCCTCGAAGACGAACTCAGCGGGACCGGTCTTATAGACGTGATTGTCGCTCTCGCGCCACTCGATATGGAGCGTGCCGCCGTCCATCACGATGCCGCTCTCGCGTCCTGCCCGTTGTGTCAGGCAAGCAGCAACGGCGGTGGCGCAGGCCCCGGTGCCGCATGCCTGGGTGATGCCGCTGCCACGCTCCCAGACGCGAGTGCGGATGCTGCCGTCATGTTCAATTCGGGCGAACTCGATGTTGCAGCGCTGTGGGAAGGCGGGATGATGCTCAAGGATGCGCCCCGTCTCTGCCACCTGATCGATGTCGTCGGTGAAGATGACGTAGTGGGGATTGCCCATCGAGACGAAGGTGCCCCTGCTTAATCCTCGATTGCCGACAAACAGCGACTCGTCTTCCAAGACAGGCTCGCCCATATCGACGGTGACGGAAGTTACAGCCCCCGTCCCTTGAGGAGCGTGGAGCGGCTGCGCATGGTTTATGTGGAGTTGTATTGTCTTGATGCCGGAAAGCGTCAGCAGACGGATGACGGTCTTGTCCGTCAGGCCGCACTCATAAACATACTTGCCGATGCAGCGCGAGGCGTTGCCGCACATCATGGCCTCAGAGCCGTCGGCATTGAAGATACGCATGGCGAAGTCGGCCTCTGGCACGGGCGAGCGGTCGATAAGCACCAGGCCGTCGCTGCCGATGCCCATGTGGCGGTCGCTCCATCTGACGGCGCAAGCCTGCGGGTCTGCTATCGGATGCTGCATGGCGTTGACATAGATATAGTCATTGCCGCAGCCGTGCATCTTGGTAAAACGGATCTTCATATTTACGATTTAACGATTTACTATTTACTATTTATTTGTCGATTTCGCTATCTGGTGGAGCGGAGGTATTCATCCACGCGGCGGGCCGTCTCGATGCCGCTGGCCATGGCGCGGACCACGAGGGAGGCACCGTTGCGGGCATCGCCGCAGACGAAGACATTCTCGGGGTATTCAGGATGCTCGGGCTTGAGGAAGCCCATGGCCAGCAGACAGAGCTCGGCCTTGATGACGAAGGGTTCGCCCTTAGAAACCATGACAGGACGAGGGGGCGGGGAACCCGCTGGAGAACCGGCGGACACGGCGGCTGGTCTCCATTCTATCTCCTGCACGCGGACGCCTGTCAGTCTGCCGTCCTCGCCGAGGAACTCTAGGGTGTTGATGTTCCAACGGCGGGTGCAGCCCTCCTCGTGGCTCGAGGTGGTCTTAAGCGTGCGCGGCCAGCTGGGCCAGGGGTTCTGCGGGTCGTCGGGACCTTCTGTCGGGCGGGGCATAATCTCGATCTGGGTGACGCTGCGGCATCCCTGGCGGTGGGCTGTGCCGATGCAGTCGCTGCCGGTGTCGCCGCCGCCGATGACGAGCACGTCCTTGCCCTTGGCCGTGATGCGCTCGCTCGCGGGGATGTCGGCACCGGCCAGCAGGCGGTTCTGCTGTGCAAGCAGCTCCAGGGCAAAGTGGACGCCCTTCAGTTCGCGGCCGGGGACTTGAAGGTCGCGGGCGGTGGGTGTGCCGGTGGCGAGGACGACGGCGGCGTATGACGACGTAGGCTGCGACAGAGACGCAGCATGCTCTAAAGCCTCGCCATAACGGAAGGCGATGCCCTCCTGCTCCATCAGGTGAATGCGGCGATCGATGACGGCCTTGT
>Ga0326514_10002747_pt1 | contig 11216 bp, 14 predicted proteins | sample 3_2548_0518_D_FD_203653 | JGI IMG/M metagenome (GOLD analysis project Ga0326514, IMG submission 203653) | Bovine rumen microbial communities from UC Davis, California, United States - 3_2548_0518 | ecosystem: Host-associated > Mammals > Digestive system > Stomach > Rumen | place: USA... | reverse complement strand
TGATGTCAAACTGTGCATTAAAATATTTGCCTAAACTATTTGGATTACCAGTTGAAAAAAAAGTTGGTGATTTAGATTATTCTTTATTGAGGAATTCAAAAACAGAATTAACAGCTGAAGAGCTTGGATATTGTGAAAATGATTGTCTTGTTGTTTACTATTATATTAAAAAAGAATTAGAAGATTATCAGAGAATTAATAAAATTCCATTAACATCAACAGGCCACGTTAGAAGAGAATTGCAAGAATTAACAAGAACTAACTGGAAATATAGAAAGAAAGTATATAAAGCAATAAATACTGATGCACATGTATATAATATGTTATTAGATGCTTTTCAAGGTCGGCTATACGCATCGGAAATTGGCTTTTTGTAGATGAGGTTATTCCAGATGTTGATTCATATGATTTTACTAGTTCATATCCTTATGTATTAGTTACACATAGATATCCAGCAACAGAATTCAAGAAATGTAATATACAAAGAAGAGAAGAGATGAATCCAAATTTTGCATATCTTATAAAAGTTAGATTCTATAATTTGGAATGCAAATATTATAATACTTTTATATCTCAATCAAAGTGTAGCTATGTAGATAATAGTGTTGTAGATAATGGAAGAATTATCAGAGCTGATTGCATTGAAATTACTTTAACTGATATTGATTTCTATTTTTATTTAGATTCATATAATATTGAAAGATATGAAATATTAGAATCATATAATTCTGTATATGATTATCTACCAAAATTATTTATAGAATTTGTATTAGAAAAATATGTAAACAAAACAAAATTCAAAAATGTACCTGGTAAAGAAATTGAATATCAAAAAGAAAAAAATAAATTCAATTCTCTTTATGGAATGAGTGTTACAAATATGATTCGCGATGATGTTATCTATGATAATATTACTGGCTGGAATGAAAAAGAATTATCTAATGATGAAATCATTGAAAAGCTGAATCAAGAAAAGAAAAAATGTTTTCTATCATTTGCATATGGTGTTTGGTGTACAGCATATGCAAGAAACAATTTGTTAAGAAATGTAATAAAACTTGATGATTATGCAATTTATATGGATACAGATTCAATCAAACTTAGAAAAGGTTATGATAAAAAAGTTATAGATAATTATAATAATTTTGTAAAGAAAAAAATACAATATGTTAGTAATAAATTAAAAATACCAATTGAAAAATTTGCTCCAGAAGATTCCAAAGGTGTTACAAGAATGTTAGGTTTGTTTGATGATGATGGTCATTATGATAAGTTTATTAATCAAGGTGCTAAAAAGTATGCAGTTGAAATTGATGGTAAAATAAAGATAACAGTTGCAGGTGTACCAAAAGAGGGAGCAAAAGAGCTAAAAAGAATAGAAGATTTTAAAGATGATTTAGTATTTCATTTTGAAAATACAAACAAACAATTATTATTTTATATTGAAGATCAAAAACCAATTAATATGGTAGATTATCAAGGAAATGAACTAACAATAACAGATAAAACTGGCTGTGGATTGTTTCCTTGTACATATGTATTAGGAAAAGCACTTGAATATTCAGATTTACTTACTGATAATTCAAGTAAACGTGCAAGATATAAAGAGGTGATATAATGAATGATTTAGAATATATTAAAAAGTTTAACCAGATACAACTTACAAAAATTTGTAAGAATGTAAAAGTTAATAGAGGTAATTTATATTCTGGAAGAACTAAAAAAGAAAATATTGAAAAAGTAAGAAGAACAATTGAATCAGAAATTGCAAAATTATATATATTGGAAGGTGATAATAATGGCTAATATTAAACAAGTACATTATGATATTTCTAATATATTAAAAACAGATGCAGATTTTTATTTGATTTGGCGGTGAAAAATCAAATGGAAAAAGCTATCAAGTAAAACATTTGGGACTTTCAAATTATTTACAATTAGCAGTTGAGAATTTTGTTACAACAGGAAATAGATTTATTCTTTTAAGGAGATGGCGTGAAGATATTTCAACACTATGGATTGAGCAGTATTTCAATGATGTCGATGTTAAAAAATTGACAAAAGGAAAATATAACATTATAGTTGTATATAAGAAAACATTATATTTTGCAAATGTTAATGAAGATGGCAAAGCTATGCGTGGTGATAAAATAGGTTATGTAATGGCCTTGTCAACAGAACAACACATGAGCGGGGCATCTTTTCTTGATGTTGACATGATAATATTTGAGGAATTTATGGAACGTGGTGTTTATATTTCACATGAGCCTAACAAACTTATGATTCTTTATAATACAATAGATCGTAAAAGAGGTACAACAAAATTATTCATGGTTGGAAATACGATTTCCAGAGTTAATCCTTATTTAGTTGAATGGAATTTATTACCAATTGTAAGAAAGCAAAAACAAGGTGATATTGATGTTATAACATTTCATAATGAAACAAATGATGTCAAGTTAGCTATTGAATATTGCAAGGCATCTGGAGGAAAACAAATGTCAATTGGTTCTGCTAGCTCTATGATAGAAAAAGGATCTTGGCAAAGTGAACCTCAACCACACTTGCCTAAATCAAAAAAATATTACAAAACACTTTTCCGATTTGTTTTTCAATTCAAAGAATTCAAATTCTTGTGTGAGTATTTACAAGATAAAGAAGAAAAAGAAAAAAGATGTTGGTTCATTTATCCAAAATATACTGAAATTTATCCGCATACATTTGTAATATCAGATAAAATAAATATATCACCATACTGGCAAAGAGATATATATAATGTTAATATAAATGAAAAAATCAAAAGATTATTTCAAAGTTTCAGAGAAAATATGATTTTTTATTCAGATGATTTAACTGGAACCGATTTTAAAGAATCAATTGATTTTGAGATTAGGAGGTAAAATATGCAAATATTACAAAGCAAAATAATACTTGCAAAAAATATCAACATAGATAAGAACTATATTAATGTAATTGATTATAGTGAATCAAACATGGTAAGTCTTGTTTCAAGCGGGGCTCATCTGGTAGCACAAAAAGATGATTATCAATTTCTAAGAAATAATGGAACAATATTTGTTGACATTCCATATGCAACTTGCCTGCAAGCAAATTACATTGCATTCCAGAATAAAGATTATTCTAACAAATGGTTTTTTGCATGGATAGATGAGATAATATTTAATAGTGATAAGAATGCTGAAATAAGATATACCATTGATCAATGGTCAACATGGCATGATTACTGGTCACAAAAACCTTGTTTTGTTAAAAGAGAACATGTTAACGATGATACAATTGGATTACATACATTAGATGAAGATATTGATATTGGTGATTTAATTTGTGATAGAACAGATTATTTGCAAGAACTAACAACTGCATCTTGGTATTGGATTGTAGTTGCTAGTAATTATGACCCTGTTAGTGGTAAAAAGGGGCATGGTGTTTGTTTTATTGATGGAATGATACAAGGTAATGGATTATATGCTTGGCTAATAAATAAAAATGATGCTAATTCTATTAAAGATACATTGAAAAACTTAAATAATTGGCTTGAGTTAGTTGTACAAGGTGGTCAACCAGAATCAGTTTTAGCAATGTATATTGTACCGGGAAATGCAATTAAAACAACTGATATTGAACAAATAGAAGATCCAACGAATCCTGGAACATATATATCAACAAATAGAATTATACATACAAATCTACATGGTAAATCTAATGATAATGAATCAACTAAAGCAATACAAAGAGCATTTGTTGGTTTTACACCTAAAAATAATCGTTTATATTGCTACCCATTTTCATTTATAAGAATTTCAAATAATGCTGGTAATTATAATGATTATATAATAGAAGATTTTGATACAGATGCAGTTGACTTTAACGAGGTTGGTGTTGTTTCAATCGGTTATTCAGCAAAATTAAGGCCTAAAAATTATAAAGGTGTTGAATATAATGATGATGAGGGATTGTCATTAGCTAAATATCCTACTTGTTCATGGTCAACTGATGCATACACAAACTGGTTAACACAAAATAGTGTTAACTTACAATATGAACCAATTAGAAATATTATATCAACTGGAGTTCAAGCATTGTCAGGAAATTATATTGGAGCAGGATTAACAATAGCAGATAGTGTTGTTTCTGATATTGGAAAACATAAACAAGCTAGTATGTTACCAAACACTCCAAAAGGCAATGCAAATATTGGTGATGTTTCTTTTGTAAATGGTTTATACAATTTTAAAAGAATGCACATGCGACCAAAATTAGAGAATTTACAGATAGCTGATGATTATCTAACAAGATTTGGTTATAAATGTAATAGAGTAAAAACAGCAAATTTAACAGGTAGAACCTATTTTAATTATGTAGAAATAGGTTCAAGTGAATCAATTGGTTATGGATCACTACCATCTGATGCAATGGAAACAATAAATAATGCATTTAGAAAAGGTGTTACAATTTGGCATAATCATGCAAATATTGGCAATTATAATTTAGATAATTCAATTGTTTCAAATTAGTCATTCCATAAAATTATATATATTTTTGCATAAAAATTGCAAAAAACAAAAAAATACCATGAAAAAATCATGGTATTTTTTATTTAATTTATTAGCATAATTCAGTTGCGAATGTTCCATGAAATCTATCAACCTTGATTTCAACTAAGTTAGTGTATGTTTGATATGCTCCAGTCGATGGATTAATGGTCATTCCTAAGTTAACATACATTTTACCATTCATGAATTTAAGTAAAGCTATTGATGTTATATAACCCTCATCAGAGTGTGTCATTACTCTAACTGGAATCATGTTTACATCGGTATCAATTCCAAATACATATCCACCAGTTATGTTAGCAACTTCAACCCAATTAGAGCGACCAGTTAATGTTAATGCTGGACTTATTGCAAATGTCATATTATCACTAGTATTAAATACTTCTGTTGTATCACCCTTCATTATATTATATATATGTGTATGTTCACTTACAGAATATCCACTTTTAGCTGTTATATTTAAGTTTTTAATAGGATAATGTATATTACATGAACCTGCAAGTAATCCTTGAATTAAATTAAATGTAATATAAACTTGGCCAGTACTGTTAGGGTGTACACCATCATTACCGAATACAACAAAATAATCATGTAATGAATATTCTATTCCATTAAAATAGTGAATTCCAACATAATCACAACTTTGTTTATAATTTCTTATGCAATTTGAAACATCTATTTTGTTACCACCAATTTTACAACAACCAATGAATCCAACATGAATTTTTGCATTTGGAAATCTTGTGTTAGCACTGTTTCTAAATTCATTGATAGCTGTTTGAATTTGTGTTGCATTAAAACTTCTATCATTATAACCACCCAAAACTACAATATCAGTAATTTCATTTGATGCTGTTACTTCTTCAAGCATTGTTTGGAATTTTCTGTTGTCACCTAACTTACAGAATCCAGCTCCACCTTGAGATTTTTTAATTACATTGCTACTATCTACACCAGTATAATCAATGAATAATTGCTCCCATGATGTAACATATCCACCAGATCCATCTTCACCTACTGCATAACTATCACCAATGAAAATAAATTTTCTACCAGCAAAATAATTTTTTGGTAATTGCAAATCAGCAATCTGATCTCTTGCAGTTTCATCTTTGATATTGTATGTTCCATCTTCTATTTTAATCTTTGAAATATCTGCCATATTTTTTCACCCCCCTTATGAACCTAATTCAAGTGAAATTTCTAATGTCTCTGTTCCACTTGTATATTCACCTACAATTGATGCTCCATCAATTTTTGTATTTGCACTTGTAGCACTAGTTGCAGCAGAATTTGCTGTGCTTTGAGCAGCTGCTGCTGCAGTTGATGCAGAATTTGCTGTGCTTTGTGCTGATGCTGAATCAAGTATTGCCTGGTCAGCTTTGCTCTCTGCTGAATTTGCTGTGCTTTGAGCTGAACTTGCTGAACTTCTTGCACTTGTATCCTTGATTGCATATGTTTGTGTACCTACTTTAAGATTTGCTATATCCATTTATAATTCCTCCCTTTTTATACTTCTTCTGTATGTGTTAAATACAATGTTAATGTTTCTGTTTCAGCATCATACATTGCATCTACCATCATGTCATTGAATCTTTGGTCAATGTATTCATTTATTTTTTCATCTAATAAATCATTCACAAAATGAATAATGTCATTTGTTTTTTGTCCTAATTTTTGTAGAACCTCCCATTCAGTTACAGCATCAAAACTTGTATCAAGGAATGGAAATTCGGTTAAACAACCAATTCTAATTGGCCTAACATTTGATTTCATATTTTATACCTCCCTTATGGAATTATTGAATAGAACAATGGTTCTAAATCTTTAAATAATAATGTATAAACATTTTTAACTTCATTTTGAAATGCCTTATACATTTCAAGTTTTTCTCCTGGTGTTCTATTCCTTGTTTCATGTAATATATTTTTATTTGTTCCGTTACTTGTTGAATTTGAATTTGAATCGCTGTTTGAATTACTTTGTGAATATGTATAATTAGTTAGATATGCTCCATCTTTAACATTATCTATTTGAGCTTGTGGCATGTTAGAATTTCTTACATCATCATCACTTGATGTACTAACATTATTAGTTGAATTTGTATTATCAGTTGATGTTGTATTTGATTCAAGGTCATGGATCTCATCTTCAAATATATTCCAACCATCTATTGAATCAAACAATTTATTGTAGAATGGCATAATCTCATTTAACTTATTTTCAAGTTGTACCTGGAATATTAGAACTGTGTCAAAATTAATTCTACGCATCAAAAAGTGATTTAATATCATACATTCAAATTTTTCTTTATCAACTTTATCTGTTAACGGATAATCAAAATTAAATATTTTTGTTCTACCCTCTTTTGCAAGATTTGGAACTTTTGTTTTTTCTGTTTTACCAAAATTTACGATAGATTGCAAAATTTGAAAAATAGTTGGTGGCTCTATATTATTCGTTGGTAGCATCGGAAACAGATTCCACTGATTGTAAAAATTCATCATAATCATCAACCTCACTTTCTTTTTCATCTGTTGTAGGTAATTTATCATAATAAGAAACAATTATATCAGTACCGAATTTTGCATTAATTTCTTTTACTGCTTTTTCTCTTGGCTCGAATCTTGAGAATCTTGATGCTATTGTACCACCTTGCATTGCATTTATCTCATCAGATATTTGTCTTTCTTTTTTCTGGTAGCTAATATTAGCTACACCAATTAATCTTAGGAATTCATTCCAGTCTTTTTCTTTGTGCATATCAATTTTATCTGCAACATATGGAGCTGGTGCTAATATTACATCAGTATCATTTAGATCAATATTATCGTATGTGATTACAACATTTTCAAAACCATCTATATTATTTACTAAGTCTTTTACACTTCTTTCTTGTTCTTGTTTTGTTTTAAAAATACGAGGTGTCTTCTGTTGACCGAATGTTGATATCAATCGTTCTAGTATCTAGTGCTACACGCGAACTGTATTGAATAATATCGGCAATTAATGGATATCTACCATTATTATCATACATAATTACAAAATCATCTGGATTATTGAATGTTCTTCTGTAACCATTTTGGCCTAATACTTGAATGGCCTTTGGTCTGCCATATACATCTGGAACACCAATTCTAACAAATGGTAATGCTAATATTCCTAATACCTCATCTCTAAAAAAAGCAATTGCACCCTCTTTAACTAACACCTTGTTCATATATGCTACATCGATATATTCTGGTAAATTTTCAAATTTGAAAACATTTTCTGCTAGAGTACACATTTGTCTTAAATACATTGCACTTGTACTTGCATTATTTAATTGTGCATTTACTAATTTTTTTCTCATATTGCTTTTTCCTTTCTATAATTAAAGAGTGGCAATTACAATATGCCACTCTTATAATTGCATCTATTTTTTATTAACTCTTTGTTGCTGTTATAACAATATTTCCAGTTACACTATCAATTGTTACTTTCTTTGTTGTTGAATTATATGCATTAGCAACTGCATTTCCACCCATTGTTACTGCAACTGATGTTGCTCCAGAAATTGTTGTTGTATATTTAGATCCTTCTAATACTTTTGTTCTCTTATTAGATGATGATGTTCCACTTGCTAATGTGTATGTAACTGTAAATTCTTCAACAGAACCATCATTATCACTATCACTTGATGCCATAAAGCATACAGCATTTACTAGGCTTGAATATGAAAGAGTTTGCCATACATGTAAGTAATATTTGGTCTCTAAGTTGTCAGCATTAAAGAATTCACTAAATCTCATTAAATCATCAAATACTTGGAAGAATTCTCTATCAACTAAACATGCAACCATTCCAGGAACTGGGAATTCATCAATAACTATTTTTCTTGTGTTGTTGAATTCGCCTTTTTCTAGATTAAAGATTCCAGCTAAGTAATCAACATCTAATGAAACATCTGTTGCATTACTTACTATTAATATTTGCTCATCTCTTGTTGAGTTTGTAACAATTGGTTTAATATCTGTACTTTGTACTCTTAACCAACCATTATATCTTGCACTTGGGAATTGCATATCACCAGAAACAATTTTAACAGCTTTTGTAAATGCTTTTGCATTTGTTTCATTAACTGTTGGATCTGGAACTGCAATTTCTGTTAATGCTCCAGATTCATATGCTTGTGCAAATAATTGTTTTATTAATGTAAATTCATCTCTTTCAGCACTCTTTGATAATGTGTTAATAAGTGATGAAATCATTGATTCTAATTTATCATATGATGCAAATGCTTTTCCTAACATATCTTGATTGATATTTACAGCATATTTATCTTTTCTGTTCATTTTGTGATAGATAGCTTTTACATCTGGTAATTCTCTTGTTAATAAATCTGTTCCTGCTGGATCATATCCTTTAGCTTGAACATAATTTGCATAAATTTCTTCAACTGTATCACCTAATGGTTTATTTCCTTTTTTAAGTTCAGCTAGTGGATCTTTAAATGATTTATCGTGAACAACTTGTAATATTATCATATTTAATAAAGCACTTACAAATTCATTTTGAACAACACCTTGTGTTGGATCAGTCATTACTGCTTGTATTGATTCAATATTTGTTCTTGTTGCTTCTGGTATAGTGTCCTTATAAACACTTGATGCATTATCTCTAATTGTATTTAATAAATTTACTAGATTCATTATTTTATTTCTCCTTCCTCATCGAATAGATCCTCATATTTTCTTGGCTCTTCGATAACTTCTTCTGTTATATCTTCTGTTGCATCTTCTGTAACATCTTCAATCTCTTCACCCTTTAAAAATCTTTCCTTGTATTTTCTTTTTAATTCTGCAATTTCATCATCTTTTGCTAACAAGTCTTTCTTTAGTGATTCGATTTCATCGTTTTGTTCGCTTTCTACTACTTCGAATGAATCTTCAACATCTTCTAATAATTTGATTTGAGCATCTTCATTTTCTACTAGTTCAGCGATTTCTTTTTTTAAATCTTCTTTACTTAGTTTCATTTGATTTTTCTCCTTTCTTATTTTTTGAATTTAGCTTTTGTTCAATTGAAATTAGTCTGTCACTAATGTTATTTAAAGTGTCAAGCATATCTTTCATAGTTGTACTTTGAAAATAAATCAAATAAGCTACACAAACAATTCCAATACCATTGTTTGTTAAAAGATTTACAACATCAACCATAATTGTATAACCCCCTCTTATTTAATTTAACAACATAATACAAATAATTTTTTATTTTGTCAAATTAAAAAAGGCAGTTGTAAAAACAACTGCCATGTGCAAAAAGTTTATAATACCAAATATTTTTTCATTGGTGAAGGACTTTATCGAATATGCTATATTAATTTCTATATAACATAAAAATTTTATAATGTCAAATTACGATTTCTAATTTTATTTGCATATAATACCCATGGAAATTTTTTTATCTTAGTATCTTCAGTTGGTGTTGGTGGAACCGGTGTTCCGTCATAAATATATATGTCACCACTTTGTGAATAAACTTTATTCTGAATTCCTGTTCCTGTTATTGGATTAATTGAGTTGATAAAATAAAATTTGAAAACACCGTCACTTTGATTTTCTTTTTCCAAATGGACATGAAGTCCTGTTGAACTTGTTCCACTTGGATTTCCTTCAATTCCAACTTTCTGTCCTTGCCTTACATTATCACCAACAGACAAAGGAATTGAATTGTCACCTAAGTCACCATATAACCATAAGTCATTATTGCTCTTATTCCATATAATAACCAATGCACCATAATCCGTTCCTGTGTCACTTTGGTCAACTCTTGTTACAACTCCATCACTCATTGAATAAACAGGTTGCCCAACACTTCCTGTTCCAACTGTTGCAAGGTCAATTCCGTGCGTGAATATGTCCTTGTCCTTGTCTTTGTTCGCCCCATGCACCTGTTACAACAAATTGTTGATTGATAAATGGTGCTAAATTACAATTTACTAATGCCATAAATCACCTCACAAAAATAATTTTGCCCATGTTTCAGCTCCAACAATTCCATCAACTTGACAGCCTTTATCTTGCTGAAATCTTATAACTGCATTTTTTGTTTTATTTCCAAATATCCAATCAGCAGTTCCACAATTATATCCTAAGACATTTAATCTAAATTGTAATACCCCTACTAGATAATGTGTTAATCCTTGATATAATAATTTGCCTTGGTATGGTACAGCATCATAACCCCATTCAAACTTTTCATTAGAATAATTAGCATGATATATTGTATCTCTGGAATCAATGTGTGTGAATGTGCTATAATGTAATATACCACGTACACCAATTCTGTTACATAACCATGCAAATCTTCTTAAATCACTACAACCGACATCGAATGCTCTACCATATAAGTGAAAAGAGTTAGGAGCACCACCTACTTTTCTATTGTGCTTTTCTGTTCTGTATCCGCTATTAATGTAAAAAGGCTCACCCATAATATCGCGTACTAATTGCAAAATTGACAAGAGTTCTAAGTCAATTAGAACCTTGTCATTTCCATCTTTACAAGCGAATTCGCGAACCTTGAAATTTGGTGTTAGTAATACACCTCCACTTTCTTTTTTTGAATATTGTTTTACATTTGACATTCTTTTGTTCACCT
>Ga0326514_10002746_pt1 | contig 11217 bp, 6 predicted proteins | sample 3_2548_0518_D_FD_203653 | JGI IMG/M metagenome (GOLD analysis project Ga0326514, IMG submission 203653) | Bovine rumen microbial communities from UC Davis, California, United States - 3_2548_0518 | ecosystem: Host-associated > Mammals > Digestive system > Stomach > Rumen | place: USA: California... | reverse complement strand
CGAGAGCGAGGCCAACCTCCGCGAAGGCAAAATCTCAATCAAGACCCCCATTGCTCAGGGGCTGTTGAACCACAAGGTGGGCGACGAGGTGGAAGTGAAGATTCCCCGTGGCAGCATCAAATTGCGTATTGACAAAATTACCGTTGGATAATTTAATGTTTATAGTTTATGCTTTATAGATGATTATCTGGCAAGACCATAAGTGCAAGTCTTTAATCTGTCTATAGGACATTTCATCTATAAACCATAAACTATAAACTATAAACAAAAAAACAAATGGACATATTCAGTAAAATCGCTGCTGGTGAGATTCCCAGCTACAAGTGCGCCGAGAGCGACAAGTTCTATGCTTTCCTCGACATCAATCCCCTGGTGAAGGGGCACACCCTCGTCATCCCTCGTCGCGAGGTTGACTATATCTTCGATATGGACGACGACGAGCTGGCCGAATTCCAGATCTTTGCCAAGCGTGTGGCAAAGGCTGTCAAGAAGGCATTCCCCTGCAAGAAAGTGGCACAGGTAGTTCTGGGCCTTGAAGTTCCTCATGCCCACATCCACCTCATTCCCCTTCAGTCGGAACAGGACGCAGACTTCCGTCGTGAGAAACTGAAACTCACGCAAGAGGAGTTTCAGGAGATTGCCTCGAAAATCTTTGCAGAGTTTTCGAAATAGTTTATAAGTTTATAGTTTATAGATGATTACTTCTTAAGGCAGAGTATTGGCTTGCAAGGTGATCATCTATAAACTATAAACTTATAAACTATAAACAAAAAACTACACAAACTCTTCCCCGTATTTCATCTGTACCTCGCTGGCATATTTCTTCACCAGCGATGAAGAGTCACCTTTCTTACATATCAGCAAGACATTATCCTGCTCCACGACAATATAGCCGTCGAGCCCGTTGATGACACCCAGACGTCCCTTCGGCAAGCGGATGATGTTGTTGTGGCAATCTTCCATCTCCACCTGAGAGTCGATCACCACATTGTCGTCCTCAACCTTACTCATAGCCTCATAGATAGCATGCCACGTGCCTAAGTCTGCCCAGCCAAAGTCGCACTTCATCACATACACATCGCGGCTCTGTTCCAGGACAGCATAGTCGAGCGACAGGTTCGGATAACGGGGATAGTTCTCCTCCACGTATGCCATCTCTTCCTCGTAGCTATAACCCGGGTTCTCAAACTTCAGATTACGAAGCACGATGGGGAAGATGTCTTCGAAGCACTTAATCAGATGCTGGGCGTTGGAGATGAAAATGCCCGTGTTCCAATAGAACTCCCCGCTCTGCATGAACATCTTCGCGAAGTCACGTTCAGGTTTCTCTGTAAACGACTTCACCTTAAAGACATCCGGCTTGCAACTCGGATCGCCCAACTGGATATAGCCATAGCCAGGCTCAGGCCGTGTAGGCTTCACGCCCATCGCCAACAAGACATCGTTCTCCGAAACATAGCCAAGTCCTATATCAAGACTCTTGCAGAACCGTTCCTCATCGACAACCAACTGGTCTGACGGTACGACGATGACATTTGCCTTAGGGTTCCGCCTCAATATCCGCATATCTGCCCACGCAACGCTTGGTGCGGTATTGCGGTGAATAGGCTCAACAAGAATGTTCTGCTCCGTCAGACAAGGGAGCTGCTCCATCACCAACGACAGATACTCCTTACACGTACATATATATACATTCTCTTTGGGAATGATCCTGCACATACGGTCTACCGTCGACTGCAGCATGGTCCTCCCCGTACCGAAGAAATCAATGAACTGTTTAGGATAGGCATTCCTGCTGGCAGGCCACAACCTCCGCCCTCTGCCCCCTGCGAGTATGACACAGTAGTTTTTAGTATCCTTTATCTCCATGAATATAGATTAAGTAACATTTCTGCTGCGAAGATACGCAAAATATATGATATGAACAAGTATTTTTAAGTTTTTTATCAGAAACTCTTTGTCATTTCAAATTTTTATCGTACCTTTGCACCCGCTTAGAGGCCCAGATGGCGGAATCGGTAGACGCGCTGGTCTCAAACACCAGTGGGGCAACCCGTGCCGGTTCGACCCCGGCTCTGGGTACTACGCTTCAAGGCGAAGGTGCTGCAGGATACATTTCTGCAGCACTTTTTTATTTCGCCATCGGCTTTAGGCAGTACACCGGCATGTTTCTCCATACCTTAATTATATATATAAGAGCCGTTTCATGAGACAACGGAGAAGCCTTTCCATGCAATCGTTTGCATTTTCAAATTGCCAATATCTGAGCATAAGGGATAACAACGGGAGAAAATATTTCGTAACTTTGACCCAAAATAAGTAAAAGCTACCATCCATTGTCTAACAAAAACCGATTATAACATGAGAATCAACTTTCATCTGGAGTATCAGACAACCTTCGGCGAAGAACTGATGGTGAACATTCTAACTGACGGTAAGCCCGAAGAGCACAAGATGGGCACTCTCGACGGTATCCACTGGACTGCCGAGATCAGCAAGGCCGCCAAGACCACTTCTTACATAGACTATTACTATAGTGTCGTACGTGGTGACAAACAGGAACGCACGGAATGGCTCATGATGCCCCACCGCTTGGAGTTTGCAGCCAAGAAGGGTGTCTGCTACACCGTTTATGACCATTGGCTTGACATCCCCGAAGATGCCTATCTGTACTCAACAGCCTTTACGGAATGTGTTTCAGCCCGTCAGCTGCATATGAGCAAAAAGACGGACTATACAAAGACCATCCGTCTGAAGGTACGGGCCCCGCAGCTGCGTAACAATGAACGTCTGGCCATCATTGGTGGAGGCGAGACATTGGGCAACTGGGAGGCCAAACGGGCTATTGAAATGGATGAACACGAGAGCAACGAATGGACTATCAGCCTTGATGCCGACAAGTTGCCCCAGACGTTTGAATTCAAGTTTGTAGCCCTCGACGAGGAAATCGACGTTACACCTCTTTGGGAGAACGGCATGAACCGTACCGTGACCCTGCCGGAACTGGAGAAGGATGAGGTCGTAGTGTATGAACTGGCGCAGGCCAATTTCCCCGTCTATCCCTGGAAAGGCGCAGGAACCGTCATCCCCATCTTCTCACTACGCAGCGAGGGCAGTTTCGGCGTAGGTGACTTCGGCGACCTAAAGCTGATGATCGACTGGTGTGACAAGACCAAACAGCGTGTACTGCAGGTGCTGCCCATCAACGATACAAACATCACGCACACCTGGCAAGACAGCTATCCCTATAACAGCATCAGCATCTATGCCCTGCACCCCCAATACACCGACCTGCGCCAGCTGCCTGCCATAAAAGACGAAAAGCAGAGACTGGCGTTCGAAGAACTGCGACAGGAACTGAATGCGCTGCCACAGATTGACTACGAACGCGTGAATCAGGCGAAGATGGACTATCTGCGCACCATCTACAAGCAAGAGTGGAGCAAGATCATGAAGACGACAGAATACAAGACCTTCTTCGAGCAAAACAAGGCATGGCTTGTGCCTTATGCCGCCTTCTGCCACTATCGCGACCTCTACGGCACAGCCACCTTCTCGGAGTGGCCCGACCATCACACACTGCCAGAGGCTGAGCGCGAGGCCATGACTAAGACTACGACAAAGATCTACAAGGAGGTGGCCTTCTGGTATTTCGTGCAATTCAACCTCGACCAGCAAATGCATGCCGCCCACAAATATGCCCGCTCAAAGCGTGTCATCCTGAAGGGCGACATCCCCATCGGCATCAGCCGCGACGGTGTGGAAGCCTGGGTGGAGCCAAAGTACTTCAACCTGAACGGTCAGGCAGGAGCGCCACCCGATGCATTCTCTGCCGACGGACAGAACTGGGGATTCCCCACCTACAACTGGGATGCGATGCTTGCCGACGACTGCTCGTGGTGGGTACGCCGATTTCGCAAAATGGCAGAATATTTCGATGCTTACCGCATCGACCACGTCCTCGGGTTCTTCCGTATCTGGGAAATACCCGTACCCCACAAATCCGGGCTGATGGGGCAGTTCTCACCTGCCCTCGGCATGAGTAAGGAGGAGATAGAAGCATATGGCGTGCAGTTCAACGAAGCACTGTTCCTTGTAGACCACAAGCGCCCTGACCGCTGGCATCCACGCATCGCCATACAGTATCAAGAAGCCTTTACCAAACTCGACGAAGGTCAGAAATTCGCCTTCAACCAGCTTTACAACGACTATTTCTACCGCCGCAACAACCAGTTCTGGTATACCGAGGCGATGAAAAAGCTGCCCAAACTGACACAGGCTACCCGCATGCTTGTCTGTGCTGAAGACCTCGGCATGGTGCCCGATTGTGTGCCCTGGGTAATGAATGAACTGCGCATACTGAGCCTTGAGATCCAGTCGATGCCAAAAGATCCGACGACGCGTTTCGGCAAGCTGTCCCACAATCCCTATCGCAGCGTGGACACCATCTCCACCCACGATATGGCTACCCTACGGCAGTGGTGGGACGAGGACGAGGAGCGTTCACAGGCTTACTATAACACTACGTTGCGCCGTGGCGGTCCTGCCCCCCGTCCGTTGCCGGGCTGGCTCGCCAAGGATATCGTGAGCCGTCACCTCACATGCCCATCGATGCTCTGCCTGCTCTCCTTCCAGGACTGGATGAGCATCGACGAGAAGCTACGCCTGCCGGATGAGAATGCCGAGCGCATCAATATCCCCGCCAATCCCCGTCATTACTGGCGCTACCGTATGCACCTCACCATCGAGCAGCTCCTTGCCGCCGATGACCTCAATAACGAAATCAGCACATTAATTATACAAAGCGGAAGAAAATAAGCAAAAGACTTTATCCTGCATAGACACGAATTATGAAACAGATCAGATTTATTTTAGCCTTACTTGTGATGCCGATGATGGCATGGGCAGGCAGCATCAAGTCGCCGAATGGCAATATTGAGTTGAATTTCTCGGTAGATAACACGGGCCGTCCCTTCTATGAGATGACCTATAAAGGCAAGGCAGTCGTCAAGCCCTCTTTCCTAGGTCTCGAACTAGCCAAGGACAAGCATGCATCGAAAGGCCAACAAGAGACCGACCTCATGGACGGCTTCACCATCGCCAAGGAAGATACCTCTGAATTCGACGAGACCTGGCAGCCCGTTTGGGGTGAGACCAAGGACATCCGCAACCATTACAATGAGTATGTTGCTGTGCTACAGCAACAATCCCAGCAACGCAAGATTCTCATCCGTTTCCGCGTCTATGACGATGGCATCGGCTTCCGTTACGAGTTCCCCCAACAGAAAAACCTGAACTACTTCATCATCAAGGAAGAGCGTACGGAGTTTGCTATGGCGGGCGACCATACTGCATGGTGGCTGCCTGGCGACTACGACACCCAGGAGCAGATGACACAGCAAACAAGACTCTCACAGATTCGCAACCGCATGAAAGAGGCCGTGAATTGGGGCAATTCCTCTGTGGCCGTCTTCTCCGAGACTGGCGTACAGACCTCCTTGCAGATGAAGAGCGACGCCATGGACATCGATGGTGAGAGACGCAGTCTCTATATCAATATTCACGAGGCTGCCTGTCAGGACTATGCCACCATGCACCTCGAACTCGTCGATGCCGATACCAAACACCTCTCAGAGAAACTCTTGGGTGGCAGCAATGCCTACACCCCCGACCCCAAGCCGTCAGCATGGCCCTTGCCTCAACCCCTGACGTTTGTGAGTCATCTCACCCCCGACGCCACGGGACTGAAAGGAGCCATGCAAACACCTTGTGAAACCCCTTGGCGCACCGTCATGGTCTCAGACGACGCCCGTGACATGCTCTCCAGCAACCTCATCCTCAACCTCAACGAGCCCTGTAAGATTGAGGACACCTCATGGATTCATCCCACAAAGTACTGCGGTGTGTGGTGGGAGATGATCGTGGGTCGCGGTTCATGGCATTACACCAACGATTACCCCTCCATCAAACTCGATCAGATCGACTGGTCTAAAGTAAAGCCTAACGGCACCCACAAGGCCAACAACGAGAATGTGAAGCGCTACATCGACTTCGCTGCCAAGAACGGTCTTGACGAAGTGCTCGTAGAGGGTTGGAACGTAGGCTGGGAAGACTGGGCCAACATGTGGAAGCGCGACGTCTTTGACTTCGTGACCCCCTACCCCGACTTCGACATCAAGATGCTAAACGACTATGCTCACTCGAAAGGTGTGAAACTGCTTATGCATCACGAGACATCAAGTTCTACCCAGAACTACGAACGCCATATCAAGGAGGCCTATGAACTGATGAACAAGTATGGTTACGACGCTGTGAAGACGGGTTACGTAGGTGATATCATTCCCCGTGGTGACCATCACTACTCACAATCGATGAACAACCATTACCTCTACGTCATCAAAGAGGCCGCCAAGCATCATATCATGGTCAATTCCCACGAGGCGACTCGCCCTACAGGTCTCTGCCGTACCTGGCCGAACCTCGTAGGCGGCGAGAGTGCCCGTGGCACGGAGTACGAGGCTTTCGGAGGTTCCAATCCCGACCATACCTGCATCCTGCCGTTCACTCGTCTGCAAGGCGGTCCGATGGACTATACACCTGGCATCTTCGTGACAAAGCTCTCCGAATGGAGCAACAACACCTCTTGGGCCCGTATCACCATCGCAGGCTCGCTGGCCCTCTACCTAACGATGTACTCACCTCTGCAGATGGCCGCCGACCTGCCCGAGAACTACGAGAAGTTCGACGATGCCTTCCAGTTCATCCGCGACGTGGCTTGCGACTGGGACGACTCCAAGTATCTTGAGGCCGAACCTGCCGACTACATCACGGTCGCCCGTAAGGCCAAGGGTACCGACAACTGGTTCATTGGCGGCAAGTGCGACGAGAACGGCCATCAGAGCATTATCAAACTCGACTTCCTCGACAAGGGCCGAAAGTACGACTGCACCATCTATGCCGATGCGAAAGATGCCCACTACGAGACCAACCCTCAAGCCTATACCATCACCAAGAAGGTGGTGACAGCCCGTGACGTACTGAAACTCACGGAAGCCCCCGGTGGTGGATTCGCTGTTTCACTGATTGCGAAATAACACGCTACAAGAAACCATATCAATCATGAAGCGCCCATTCATTATCATCCTCTTGCTATCCGCCATGGCGGGTTTTGTCCCTGCCATGGCCCAGACAGGCGGGCCTGTGGATCTTGACGCACTTTATCAGCAGATCGACGAGGCCATCAGCCAGTCACCGCAATACACAGCAGCAAGGAAACGTCAGATTGATGCCTGCCGCGATAGTTTTCTAATGGAGAAGGACATGGAGCAGCGAGCCCAGACGGCCGAGAGGCTTTTCTTGTTCTATCAGCCTTACAACAACGACTCGGCCTTCCATTATGCGGAGGTATGCATCGACCTTGCCGAATCACTCCACCGCCCTGACCTTGTCGGGAAGTATCGTTCTATGCTCGCCTATCAGTGCTCTAATGTCAATTTGTATACAGAGTCGCTCGACCAGCTCCATAAAGTCGACAAGTCTGCACTCGACAGCACAGGCTTACTCGACTATTATAAGGCATGGATGCACGTCTGCGGAGAGTTGGGATCCAACACCCCACGCCAAAGACTGAAACAGGACTATTACGACATGCAGGACAACTATCGCGACTCCGTCCTCATGGTGACCAAGGAGGGCAGTGAAGAGTGGTACCACCTGAAGGTCGACATACTCTGCGCCCGCCGACTGTTCCAGGACGCCCTTGCCCTGAGCGACGAATGGCTTCAGAAAGTGAAGGCCGGATCTCATGAGAGCGCCTTTGCCGCTTTCTACCGCTCCATGGTCTACGACCATCTGAAGAACCACGACATGACCTGCTACTGGCTGGGGCAATCGGCCCTTGACGACATCAAGTGCGCCGTCACAGACCAGGCCTCGCTCCTCTTCCTGTCAGAACACCTCGCCAACGACGGCGATGCTGGCCGTGCTCGCCGCTATGCAGAGTTTGCCAAGAGTCGCAACCTGGACTTCTTCCCACGCTTGCGCTATTATCAAGTAGGTCCCTACGTCCATGTCATCGACAAAGACTGCGAGGCTGCCCGGTCGCGTGCAGATCTGGTTCTCATCATCGCCTCGGTCGCGGCCACCGTGTTCCTCGCGGCCCTCGCCTTTACCCTTCTACGACTCAGAAGGGCAAGAGCGAAAACGCGCAACGGCTGACAATTTGCCCCGACGAGCTGCCAATCAATGCCTCGAACCGTCCTGGCTCGGCCGTCCACTGGGCTGTCTGATCGTCATAAAAGCTTAAAGCCCGCTTGTCGATAGTCAGACTGACCTGACGAGTCTCGCCCGGCTGGAGGAACACCTTGCTGAAAGCCTTCAGTTCCTTGTAAGGGCGCTCAACCGAGGCCTCGACATCGTGGACGTAAAGCTGCACAGTCTCAGCACCGGCACGAAGCCCGGTATTGGTCACTGGAATGGTCACTGTGATGGCTTCGTCAGCGGTCATGGTGCTCTTGTCTGTCGTTGCCTTGCCAATCTTGAAAGTGGTATAGCTCAATCCATAACCGAAGGGGAAGAGTGGCAAACTTTCCTCTTTCCACTTTCCACTTTCCTCCTTTCTCTTATCTATCCACCGATATCCCACAAAGAGCCCTTCCTTGTACTCCTCGTCGATGATCTGATGGTCGGCGCGCCAGGTGCCGGGATAAGAGCCCGTGGCATGAGCACCACACTGGTCGAGAGAGGCGTACCACGTGAAGGGCAGCTTGCCTGAAGGATTCACCTCACCCGTAAGTACCGATGCGATGGCCTCGCCAGCCTCTGAACCGATGAACCAGGCCTGCACCACTGCCGGCACCTTGTCGAGCCAAGGCAGGGCAGCACCGTTGCCTGAGATATTGACATAGACCAGACGGGGGTTGACCTTCAGGATAGCCTCGATGACCTCGTTTTGGGCATAAGGCAGGTCATAGCTCAGCCGGTCGTGGCCCTCGCAGTCCTGATGGTCGCTCTTGTTAAGTCCCCCGAAGAAGATGACCACATCAGCCTCCTTGGCCTTGGCGACAGCCTCGCTGATCAGTTCCTCCTTTGAGCGCGTCTCGTAGAGTGAACGGCCAACGGTCACGCCATTGTAGCTCTGCACCGTATCGCCCACATAGCCGCGAGCGTAGTCAAGGGTTGGGCTTTGAGCATTGAGGTTTGAGCATTGAGCATTGAGGTTTGAGCATTGAGCATTGAGGTTTGAGCATTGAGCATTGAGCATTGAGGTTTGAGCATTGAGGCGGGCACGGATGCCGTCGAGGGGCAGGATCTCGTGCTGGGCCTTGAGCGAGCTGGAGCCGCCGCCCACCGTCATCATCTTGATGGCGTTCTCACCAACGACGAGGATGCGCTTGGTCTTCGTCACGTCGATGGGCAGCAGCGGCGCAGCCTCCCGACTCCTGACTCCTGACTCCTGACTCCTTCTCTCCTTCACCGCCTCGTTCTTCAGCAGCACGATACCCTCCTGGGCAATCTTCAGTGCTGCCTCGTAATGACTCTCTGAGCAGAGGAAACCAACAGGTTTCTCGCGCTTCATCGTCGTACGGTAGAACAGTCTCAGCAGCCGTCGCACCTTCTCATCGAGTTCCTTCATCGAGTACCTACCCTCCTTGATGCCCTGCTTATAGGCATCGGCCAGGTAGTAGCTGTCGTAGGCATTGGTCTTGCCCATCGTCAGTCCGTCGGTCCAGGTGCCGAATTCCAGGTCGAGCCCATTCTTCACAGCCTCGTCGGTATCGTGGCAGCCGCCCCAGTCGCTGATCACCACGCCATCGAAGCCCCAGTCCTGCTTCAGAATCTTGTTGAGCATGATATCATTGTGGCAGTTGTGTTGGTTCTTATAGAGGTTATAGGCGCCCATGATGGCCCATGCCCCACCCTCCTGGACGGCGGCCTTGAAGGCAGGCAGGTATATCTCATGCAAGGCCCTGTCGCTGACGATGACATTCACCTGATGGCGGTACTCCTCATCGTTGTTCAGGGCATAGTGCTTCACGCAAGCCGCCACGCCCTTCGACTGCAGTCCCTGGACGTATGGCACCACCATTCGCGAGGCCAGCCATGGATCCTCACCCATATACTCAAAGTTACGGCCGTTGAGCGGTGTGCGCAGTATGTTCACGCCTGGTCCGAGCATCACGTTCTTGTTCCTGTAGAGCGCCTCCTCACCCAGGCTCTCGCCGTAAAGCCGTGCAAGGTCGGGGTTCCACGTGGCAGCCAGACAGGTGAGCGCAGGGAATGCCACGCACGAGTCGTTGGTCTGTCCTGCCTGCACCCATTCGTCCCATAGCACGTCGGGTCTCACACCGTGAGGCCCGTCGTCCGTCCACAGGTCAGGGAATCCGAGCCGCTTCACACCCGGACTTGAGAACTTCGACTGTGCATGGATGACGGCGATCTTCTCGTCGAGTGTCATCCTGCCCAGGGCGTCGTCGATACGTTGCTCCATGGGTTTCGTCTCGTCCAGATAGACGGGCGTTTGCTGAGCCTGCAGGCCGTTCGTTGCCAGCAGCGTCAGCAGAGTCATTGTCAGTTTCTTCATGTCTTTTCCGTTTTATGGTTTCGATGGTGCAAAGTTACTCATTATCCCTCCACCCACAAAGACCATACAGGAAAAATATGGATTCACGGGCATCGGCCAAAATCCCAAGCCCGTCATTATCAGCCTATTACCTTCTTAGCCGATGCATTTAAAAGTGGAACGTATATAAGCCCTTACCACATCATCATGCGAAGCATTTGCCGGGCATGACTGCGCATGTCCTTGATCTTGTCGTTGTATTCCTTGTTCTCCGTGGCCTCGAGGAATCTGGTGTAACACTCTTTGGCCTTGTCACGCTGCTTCAGCTGGAAATGGCACTGCCCCATCTGGTAGGTCAGTTCGTTCACGTCCTTCTCCTCGGCATAGTGCAAGCACTCCTGCAGTTCCTCCAGGCAGAAGTCGGGCTCCGCCTTCAGCCTGAAAGCCTCAGCCAGTTCCCTGTGCAGCCGGAAAAGCGTCTTTCGGTCAGGCATCAGCAGTCGCCTAGCTTCGTCAAGATACGACAGCGCCTCTGCCCCCAGTCCCACTTTATTACTGGCGATGCCCAACATGAAGAGGCAATAAGGATGATGGTCGTTTTTCTCATAGGCCCGATAGAGATAGTCGTAGGCCCCAGAGTAGTTTCCCATGCGCTG
>Ga0326514_10002745_pt1 | contig 11220 bp, 10 predicted proteins | sample 3_2548_0518_D_FD_203653 | JGI IMG/M metagenome (GOLD analysis project Ga0326514, IMG submission 203653) | Bovine rumen microbial communities from UC Davis, California, United States - 3_2548_0518 | ecosystem: Host-associated > Mammals > Digestive system > Stomach > Rumen | place: USA... | reverse complement strand
AGCCATCAATGACGAGGGCAACCTCACCATCGCCATCGAGAACAAGGCCGAACACAAGCATGAGGACAAGCATCATCACTATCTGCGCCGCGAGTTCAGCTACTCGAACTACGAGCAGAACTACACGCTGCCTGACGATGTCGTGAAAGACCAGATCTCTGCCAAGGTGGAGGACGGCATTCTGACCGTCACCATGCCGAAGACCGAGCCGAAGCAGAAGGTCACCAAGGCCATCGAGGTCTCATAGTGAGGATTGCATCTTGATTAAAACAGCAGGGAGCAGCATCATAACGGGTGTTGCCCCCTTTTTTTATAGGTTTTAATAAAAAATGTGAGGGGAATACAAATAATTACCCATAAGTGGCTGTTTTGAGCTGTTTTTTGAGTATTTTTGCAGGGAAATTGTAATCGATAATGAGAAAAGTATTAATCGACGCACATACGCATACGGTGGCATCTGGCCATGCTTATAGTAGCCTGCAAGAGATGGCTCAGGCCGCTGCAGACAAAGGGCTGGAGGTGTTGGGCATCACGGAACATGGGCCACGAGTACCAGGTACGTGTCCGCAGTTGTATTTCAAGAACATGTTTGTGGTGCCTCGCCAGATGTATGGCATCCGTCTGCTGATGGGCTGCGAGATGAACATCCTCGATCGTCAGGGCACGCTTGACCTGTCGGAAGACTATATCGACTATCTCGACCTGAAGATTGCCGGCATTCATGGTGCATGGTACCAAGGTGGTACAAAGGAAGAGAACACCGAGGGCATGATCAATGTCATCCGTCACCCTAAGATGCACATCATCAGTCATCCCGGCGATGGTTCAGCAGAACTGGATTTCGAGAAGCTGGTATTGGCAGCCAAGGAAGCCCATACACTACTGGAGATTAACAACCATTCGCTGGCTCCACAGCGTAAGAAGTCGGTGGCACGTGAGAACAACCTGGAACTGCTTCGACTCTGCAAGAAGCATGACGTACCCACGATTCTGGGCAGCGATGCGCATATTACGTTCCAGATTGCTGACTACGACCGACTGTATCCACTATTGGAAGAGACCGACTTTCCTGACGAGCTGATTATGAACTACTGGCCGGACAAGTTCTTTGACTATCTGGGCATCAACCGCAAAGTATGATGAAAATACTGTTCCTACACGGATTTTATGCCAGCGGTCAGTGTGTGCCAGCTGTGGCATTGAGAGAAGCACTCGAAGGCAAGGCAGAGGTGTTAACGCCTGACCTGCCCATGCATCCCAAGGAGGCCATCAACTTTATCCGCGACCTGATTGACCTCGAGAAGCCTGACGCACTGGTAGGCAACAGTTGTGGTTCGTTCTATGCACAGATGATAGCACCAATTGTAGGACTGCCTGCATTGCTGGGCAATCCCCACTTCAAGATGACTGAATTCCTGAAGCCGAGAATTGGCGCACACCAATATAAGTCACCACGCAAGGATTGTAAGCAGGACTTCATCATCGACGAGCAACTGATAGCAGAGTTTGCAGAGTTGGAGGAGCATCAGTTTGATAACTACAATCCTGAGTATAAGGAGCGAATTTGGGGAATCTTTGGCCAGCAGGATACGCTGGCACACTTCGAGCCATTGTTCCTGCATTATTACTGCCACTCGTATCACTTCCCAGGTGGCCATACACCCACAGTAGAAAATGTACGCAATTTCTATGTGCCGCTGATAGAAAAGCTAATGCAAGAGCGTGCTATCTGATAATCTTCGCTTTCTGGAGATTGTCAAAGTCGCTCCAAAAATCGGAGGCTTCTGATTCAGTGAAGCCGTCTGATGATAGCTCCTGCAGAATAGCATCCATCAGCTGAATCTTCGAGATATTCAAATCGGGGTCAACATCGATGGGGTAAGCCAAGAAGTCACCCAGCGAACCAACATGCAGGTTGGTAATGGCAATCTCACCATCAACCACTTTCACTTGGATATGTTTGCTGGAACCATACTCAGGCTTTATCTCACGGAGCTTCTGGTATAGCTGGTTATCGCCATACTGCTCAGAATCGACGGAATTTATGAGTTCACGTAGTGTCATATCTGTCCCTTAGCTTTTTCTTCTCTGTATATTTCCATATAGCGGGACACCCATTTCTCGCCAGTTGAAATCATATTCTTCAGTATGGTGCCGTCAAGTGGTCTCTGATTCGGAACAATCTTGATTGCCAGCACTTTCTGCATAAAAGTGTCGTAATCTATCCGTTCACACATGTATTCCAGAATCAAATCTGCTATCTTGCTATAATAGTGATAAATGATAATGGTGGCAGGAAAATCTTCTGGGTCATTATACAATTCTTCAAACAACTTCTCAGCCACAGTAGCTTTGAAAACCTTACCATCAAATACTTTCAATAGCTTCTTGTAAGTCTTGTAATATATAATGGCCTCGTTAGCATTCTGGTCTGGGTCATTAAAGAAGTCAGACAAGCCGTATTCTGTTCCCAGAAACCGGTTGAATAACGGGATGACTTCTTCCAAATCTTCTACTGTGACATCCACGTTTGACACTGCACCAGTATTGTGAACAAGGCAATAAAAGTCGTACATGTAAGTAATCTTACATGCCAGTTCTATCCAGAGCTGCCTGCGCTTCTGATGCTCGGTATTGGCATACCTTATCTGGATATTTCTTAGTGTCTGTTCTGATAAATACTTGCTCATTCGTCCGATTTTGACTTGCAAAGGTACGAAAAATCTGTCTAAAATAGCGATTATTCCCCGTTTTTCGCTAACTTTGCAACATATTTTCAATACTACTAAACAAATACTAATATGAAGGTTTTGATTTTACAGGCTTCTCCGAGAGCCAACGGTAACACCGCTTGGATGGCGGAAGAGTACAAGAAAGCTGCAGAAGCAGCAGGTCATGAAGTAACGTTGGTCAACGTAGCAAAGAAGAAAATTGCGGGCTGTCTGGCTTGCGAGTACTGTCACAATAAAGGCAACGGTGCCTGCATTCAGAAGGATGACATGCAGGAGCTGTACCCGCTGATGGCAGAAGCCGAGGCATTGGTGCTGGCTGCGCCCATCTATTACTTCACGCTCTGTGCTCAGATTCAGGCTCCCATTCAGCGTATGTACTGTGTGAATGCACCTGCCAAAGTTAAGAAGATGGCTCTGCTGATGTCATCGTACTCTCCAGGTGTCTATGATGGTGCAACGGCCGAGTTCCGTGATATCTGCAACTACTGGAAGGTAGAGAACATGGGGTTCGTTAGTGCTAAGATTGACGAGCAGAAGACTGCGGAAACCAAGCAGAAGGTGATTGAACTGGCTGGTAAACTGTAATAGCAACTAACATGAAGTATCTGAAACTATTCTTCCGTCTGCTGTTGGGACTGTTTATGACCTACGCAGGCTACAGTCACCTGACTCATGCACGTCAGGAGTTCATAGCACAAGTGCCCACATGGCTGCAGTTCAGTCCTGAATTCACCGACTTCGTGGTGCTGGCATCTGGCGTAGTAGAGATAACCCTTGGCCTTGGCATGTTGTTCCTCTGGAAAAAGAGAGCCTTGGTGGGAGCCCTGCTGGCACTATTCTATGTTGCCATCTTCCCAGGCAACATCAACCAGTATGTGAACCACATCGATGCCTTCGGCCTCAATACTGACCAGGCTCGTCTCATTCGTCTTTTCTTCCAGCCTGTACTCATCTTCCTGGCTCTGTGGTCAACAGGTGGCTGGAAATGTTGGAAGCTTTGGGCGAAAGGGAAATTCAAGGAGTGATAATACTATCATAAGAATATCAAAGGTCCGACCTGCAGTTGCAAGCCGGGCCTTTTTGGAATATATATGGAATGGCAACTATGCCATGAAGTGCTTGATATGACGGGCTGATGTTACCTTGGCGTCGTAGATGACAGTCACTTCGCGGGTACGGGGATTCCACTTGGTATCCATCACGCCCTTCATGTGCTCAACCTTGGCCACCACCTTACGATGGGAGTCGTGACGGCTCACCCTGAAGGTGCAGGTCTTCACGTCAGGACGATAGGCGTGGCCCTTGTGATAGGTGTTGTGCGATAGTGTCCTGTCCACCTTATCGAAGTGTGAACCACCTCTATCATTATTCACTACGACAACAGTAGTTTTCTTGTCGTTTCTGTCGTTGTGGTGCTTATTACCTGCCATTGCCGGCATTGTTGTGATTGCCATCATCATCATGGCTGCGATCACCTTATTCATTGTCTTCATAACTTAGTCTCCTATTCTTTAAATGGTTCGACATTTGTTTCTTGTTCACGGTGCAAAGTACGGCATTTTTCGTGGCATTTCAAAAGGAATATGCCTATTTAGGATAGGGGACTTTCCTATTCTTGCATAGGGAAATCTCTAGAAACCCACGAAATTGGTTCCAATCTTATAGTGAACCGTTAATTCACGAAAGATAATTTTCCAAGACCGCCTATACCGGGGTTATACTGTACTTTTGCCGACCGATGAGGGAAAGCCCCTCTGTTTATAACCAACACAAAAATTTTAAGCATAATGGCAAAAGTGAAGACAGAAAGCGTACAGCCCAAGGCTGCAGCAGCAGAGGGTTCTCAGGTAGAGAACCAGAATGAAAACAATGAGAAGACCGCCAAGGAGCAGACTCCAAAGGCGAAAGTGACCACCACTGAAGGTAATACCATCGACCACATCCGAATCTTCCAGAAGGACGATGCCACGATGGTTCAGGCCGACTACGGTAAGCTGAACCCCGAAGGCAAGACTTCCGAAGAGAAGCGTGCTGGTATGCGTACCCAGATGTCGCGTGAGCTGACCCCCGAGCAGGCCAAGACCTATCAGGACTTGTATTCCAAAGATCCCGTTCAGGCTAAGGAGTATGCGGTGAAGACCGCCTATCCCATGCACGTCGATGATGCAGCTTTCCACCAGAAGAACGCCAACATCAATGGCCGTGATGTGAACTATATCACTATCGAAAAGATTACCCAAGACACGCTACTTCTGAATGCCCTCCGCAAGGACGGTGTGGATGTTGACCACATGAACAAGGAGCAACGCGCCAACCTGATTTCCTCCATGACACCTGAGGCTAAGGACATGGCACTGAAAGGCTCAGAGGGACTCGTGGGCAAGTGGCAGATGGCCTTTGGCGAGAAAGGAAACAAGGAATCCCGTTTCTATGGCATTATGAATGCCGAGGACTTAGCCTCTATCCGTCATCGTGCCGAGATTACTCTTGACGAGAAGGGACAGGTTAAGTCGATTGGCAAGCCGATGACGATGGCCGACATCGCTGGACGCATGGAGCAGCGCGTACAGGCACAGCGCCAGACCAATGGCGAAAAGCTCGATGCCGCTCAGAAGGTAGATTGGAGTAAATATAAGTTGCCCAGTGCCGCAAACATCACAGGTTTGCGCTATTCAGCCGCCAAAGACAATCCCGACCGTGTATGGCTCAGTGGCAAGGTGAATGGCATTGAGGTTGTTAGTCTGTTGTCTAAGAATGAGACCACAGCTGTCAAGAACCGTCTCGCTACACTCGAACAGGTGGCCGCTGCCAACAGAGACTTCCACAAGAAGGCCCTCGACATTGTAGGTCCTGGTCAGAAGCAGGAGGCCAATGTCAAGGAGGATGCCGCTGTCAAGGCTATCATCGACCGTGCATCCGACTCCAGTGCCCGCAATTTCTCACCCGAACAGATGAAGACGCTCAACGACTTCGCTGCCGGTGCTGAGACACCCGACGAGCGTGCGAATGTGTTCGCCAGTCTGTGGGAGAAAGCCGAGACACAGTTGAAGACAGCTGGTGTGAATGATGCCTGGCAGGAGGATGCCCACAACGAGCTGAAGGATCTTGCCGAGGGTATCGTGCGCTCAGAGGCTCAGGGATTAAAGCGATAATGTCATGCCAAAGGAGATGTCTTATTATCGCCGCTACCTCCAGAGACTGAAGGAAGAGTGGGGTACAGGTTTCCCCGTGAGTGATGAAGTCCTCGACGAGCTGGCCGATGCTGCTGAGGAGAAGTATGAGAATGCCCGTCGCGACGGTTTAACCGTTGACCAGGCACAGGAGTTGGCTATGGCCGTGTTAGTGGATGGTATCGGAGATGAACACACATAACATGGCGGCACGTCAGGGGTTAGGCTACAGTGGACAGGAGTTGCTTACAGGCAAGGAGGCCCAAAAGGTATTGGGCGAAATCCTCGAAAGTGAGCGCAGGTCACGTAGCCTGACCTATCCTGCCCATACGGGTGCAAGGGGCTTTTTCTATGAGAAGCCCAAGTTTGTGGCCTTCGACAACAGTTCGAATGACTGTTGGGTGGAGGAGTTCAAGACGGCGATAGGTGCCAGGAAATGGTGCCGTGGACAGTTGAGCACAGACGAGGTGAATGAGCTGGAGGCCGGTATTATGCGTGACCGCCAACGTTCCCGTGAGTTCCGCAAGGCGTGCAGGGACATCGCCAGACAGTTGAACGGACGTGCCAGCGGTGGCGACTTCGACGGGGTGGCCTACTTTGTAGACAAACCGTTCATTGTCAGTTTTACGGAGGATGAGCTTAGCGACTGGACGAACCGTTTTTCTGAGGAAGAGAAGGTGCTGGGCGCTTATTTCAGCGACAACCGAATCGTTCCGGCAGACTTTGTGATACTCCAGCGAGGGAACCGTATCGATGCCGAGCAGATGCCTCTTAACGGTTTGAGTCTGTATTCCCAGCTCGCCTCTGTCATGAAAACGCTTGCGGATGACCCGAAGCGTGCGACGAGTCATTCCATGCGGGTGATGGACAATGACAGCAGTACCAATTTTACCTTGGCAGAGGATAATACCCCCCACTTTGAGAACTTCCTTCATGCCTTGGAATACAGCCGTCGGCAGTTGCTGTCAAAGGCAGGGGTCAGTTTCTCAGAACTGGACTGTCCGAAGGGATATGTGTCGAACATACTCCTGAACAAGGGCAGTTTCCCGGTGCTCAGTGGCAAGGGACTGTCGGGGGTGGACTCCCTTCCCCCATACGTCAAGTTCGATGAGAACGGTGAGTTTTCCATTGAGATGGAGTTCCATGATGGTTTTGCCTACGATACCAACCCGCACGGACTTGGTTTCTATGACCGTGTGGCCCTGTACTATCCGACGATAGAGGACTGTGACCGCTATATGCAGAAGTGCATCAGGGACTATACAGGCCGTGATGAGATCACGCCGTTCGATGTGGCGTTGAAATACGGACAGGCATCAAGGATGCGTTGCCCGGACTATCGCTATGAGGAAGCCAAGAAAGCTTTGGTGCAGCGAACAACCGACCCTTCGGCAAGAGCATTCACTCCAGAACAGATCAAGACGCTGGAGCTGGCAGCTAATAGCGGTGGGTACTATGACTCGCCCAGAGGGAAGGACTTTTTCTATGACGTGCTTTACTGCAATTCTGAGCCAGAATTGAAAAACATCCCCGATGCCTGGAAGGCCGATGTCAAGGCAGAGCTCCGTGAGCTGGCACGAGGTGAGGTGCGTGACATGTCCGTTGGCTTGCACCGATAAAGAGGAAATACTATGGCATATAATAAGAGACAGAAGTTACAGGATAACATCGTGGCTATCCGTACCGTGTTCCAACTGGAAAAGGAAGGCAGGACAGCGACGGACGCAGAGCGCGAGGTCCTGAAGAGATACAGCGGTTTCGGCGGCTTGAAGTTCGTGCTCAAGCCGGCAGAAACAGAAGAAGACAAGCAGTATTGGAACCAGTCAGAGCTGACCTATTTCGACCAGACGAAGGAGTTGTTTGACACCATCCGTGATGGTGCCAAGGACGAGAAAGAGGCCAAGGAGCTGACCGACAGCATCAAGCGGAGCGTGAATACCGCTTTCTACACACCCCAGCCCGTCATCGGTGCCATCGCCAAGGTGATGAAGGATGCCGGGGTGGAGGTACAGTCGATGCTCGACCCCTCGGCAGGTATCGGCAAGTTCGGTGATGCCTTCAAGGGCGAGTATCCCGACGTGAGGGTCAGTGCCTTTGAGAAGGACCTGCTGACAGGTCGCATCCTGAAGGCTCTGAACCCACAGGATAGTATCACTATTGATGGCTTTGAGACCATCAGCCCTGAGCTGAAGGGTACATTTGACGTTGCCACATCTAATATCCCCTTCGGCGACATCAAAGTGATGGATGATGAATACCGCAAGAGTGGCAACGATGCGAAACGCTATGCCGTCTCGACCATCCACAACTACTTCTTCCTGAAGGCCCTCGACCAGGTGCGTGAGGGCGGCTTTGTGGCGTTCATCACCTCCAGGGGATTCATGGATTCCCCGTCAAACAACCCCATCCGTGAGGAACTGGCCAAGAATGCACGTCTGGTGGGAGCCTTCCGTCTGCCTGACGGCATGTTCCGTGACGAGGCAGGAACGGATGTCGGCTCAGACTTGGTTGTCCTCCAGAAATACACGGACTACGATATGTCACTCGACCCGGATACGCAGGCTTTCTGCGATGTGAACGAGGGCTTCAAGGCCATGAGTGGCGAGGACTGGACGGACATCTCGATGAACTGCCACTGGTGGAAGTCGATGATGGCTCCTGACTCGGAGGCTATCGTGGCCACGAAGATGGAGAAAGGCACCGACCCTTACGGCAAGCCCACCCTGATATGCACCCATGACGGTGGCATGGAGGGTATTGCCCAGTTGCTCACGGAATATTTCAAGCGTGACCTTTATAGGGACTTTGTGGACTACTACAAGGCTCATGCCCCACAAGTGGTGGAGCAGAAGCCGGAGCCTGTGCAGCAGGTTCAGGAGAAGCCCAGGATACAGCAGGTGCAGCCCAGCGGCCCTGTGCAGCTCGACCTCTTCTCCATGTGGGACGAACAGGAAGCCGTGCAGCCTGTTCAGCCAGAGGCAAAGCCGAAGGATCTCACCCCTGATGAGCAGCGCATGCAGCTCTATTACCAGATGCGTGATGCCTATGAGGAACTGTATGATACCGAGGCGCAGTCGCGTGAGGAGCAGCCCGAGCTCCGTCAGAAGCTGAACCAGGTCTATGACGAGTTCGTCGGGAAGTTCGGCAGGTTGAACGAGCGCAAGAATGCCCGTGTCATCCTGAACGATGCCAAGGGCCGTGACGTGCTGACGCTGGAGAATGCCGTTGACAAGTCGTTTGTCAAGGCCGACATCTTCGAGCGTCCCGTATCCTTCGTGGCGTATGAGATCAGCCATGTCGATACCCCGGAGGAAGCCCTCTTTGCCTCGTTGAACCGCTACGGCAACGTGGACTTGGAGTATATGGCAGGTATCACAGGCCACACTCAGGACGATTTGGTCAGTGAGCTGAAAGGGCGTATCTACTATATGCCCGACGGTCGCTACGAGATCAGCAGCAAGGCACTCTCCGGCAATGTCTATGACAAGCTCGCCTATGTCAGCGATGCCCTCGAACTGGCTCAGGAGCATGCCGATGACCCCAAGATTGTCCCTGCCCTGCAGGAGACCAAGGCTGCACTGGAGCAGTCGCTGCCCCAGCAGATTGCCTTCGATGACATCGGTCTGCAGTTCGGTGAGCGCTGGATTCCTACGGAATACTACGAGGAATATGTCGGCAAGCTCTTCGACACAAAGATGGAGATTCACTACGCCGAGCATATCGACGAGTATTCCCTGAAGGCCGAGAACCGCTATAACCTGAAGATCCGCGAGGAATACTGCGTGCGTGGCGAGTATAAGGACTACGACGGTATGGCACTGTTGCAGCATGCTTTCCATGACACGACTCCTGATATCCAGAAGTGTGTAGGTGCTGATGATAGCGGCAACGACATCAAGGCTCCGGACATGGAGAAGATCCAGCTGGCATCCTCGAAGATTCAGGAGATCCGCGAGGGGTTCCAGGACTACCTCACCAACCTGCCCAAGGAGAAGCGCGACGAGCTGCAGGAGATGTACAACCGTAAGTTCAACTGTTTCGTCAAGGCGAAGTATGACGGCAGTCACCAGACCTTCCCCGGCATCGACATGAAGACGCTGGGCAGCAGCCGTTTCAACGTGAAGGACATCTACAAGTCGCAGAAGGACTGTGTGTGGATGCTTCTCCAGAATGGCGGCGGCATCTGTGACCATGAGGTAGGAACAGGCAAGACACTTATCATGTGTATGGCAGCCCATGAGATGCACCGTCTGGGACTGGCCAACAAGCCGATGATCATCGCGCTGAAGGCCAATGTCGCAGAGATAGCCAACACCTATCAGGCCGCATTCCCCGATGATAAGATTCTCTATGCCAGCGAGAAGGACTTTTCACCGGCCAACCGCGTGGATTTCTTCAACCGCATCAAGAACAACGACTATGCCTGTGTCATCATGTCGCACGACCAGTTCGGCAAGATACCGCAGTCACCGGACATCCAGCGTCAGATACTCTCCGACGAGGTACGTGACATTGACGAAGCCCTCGACGTGCTGCGTAAGCAGGGCGGAAACATTTCCGGGCGTATGCTCACGGGACTGGAGAAGCGCAAGGAGAACCTGCAGGTGAAGCTCCTGGAACTCCAGAGCGATATGGCATCGCGGAAGGATGACTTTGTGGACTTCGGTCTGATGGGCATCGACCATATCTTCATTGATGAGAGCCATCAGTTCAAGAACCTCACCTTTACGACCCGTCACCAGCGTGTGTCGGGACTGGGCAATCCCGCAGGCAGCCAGAAGGCGCTCAACCTGCTCTATGCGATCCGTACCATCCAGAACCGCACGGGCAAGGACCTGGGTGCGACGTTCCTGAGCGGTACGACTATCAGCAACTCCCTGACGGAGCTGTACCTGCTGTTCAAGTACCTCCGTCCGAAGGCGATGGAGCAGCAGGGCATTCATAGCTTCGATGCCTGGGCGGCTGTCTATGCCAAGAAGACCTCAGACTATGAGTTCTCCGTGACCAATGCCGTTGTTCAGAAAGAGCGCTTCCGCTACTTCGTGAAGGTGCCTGAACTGGCCACCTTCTATAACGAGATTACCGACTACCGCACGGGTGAGGATGTCGGTCTCGACCGTCCTGACATGAATGTCGTGCTGCATAACATCAAGCCTACGCCTGACCAGCAGGACTTCAACGAGCGTCTGGTGCAGTTTGCCCAGACGGGTGACGGCGAACTCATCTTCCGTGACCCGCTGAACGACCGTGAGCAGAAGGGAAAGATGCTGATCGCTACCGATGCCAGCCGAAAGGCGTCTCTCGATATGCGACTGGTT
>Ga0326514_10002742_pt1 | contig 11228 bp, 9 predicted proteins | sample 3_2548_0518_D_FD_203653 | JGI IMG/M metagenome (GOLD analysis project Ga0326514, IMG submission 203653) | Bovine rumen microbial communities from UC Davis, California, United States - 3_2548_0518 | ecosystem: Host-associated > Mammals > Digestive system > Stomach > Rumen | place: USA: California... | reverse complement strand
CTCTATCCCATTAAACGAACTGTCAGAAAGAGACATCAGATTACTTTTCGATTCAATTTCATATAAAATGGATACTGTGGAAAAGAAATTCAGTATAACTACAGATTCTGACGATTCTGTTAAGGAATTAGAATCCACAATCCATTCTGATTTGTTTGATGTAAGAATATACCTCAATGAGAGTCACGATAATGTTGTCATTTCATTCTCCACTGATGATGATGTGAAAACAGATATGCTTCGTTGCCTTTCTATAATCTCAAAAAACGAGAAATCATTTCTAAATGATATTATGAGATATACTGATAGTCATAGTGACTATTGGCATGATTAGTAATAATTACTACCTAAAACTGATTTTATATGGAATTAGAAAAAAAAATAGATGCCATAATTGAGCAATTGGAAGAAATTATGAGTTTGAGTAGCCCGGAAACAGAACATCTGAGGAATCAAATTGACGTAATTGAAAATGAAGAATTGCTTAAATTGGACGACGAATTCGATGAGTGGAGAGGTCAAATATACGACCAAGGAGAGCCTGATGAAGAAACCGACGAGCTAATTGATAAAATTGGAGACAAGTTTATTGAAGCTGATACTCTCATCAATTCTATACGTGAGAAATTTGGTTTGGAGGAAGAATATGATGAAGAAGATGACGGCTTTATAGATCCACTTGACTATGATGATGACGACGATGATGACAGTGATGATGAAGATGAGTATGACATAGTCTTAGATGAGGTTTCGAGAAGTGCACTTAAAGCCATTGGTCTTGATAACGAAGACGAGCAAAGTATATCTTTGATGGGAGCAATACTTATCGGAATATCCTCAGAAGAGAGTGATGATGCAATAGCAGGAAGAGCTTTTGCCCAACTTGCGATGTCTGGTTTTATGCTTCCAATGGAAGACATAAAAGAAATGTGCAGAAAAACTCGTGAGAATTGTAAAAAGCAACTATTTGGATTACAAATAGCCTTCAACAGTCTACGGGAATATAATTGCAGTGCACTTGATGCATTGTCCCAAATAGAAATGTTTCTGTAGAATTCGAAATATAAAGGAGAAGAAATATGTTACAGATAACGGCAGACAACATAAAAGCCATAAAAAATTTTGTGGCAAAAAGATGGCCAGAAAAGCGCGTAAGCAGTCAGGATAATCCAGATGCCTATCATAGAAATCGTTTTATTAAAATATCAACTCTCGTTGATGAACACATCGCGCACTTTGAATACGCTAATGGTTGGCTAGAACTTCATCTTGAAGGTGATTATTATGGCAATGATTTTAACTCTGGTTTGTACAAGCACTTACGCGATAAAGCAGACACCACAGGCTTTTATAGATGGCATAATTGGTGGGGAATGAGGCAAGGGCGCCTGACATATGAGATTTATATTGATAATCAGCTTGACCTAGCTGATGCATTGTCTCAAATGGTGCCGTATGTAGATTCATTAGTAAGAGACTATCTTAAAAATAGAGGTCTTCTTCCTTCGACAGAAAACACTTTGCAAGCAGAAGAAAACAAATCGATTGAGATAGCACCAGAACAAACGCTACTTCATAAAGAAGAACAGCTACCGAAAACAAATAATATGGCTGTTCATGAACTTACCCCAAAAGTGATGAGTATAAAGGAGCTTCCTTTTGAAAATTTCGAAATTCCTGATTACCAGCGTCCATATAAATGGAGTCCCAAAAATGTTAATCAACTCATCAATGATTTGCTTACATTCCGTGAGAAGAAGGAATATCGTTTAGGAACGCTTGTACTTCATGAGAACAAAATTGTAGATGGACAGCAACGTGCCGTAACACTTTCCTTGCTATTTTATGTCCTTTATGAAAACATAATAGCAAGTAACCCCAAAGATATTCCTTACAATGATTTCTTGCAAAAGATTAAGGTATATTGGCAAAGAACAGTCTTTAATAATCCCATCTCAATAGCGCATGTGCGCGAAAACCTGACCTGTATCAGAGAACGAAATGACGATCTTGATGAAGGTATGCTGTCTTTCCTTCTCGACAAATGCCAATTTGTGGTAGTTCAGCTTCCCAAAATCGCAGAAGCTTTCCAATTCTTTGATTCTCAAAATGCACGAGGAAAAGACCTGGAACCACATGATCTTCTTAAAGCGTTCCATTTACGCGAAATACCGAGTCTGAGTGAAAGTGACAAAAACAATATTACTCATTGGCAAGATGAAGATTCCGAGTTTTTGGTACATCTCTTTCTCGCAATGTATCGAGTTAACAGATGGTCAAAGTCTTACTCTGGAGATAAATTCACTAAGGATGACATTGATGTGTTTAAGGGTATTTCACTTAACGCGAAGCACTATCCATTCTATATACAGCAAATAATCTGCCATTACTTCATCAATGATTACGTGGAAGATAAAGCAAGGATGATAGACCGAACGAAAATGGAGTTCCCTTTCCAATTAGATCAGGTATGTATAAATGGTAGTCGTTTCTTTGATATGATAAGGTATTATGGTATCTTGTATAAAGAGATTCGAAAAGGCGATACATACAAGTCGTACGGAACACATGAACGCAGTGCTTACAAAATAATACATTTCTTGAATACTTACGGGAACCGAAATCGTAGAGGTGATATATATACTCGTGAATTGTTTGATAGTATGCTTCTTTACTATATTGACCGTTTCGGATTTGTGGAAATCGACAAAGTAACATGGAAGCTTTTTAAAGAAGTCTATCAATTGCGTCTTATGCACTATAGCGTTAAGCTGGCCACTATTGATAATTTTGCAGTTAACGGAAGAATGTTTAAGATAATTCGTGATGCACAATCCCCATTCGACATTATCAATATTCCGACTGCTCAGTTGGAACAGATAGCTGCAAATATTGACGAGAACAAAGATGAGCTATTACAAATGTTTAGATTATAATAGAATATGGACATTATAAGCACTTTAAATATTCAAAAGCTGTTGTCGGAATCCGAATACCGTATTCCAATTTATCAGCGCAACTATGCATGGAGCATTCCTGAAGTCACACAATTAATACAGGATATTGCGGACTATGCAAAGGAGAACGAAAATGACAACTACTACATTGGTACACTTGTAGTCTTCCCACATAGAAATGAGAACTATTTTGAGACAATTGATGGTCAGCAGCGCAGTACTACCATAACCATAATGGCATGTTCTATTCTTCATAATAGTAACTATGACATGTCCTGGTATAAGGGCGTTAACGTTTCTTTCGACCATCGAGAGCGTTCAAACGAAACACTTCATAGTATCTACACGCACAAAAATCCCAATATAGAATCTGACAAGATTAATACGGAGATAGTGGCTGTTTACAATAAAATTTGGCATATCATTGAGCAAGTTTGCAAAAACAAGTGTCTTGAAATTGCCAGTTTTATTGAGTACCTTTTACATAAGGTTATAATATTAAGAGTTGCAGTACCAGCAGACACCGACTTGAATCACTATTTCGAAATAATGAATTCACGCGGTGAACAGTTGGAGCAACATGAGATCGTTAAAGCATTATTAATGTCAATTTTAAAAGACTCACCTGAGGATATGCGTACATTCAGTTGTATCTGGGATGCATGTTCAAATATGGGACGCTATGTTCAGATGAATATCAACAAACCAATCAGAGGTTATTTTTTTAGGGATAATGAGATTGACAATGTAGAAGAAGATTTTGACAAGATCTCGTTTGCCATATCGCAAAATCCGTTGAAACAGAATCAAGGAGAAAAGTGTCTGATTGACCTGTTTAACGACGATTTAAATAATGTTTCTTATGAAAAACCGTGGGAAGACCAAGGTAAGAACCAAGAACAGCCAGAAAGTTTTGGTACAATAATTAGTTTCTCAAACTTTCTTTTGCATGTTCTTAAAGTAATGAGTCCTCAAAACGAAGTTATTGTCCTTGATGACAAAAAGTTGATTGCTATTTTTAAGTCCTGTTATGAATCAGAACAAGATAAAAAGCTGTTTGTCAAAAGGTTTATAATGCAACTTTTAAAGTCACGCTATCTTTTTGACAAATTCGTTATCAAACGAAAGCTTGAAAAATGGAGTTTGAAGCAAATAAAACAGAGTTCTAAAGACAAACTATATTATGGTAGTACATTCTCCAAACAAGATACTGATGTGGACAATTTCGAAAGGGATGTAATCATGCTTCAGGCAATGTTTCATGTTTCATTACCATCACAAATCTACAAGCATTGGCTTAATGCTGTACTCCTTTATGTATACAATAACCCCGAAACTACAAGTCAAGCTTTTTCGGAATATTTATGGTCATTAGCGAAATCATACATGCTTGACAGATACCTGGCTACAGATGATTCTATTTATTCGTTCGAGGATATAATATACAAGAATAATGGTGTTCCTCAGAATAATGAAAATGACATCGATTGGACAAATATTAATGTAGATGACACATCGATGGCAGGTGAAAAAGTTGAAAATTTTGTCTTCAATTTCTATGATTATATCTTGTGGAAAGAACAGAAAACTGCAGATTTTGAGTTTTCTTATCGCACCAGTGTGGAACATTTCTATCCTCAACACCCAATAGATAATAAGGTGATGGATGATAAACATCTACATAGTTTTGGCAATCTATGTTTGGTTAGCAATAGTATGAATTCAAAGTTCTCTAACAGTTTACCTGCTGCTAAGTATTCCAATTTCGGCACAGACAACGAGCAGAACAAAACATATAGTATAAAACTGCAAAACATGATGCAATCTATGCGAGACCACGATAAGTGGGACGAAAACAAGATAGAACAAGAAGCTCAAAATGCGAAAAATCTTATGATAAAGTATTTATTCTAATCATAATTGGTTTTAGTCAAGCTTCAATCGCATAATTTACATAGTATTTAGCATTTTTCTTTGACCTCTGCCACGAGTTGGCAGGGGTTTTTGTTTTCTTTGTGGCAAAATTAGATGATTATGGTGACAATGGACTATATCAAGAAGATAAACAGGCCAGGATTATGGTTTGTAAAGTCAAGCCAGCAGGTTTTGGATATAAGTAGGTTTGTCTATGAGATTGCAGTTGAATTAGGACAGCCTGTGACTATTCTTTCTTCTCAGCAAAGGGAAATACAAAACGAGGTATTCTCTCTGATAAGAAAGGATTGTCTTGAAAAAGCAGCTGATGAACTTGAACACAACTGGCTGGAACAAGAACTGTCTGAATACAATTCTCATGGCCAATTCTGGTATCCAGAGGAAATGAACGATTACGTGCCTCATGGCGCATTTTGGTCTAACTATGTTCAATTTGAAGCAGACGGATGGCTTTCCCTGGCCAATTGTAGTTTCAACATCATTCTTGTGGAGGACCTGTCTACATTATGGTGGGAAGACGAAACTAATTCGTCAAGGATTATTTCTCTGGTCGAGAAAGATGCCATAGAAAAGGGGAAATCGATATTTGTTATGATTTCATCTGCTGATTCACTCATTAATGAATCCTGTGTAAATAATCGTCTGTGGTTAAACAAGTAAATACCAAAGAATATGGCAGTTCAAGAGATATTTAATAGTACAGCAGTACGAAGCGTAGAGGAACAGATTCTCGATCTCTACCACGAGACTGAAAGAAAACACTGGTGTAATGATGAAAACAAAAAAGCTATAAAAAGTTTGCTGGAAGTTAGAAGGCGGATTCTCAACAGTATGTTTGTTCTTGATGAACAGAACAAGCAACTATTGGCAGAGTTCAACGAAGCGATGAAACAGCAGCTGATAGAAATGCGTAAACGAGCCATAGACTTATACAATAGTGTTTATAAGCCAGACATGGGTGGCACTGTTGAAGTGGAAGGTAAGTGCTTCATGGGCTATGAATACTCAAAGATTCATCCTGTGCAATCCATGCGTGCCAAGAAAATGTGGGCTGTTCTTAATGGCTCCCTTGATGATTATATTTTTTTGTATTGTGAGGACGGAGTGAATAGTTTTTACATCAACAACTACGATCCTAAGATAGAGTCAGAGAATGAGCTTCTGTATCTGAATGAGGAATTGGATAACTGGAATGAAGGGCTTGACAGTGAAATGACAAAGGACATGCACCTTACATATGCTTTCCATAATCTGTTCAGTCATCTGGATTTTTCTATCTTCGACCTGCTTTGGGTCAGGGACTTCAACATTGAAATACATGTGGAGTACAACTACCATACTTATGAAAATGAAGAGTATGGTGACGATTTGGATTGGGAGAAATGTGACTATTGGGATTAAGTAACATTATTAAAAAAATAAGATATGGATTCTTCAGATTTTACAAGATTAGATTACAAAACTATCAATGGTTTTTTCCCAAAAGGACAATTGTCCATATTGGCAGCAGGACCGGGAGTGGGTAAAACAGTGTTTGCTACCCAAATTGCAAACCAGTTTTGCCGTCATGGAGAGAATACCCTATATTTCTGTTTGGAATACGACTCTAGGGTAATTATTAATCATTTGGATCCTGTTGGGAATGGCAATGTCAGATGCTGTATCACCGATATTCCTCGTATTTCATTAGAGGATATTCTACTTGCCATAAAGAAACGCTATTTCAATGTAATCATAATTGATTATGTTGAATTAATGGATTCCACCAAAACACTCGATGGGATAAATCGCGCTGAAGAACTTAGGGCAATTTGGATGTCACTGGATAAGATGGCGAAAGAGAATGATATAAGGATAATTGGAGTATCACAACTAATCCGTATTCGTATCGATGGTAGCGAAAAGGCATTGCCAGATGACTGCTTGAGTTACTTAGATAGAGAGTTCTTGACGAAAAGGATAAAGGTTCTTCATAGGGAAAGTTACTACTCTAACGATTCAAACAGTGAAGATTTAGAGCCTGTTTCAATTATAGAATATGTTTTTGATTCAAGTTATATAACAATACTTAGATACATATGACCTACAAAGAATTGCTTGATTCCGTCTCATTTGAAGAGATAGTACCATACATTGAGAAATATCATGGTGAAAAGGGGTGCCTTGCCTTGTATAAGATCCACTATGATATGCTGCGTCATCTGACTCCCAACCCAGAGGATTCTTATTATAAAAACGCCACTGTGAGTCACGGAGAGCCTGATGAGGATTGGCCGGAGCCTCATTTGACGGTGCATCATATTGAGGGACAGATATGGGCAGGAGCTTTGACAATGGAGCTGGTCATAGAGCCTGATGTGACTGAACCGCTTGCAGAAATCGCTGCATGCTGCCTCTGGCATACTTCCTTCTATGGGTTTACGGAGGAACAGACTAAAGCCAAGTTTGAAAGTTGGGAACGCCATATATCTGATGAAGAGTACCAATGTCAGCAGGCACAAAAGTGGGTAAAAATAGTAAATGATGCTGGTGGTAGTGTACCTACTGAAAAAGAATTGATGGCTGTTCCTTCTTTCCAAAATAAAGTGAAGGCCACCAAGGATTCGATGATGCAAGAGTATTGGAATCGTATTGGCATAACTGCAGATTTTGTAGCAAACAACTTGCCATCAGACTCAGACATTGTTGGCATATCCGTTGCTGACCTTTGCAGACTATTCTTTGCCAATCACTATATAGAATACGATTATAGGTCGTATTGTAAGGATGAGAATAACAGAGCAGACTATCTGATAGAATTGATTGATCGATATGAAGCTTTTGAATATGGAATATTGCCGAATGCTCTGATTGTACTCTCCACCTCCAAGAAATATCCTCTGTTAATGGAGGAAATGAGAGTGGCCGAACACATTGCAGAGATGAGTAAGGGAGTAATTAGATTCATCGTTAAGACAGATGATACTCTTGAACAAGAATTGCGAATGAATATAGCTTTTTACGAGTATGAAGAAAAGAAAACCGAACAATACAGAAAACTGGAGTCACAAAAATGACTTCCCCATAGAGGAGGTGTGGAATACTGATAACACTTTGTCACAGCTTATTGTACCTCGTTTGTTGGCATTCAAGGCTCTTGACAAGCATGGTTATCCACCTGACTTCGATGACATGCATAAATGGAACAATACAATTCAGAAGATGGCTGATGCCTTTGAGTTGATGAAGTATGCTGGTGCAACACATACTAAGGAAGAGGAACGAACTATCGAGCAAGGACTTGATTTGTTCCGAAAGTATTATCGTAATTTATGGGATTAACAAGAAAACAATACAAATATGAAAACTCCAAATTTCGTACATCTTAATGTACATTCACATTATTCTATTCTTAACGGATGCTTCACCATCCAACAAATTGTGGACTCTGCCATAAAAAACAGGATGCCTGGCATAGCCATCACAGACTATGGGAATATGTTTGGTATTATGGAGTTCATTGAATACGTGGCTCGCATCAATAAAGAAAGACACGAAAAGGGGAAGAAGCCATTTAAGCCTATTATTGGTTGTGAGTTGTATGTTGCCAAGCATGGTTCTAAAGAACAGAAGAATGGTGTCAAGGATATTAAGGGCTATCATCTGACAGTTCTCGCTAAAAATCTGATTGGCTATAAGAACCTCATGAAGATTGTAAGCAATGCCTGGACTGACGGATTTTATGCGGCTCCTCGAACAGACCGTAAAGATTTGGAACAGTATCACGAGGGATTGATTGTCCTATCAGGTGGATTTGGCAGTGAGGTGTTCACTCATATCTACAAAGAGGATATGGCAGCATTAGAAGAGACCATCAAATGGCATAAACAAGTCTTTGGCTGTGACTATTATCTAGAAATACGCCGTGATGCAGACTACGATCTTTCACAAGACGCTCCAAGCGGACTTATGATTGAACAGGAGAAAGTAAACAAAGTTCTCATACAGAAATCGAAAGAATATGGCGTTAAGGTGGTTGCAACAAACGATGTCCATTATGTCAATCCAGAGGACTTGGCCGTCTATAACATACAACAATGTATTCTTGTTGGGAAAACTATGGAAGAATTCGATACAGCTCCGCTTCGATTTCGATGGTTGACGAGTAAGAAGTTTATGACAGAGTTGTTTTCAGATTACCCTGAAGCCATTTCTAACACAATGGAGATATTCGACAAGGTAGAGACATATGATATTCATCATGCTCCTATTATGCCACCAGTTTCAATACCAGAAGGTTTCAAAAATGATACTGACTATTTGGAACATCTGACATATACAAAAGCAAAGGTTATCTATGGAGTTCCACTTCCAGAAGAAGTAGATGACCGTCTCCAATTTGAATTGGAAATCATCAAGAAGAATGGAGCAGAAAGATACTTCCTGTTTATACAGGATGTAGTTAACTATGCAGAAAAAGAGTTGGGCGCATTGGTTGGTCCAGGACGTGGTTCTACAGCTGGGAGTCTGGTTGCATACTGTTTGGGAATAACCAAGATAGACCCTTTGAAACACGATTTGTTGTTTGAACGCTTCATGTGTCCTGATAGGCAAATGCTCCCAGATATAGATTTGGACTTTGATGAAGAGGGACGGTCTCATGTCATAGAATGGCTCAATGACAAGTATGGAAAAGATTACTGTGCACACATAATAAGCTACTCAATATTTAGCACGAGAACTGCTTTTAGTTCTGTTGCCCAAGTGAAACTGTTGCCAGCAGAAACTGCTAAAGCCATACACCAAGCTATTCCCGTGTATTCTCCTTATTATCCGAAGACTATGGATAATGCCATTAAGTATTCTCCTGAACTTAGGAAGTTAGTACGTTCTGCAGGCCAAACTATTCAAAATGCGATTTGTGACACTAAGGTTTTGGAAGGCACAATTAAAGGAACAGGAGTTCATGCCTGTGGATTCATTGTCAGTGACAGTCCCATCAGTGATTGGGCACCAGTTTGTGTTCAAGAAGATCCTGACGAAGAAGGCAAAACAATAAGATGTACACAATATGATGGCAGAACCATTGAAGAAACGGGGCTGATTAAGTTTGACTTTCTGAGTCTGAAAACTCTTTCTCAATTAAAGAAGATTTGCGAAAGAATCAAGGTTAAAACAGGGAAAGACTTCGATATGGAGAAGATACCTCTTGATGACCAAAAGACCCTTGAACTGTTTCAGCGAGGCGATACAGAAGATATTTTCCAATATGAGACACATGGAATGCAAAAATGTCTTCGTGAACTCCATCCAACAACATTTGAGGATCTTGTGCTCCTGAATGTCATGTATCGCCCTGGTATAATGGAAAATATTCCATTGCTAATCAAAAGAAAGAAAGATGTAAGTAAAATCAGATATGTTATACCCAACATGGAGAAATATCTCCACGACACGTATGGAATACTGGTATATCAAGAGCAACTAATGCTACTCTCCCGTCTTATAGCCGACTTTAACAGAGGCGAAAGTGATGCCTTACGAAAGGCAATGGGTAAAAGAAAGCAGGATAAGTTGGCTGAATTAAAGCTCAAATTCATCAAGGGTGGAATGAATAACGGATATAAAAAGAGCACACTTGAAAGAATATGGAAGGACTGGGAACACAAAGGTATGTACGCCTTCAACAAGGCTCATGCCGTTTGCTATTCATGGTTAGGATATCAGATGGGCTATCTCAAAGCGAACTATCCTGAAGTGTTCAATCAAGTTATGAAAGACTGTTAGTAAGTTTTCCATGTTAATTCAGATAATAGATGAAAATAGAAACTCAAATAAATAAGATGCTTGATGTGATGTCGGAAGGCATCTATGAAAAAGAGCATATCCTTGCAATGACACTATTAAGTGCTATTGCAGGAGAAAGTATATTCTTGCTCGGGCCTCCTGGTACTGCAAAAAGTTTGGTAGCACGTAGGCTTAAATTGGCATTCAGTAATGCGAATGCCTTTGAATATCTTATGTCTCGTTTTTCGACCCCAGATGAGATCTTCGGTCCTGTTTCTATTTCATTACTAAAGAATGAAGACAGGTATGAACGTGTTGTGGAAGGTTTCCTGCCAACTGCAACTGTTGTGTTCCTCGATGAGATATGGAAAGCAGGGCCTTCCATTCAAAATGCATTGCTGACAGCAATTAACGAGCGTATCTTTCAAAACGGACGTTCAACATTGTCATTGCCGATGAAAGTCCTAATCGCCGCCAGTAATGAACTTCCAATGGAGGACGAAGGGCTTGAAGCTCTATGGGACAGATTTCTTGTTCGTATGGTTTCGAATTGCATTCAGACTGAAAGCA
>Ga0326514_10002741_pt1 | contig 11229 bp, 11 predicted proteins | sample 3_2548_0518_D_FD_203653 | JGI IMG/M metagenome (GOLD analysis project Ga0326514, IMG submission 203653) | Bovine rumen microbial communities from UC Davis, California, United States - 3_2548_0518 | ecosystem: Host-associated > Mammals > Digestive system > Stomach > Rumen | place: USA... | reverse complement strand
AATATGGCCGTCATCACCGAGGCCGGCGACAGCGTCACCCTGCTGCCCGTGCTCTATGCCGGCACCGAAGAGGTGCAGCCCGCCGACTTCCAGGTGAAGTGGTATCTCGAAGGCGTCAGCGACTACAGCGGCTATGCCAATCCCACACGCTTCAACAAGATGATGAACGGCACGCAGGCACAGATGGGGCTCACGCTCACCGAGGCCGACATCACCGACAACGTGACCGTGCGCTGCGAGTTCTACGACAAGGCCAGCACGCCCTCAAAGCTATGCGCGGCCTATCAGGAGGTGGACGACCAGGTTGACGACGACTACATGTACATCACCCACCCGCAGGGACAGAGCAACGCCAACCTGCGCAAGGGCCAGAGCGTGACGTTCACCATCTGGATGGCCTCGCAGAACGACCCCACACAGGTGAAGACCGCCTACCAGCACTTCAAGCTGAAGTTGCTCAATAGCGCTGGCAACGTCATAACCGCGCAGATTGGAACACCCATCACCGGCGATACCGACTATACCGACATCACCAAGGATGACGTCACCGTTATCGGCACCACTAAGGCTGCCAAGGCAGGACAAGTCACTATCAGCTTCGACCTGGCCCACGACCACGGCGACACCATATCGGGCGTGGTCGTGGCCTACTGATAGCCAACCCACATAAACACCACCCATCATGCAACAGAAGAGAGTAAGCGCCACCATACACGTCACCGCCGTCATCGACGGCACAAGCACGCACATCCAGCGTCGCTACCGCTCGACGAACTCGGCTACCTACACCGGCACCATCCCGACCACGGAGGATAATCCGTCGGGATGGAGTGCCGTCAACACACCGACGCAGGTGACAACGACGAACCGATACCGCTGGATGATCGAGCGGTACAGCAATGACGGCGGCACGACGTGGAGCTACTGGTCGCCGCCCGTCATCGACTACTATCTTGCAGCCGACGGCACGTCCATCAGCATCAAGGGGCAGGCCGTCAAGGTCATACCGTGGGGGGAGCAATCCTCGGCATACCCCTCATCGCCCAATGAGGGCGACATCGTGCTGCTGAACTACAATACACAGTATGGAGAAGACGCACAGGCATACCTGTCAGGCGGCTGGGACGGATTCGCTGCCAGCATCGGCGACGGATACTTGATAGACGGTCACCTGTGGATGAAGGTACGCAGCACCGCGTCGGCCTCGCTGCCAAGATGGAAGGACGTCGGCGACATCAAGGGGCCGAAAGGTGACGATAGCGTCATCTACACGCTGAACCCTGACCGCTCGGTCATCAACTTCACGCGCAACGCCATGGGCGCCTACAACGAAACTTTGATAACCGTGAAGTGTGGCTACACGAAGACCGAGGGCACCACGTCGTCTAAGACGGAATATAGCTCATCCATCAACACCAGTGCGCCATACATCTACCGGCGCTTCTTGGAAGCTAACGGATCATACACGAACTGGACGAGATTGGCTACCGTATCGGTTGTCCCTAACGTCAGCTACCGACTTGTAGAGTTCTGCCTCTCGACAGCGGCGAACGTTAACGCAATAGAAGCCAGCAACACGCTGGCCATGGTCGACGTGCCCATCCTGCGCGACGGCGCAAAGGGCAACGATGGCGCGACCGGTCCCATGGGCTATCCGGCTGGCGAATGGGAGGCACGTGAGTACACCCGCACCGCAACGGCAACGCCCATCGTGCATCTCACGGATGACAACGGCAACGACCTGGGATATTGGTATCTGACAGCCGACTCGGCAGCAGGCACCGACAAACCTGGCGACAGCAGCACCAAATGGACGAAGGCCAACAACTTCGGCATAGTGATAACACAGATGCTCTTCACGATGTTTGCCAAGCTGGGTGGCTGGGTCGTGGCTGGAGACTTCTTCATGTCGCAATACGGCACCCTGGTCAGCAGCACGGGCGATGAAACCGTCATCGACATGACCAACGCTTCAACCCTGTTTCCATCGTCGGGCAGCGACCGCCGCACACCCTACGCATGGTTCGACGGGAGCGACCCGATGGCCACTGACGCATGGCCAGCCAGCGGGCAGTATAAGTTCCGGCCCATGAAGGTCATGAACGCCGTGACGGGCGAGGAATGGATGGCACAGGGTAAGGTGCATGTGGACGGCAGCGGCAATGTGACGGTCGAGGGTACGATAAAGGCTACAAACCTCTACCATGCCATCTGTGTCGGCGGCAACGAGTCGTGGTTTTTCTGTACGCAGGAAGCCTACAACCAACTTGTAGGCCTGGGGCACAGCGGCTTCACCGTCGGTCAATACTACACGGCGGCTATGGTCTCGGAAATGACGGAAGGCGATGTCGACGACCCGAAAGGCGTCGGCATGCGAAGATGCACCTATAACGCCGATGTCGTTTACTTCCCATGGGGATATCCGTACGCTATAAACGTACCCTTGCCGAAGGACGCTACAGGCAAGCTGGTGACGGTATATAATATGTACTCTGGTAATAACAGCATCGGATGCCCTGACGGAGGCAACTACTTCGCGTGGGGTGTGTACGACGATCCTGACACGTCCGGCAACAGGCATAATTCGGTCACTATCAGCCCAGGCGGAAAGTGTGTACTCTACTCAACAGGCAGCTATTGGCTTAAACTTGAATGATGCTGGTTGACGCCAGATGAAGAGTGGAAGAAAAAGACCGCTATCAGGTAGCGGTCTTTTACGTGCATCTGTCCCATCATCATGTTTGAGCGGTCTCACGGTCAGCAGCTGCCGAGTGGGAAATACCAGTGGAATGAAGCCCCTTTTCCGAGGCGACTTGCATTCGCAGGTCGTCGTTCTGTTGCTGGAGTTTGCTGATGAGTTTGTCTTGTGTGCTGATGATTTTTTCCTTGTCAGCGATGCGCCCGTTCAGAGTGACAATAGTCTCGTCCATGCTGGAGAGTTTGCCTTTCAAGGCAGCAATCGTCTCGTCCTTTGCGGCAATAATTTCGTCCTTTGCAGCGAGGAGTGACGCTGTTTTATCTGCAGGTTTGCTCTGTTTGGCAGACTGACGTGCGGTTAGGTCTTTCATCAGCATCACCTTGCTCTCGCCGCGCAGGTAGTCGAGGTTGATGATGCTGCCAAACTGTTCGTTGAACTTGCGCAGTGTGTCGTCATCAGGACGCTTGACGCCACCGTGCTTGTTTCTCGATATGGTGTTCTCCGTCGTACCCATACGCTCGGCCATATCCTTCTGATCCTTAACTACTCCGTGGGTTTTGAGCCATTCCACGGCGCGTGTGAAATTGTTTTTCTCTTTCTTCATGTCGATTCTCCTATGATTAAAATACGTTAATAATCAACAGCAATCAACACGACATTCAAATTTCTTTCTTACCTTTGCAGTCCGAGTTAGTTAATTAACTCGCCGACGGGTTGAGAGAGCCTGCAGACGCGGTGAAGCGCCTTTCAGCGGAAAGCCGTGCGTCGCCAATGCGAACTTAGAACACTTGCAAAGGTAAGGCTTTTCTCCCGTTTTTGTGTTATTAACGCATATAATTTAAGAGATTTTCAGACAATTATGCAGGAGACTGTGAGCAAAGAAGAGTTAAGGGGTATGCGGGTCAGACAGTCGCGCATCTTCACCCTGGCCGACAAGAAGAAGATAAAGTCGGTTAAGGTGCAAGTACATGACATGAAGCTGGAGGACAAGGAGTATGAGGTGCGCACGGACCCCAGCGTACCGGCTGTATGTATCACTCGGACTATGTAGGAGGCGACGACATGAAACGATACCTGAAGAATCTTCTTGCAGCCCTGCTGGGCAACAATCCCTACGAGGCGGAGCGCGACGAGCTGGCAGCTCAATTAGAGAAGGCCGGCGAGAATGTGCGCGGGCTACAAGAACTATATTATAATATGGTGGAGCGGTGGGAGGCCGAGCGTAAGCAACTGGCCTCGCTACAACAGCTCGTGGAGAACCTGCGCGAACGCATCAATGACAAGGATGCCGCCATCAATCAGTATATGACAGAGATGGACGCGCTGCGGGGCGAGCTGCAGCTGGCCCAGAAGAAAGAGATACCGTTTTAAGAACCGGTTACTACTAACATCGTGACAGAAGAAGACATCAAAATACTGAAGAACATCTCGCTTGTTGATGTGATGCGCGAGAATGGGCATGAGCCTTACCACCTGCCGAAGGGCGGGGGCAAGGCGACGTACTATTGCCCGTTCCCAGACCACAACGACAGGACACCGTCGTTCAAGGTGGACCAGACCATTAGCGGCGGTGCCGACTCGCTGGGCTGGATATGCTACGGCAAATGCGGTCGGCGCGGCTACGGCGCTATCTCGCTGCAGGCTGCGCTGCTGGGCTACGACCATACGGCGCTGACCACGGAGCAGATGCGCGAGGTGCTGCAGCAGCTCGTCGACGATCACGGCATTGAGCTAAGCGGCATGACGCCGACGACCCCCGAACAGCGCACGCAGGCCATCAAACCGCAGGAGTGCGAGTTCGACCTGACACCCTGGACGGAACAGCACCTGCGTGCGTTGGGCTTCAAGGTGGAGTTGGCAAGGCGCAAGGCCACGGAGGAGGATGTTTCAAGTTTCAAGTTTCAAGTTTTAGATAAGGCTGGCGCACAGGATGGCGAAACACTTGAAACTTGCAACTTGAAACCTGAAACTAACGGCAACGCCGCCGAGATTCAGATAGGCGACATGGTGACGGAGTTCGACCCTGATAGCGGTCTGCCGCTATACCGCTGCTCCTTAGACCGCAACTACTGGCGGGGTAGGGGAGAAGCCAAGACCGCCCAGGAATGGGGCGAAGTGCTGGAGCGCGAGTTCAGCGTGTTCCCCGTGGCGACGTTCATCACTGGACCGGTGGATGCCAAACAGGGCGGCCATTGCTCACTGGAGGTACATGCCCGTCCGTCTTACCCCATATTCGTCTTTACCTACGACTGGGGCGTGAAGAAGTATGAGCCGAAAGCCAGCGGCAGGACGAAGTGGTACTGGGACAGAAAGGAGGGCGTGGCGACGAAGGTGTATGGTGACAGCGTGGCGGTAGCGGCACTGAGGCAGATGACCGTCGGCGGCAAAACCGACGAGCACACGACTGGCGACGGCAACGCCGACCGACCCTGGTATGCCGACTGGAAACGGGAGCGCAGGCACCCGATAGTGGAGCTGACGAAGGAGGTGAAGAACGAGAAAGTCACCTACTATAAGATGAAGCGGCTGGTGCTGTGCAGCGGTCCGCGCGACGCCATGCAGATGTGGGCGGCTACCGACGCGCACGTGCTGTGGCTGAACAGCGAGACGGCGGGCATACACGACGGCGTGGTGGAGGAATGGCTGCAGGCACTGCTCTGCCGCATGCAGGCGGTGGCCTGTAACATATATGTTTGTTACGACCTCGACGCGACGGGCATCAGCTGCAGCAGCAGCATTGCCCTGGAGAACGCCAACGTGCATTGGGTAAGGCTGCCGCGCGAGATGGGGGAGGTTTCAAGTTGCAAGTTTCAAGTTTCAAGTAAAACGCCTGAAACCAGAAACCTGAAACCTGAAACCAGAAACCTGAAACCTGAAACCTTAAACCTGAAACCTGAAACTAAGGCAAAGCCCCTGAAGGACGTCACGGACTTCGTGACGCATTTCCCGCAGATACAGAAGTTGCTGGCCCCAGACCTGCGCAAGGCCAACCCAAGTGCCGCACTGATGCGGATGCTCGACAACGCGCTGACGATGCAGTTCTGGATAGACAAGGCTACGACGAAGAAGAACCGCGACGGAGAGAGCCGCGAGACCAACGTGCGCTACGTCCTGAGCGTGGCCAACCTCCTGCAGTTCTTGGAGGCGAAGGGTATCCGCTGCTATGCCAGCAGCCAGGGGCAGCGCGTCTTTTACCAGCTGACGCACAACAACACCTACCGCCTGCTCGACAACGGGCGCACGGGCAACCAGTTAGAGAGCGTCAGCCGCACGGCGATGCTCGACTGGCTCGACGCGCACATCAGCGAGGCCGACGCACCATACAAGGCCAACCTCGTGAACGCCGTCTTCACCGGCAAGGGACTTGACGGACGCACGCTGAGCACCATGCCGTCGCTGCCGCTCAACGACCACTCCTACGGTGAAGACTTCGACTACTTCTTCTTCGAGAATACCGCCGTGCTCGTCACGAAAGAAAAAATTGCCGCCGTTGGCTATGAGCAGATGCCCTACCTGACCAACGAGGAGCTGATCATGCCGGGCGACTTCACGGCCATCCCGCAGCCGTGGCGCATCATCGTCAACCCCAGATACGAGGCCGAGAAGAAACGTCACGAGGACATCAGCCGTCAATGCACCACGCCCGCCATGCGTGCAGCCGAGAATACCCGCTGGAAGGAGTGGGAGCAGCTGTGGAAATACCGGCTCGTCATGGATAAGCCGCTCGACCAGATGCCCATGCACTTCCGCTTCCTCTATAACCAGGGGCGCATCTTCTGGGAGAAGGAGAGCTTCGGCGAGACGCTGACGGCAACCGAGCGGCAGATGCAGGACATGCACTTCATCAACAAAGTCCATGCCTTCGGCTATGCCCTCACGCGCCACCGTAGCCGCGCCGTGCAGCGGGCCGTACACATCACCGACTACAGCGTGACCGACGAGAACAAGGCCAGCGGGCGCAACGGCAAGAGCGCAGACATCGACCTGTTGGCCACGGTGCGCCCGTCGTCGGCCAACATCGCGGGCAAGTCGATGAAGAACATCACTATCGAGGTAATGATGGGCAACGTCGTGCCGGGAGTCCACTCGCTCGTCTGCATTGACGAACTGCCAGACAACTTCAAGTTCGAGGATATGTTCAACACCGGCACTACGATAGTCATCAAGACGCTCTACAAGCAGCCCGTCACCCTGCGCGGCGAGGACGTGCCCAAGATATTCATCGCCTCGAACAAGCCTTTCGACCGCTCCGGTGGATCGGTAAAAGGGCGTATCTATCCCTGCTTCACCTCCGACTACTATCACGCCGCCACCGACGACGGACGCTGGCTCGACTTCACCCCGACCGACGAGTTCCAGGAGCAGTACGGTGTGCAGGAGGTGGCCAACGGTCTGCCTCCCAACCTGCTCAACGAGGCCCAGAACCTCATGGTGGCCTGCGCACAGTTCTACCTGCAGCATCCCGGCGAGGTCATCCTACCGCCCACCGAGACGCGCAGCCTGCGCCGCGAACTCTACGCCATGACGAAGGACTCAGCCCTGACCGACTGGCTGGTGCAATATTTCGAAGACACTCCAGACAACCCTCACATCGGTCAGCCCATCGCGCCGCAGGAGATGGCCATCAGCCTGCTCGACAGCGAGGGCGAGAGCGTCTGCTACGACTCCATCGAGAGGGCGAAGAAGCGCATCGCCAAGTACCTGAAGCCCTGCCTGAACCGCATGGGCATCGTGATGGACCCTGACGTGGTACTGACCACCGCCTCCTATCGCCGCCACGGTGGCCGTCAGGCCCGCGCCTGGCTCACCGTGCTCGACGCTGGTGGCAAGCCCGTGGAGCGAATGGTCAAAAACCAGTACCGTCGCGAGGTGTCGACCGGCGAGCGCGTGCCCCGCGAACTCTCTCAGCACGTCTTCGTGCATTACTTCTATCGCAACCGTCCCGGCGGCATCCCTGCCAACCCCTATACCGTAGGCAAGGAGTATGAGGAGGGCTATGTGCAGGCAGCGGCAAAGGAGGACCCTGAAAACGTGAAGAGTGAAGAGTGAAGAATATGTACCAACGTCGTCCACCTCAGTATCGCTACATCTGTTACTCTCGCGTAACAGGTCAGGCCGTCTGGCTCTATCAGGGCCAGAGCCGCGAGGGTATGAAGAGGAAATACTACCGCACGGTGGAGAGCGAGCGCAAACGGCGGCGGCAATGGCCGAAGCTACAGCAGGCCCGACAGACGAACATCCGCCAGCTGCTCGACGAGTGCATGGCCGCGCTGCCCATCCTCGGCACGCTGACAAAGGCACAGCGCGAGGCCATCAAGACCCTGCAACAGATAGCCGACGACATGCCGGAGTTCTGCAGTCCGTTCCTCAATCACGACCGTGAGCGGCGACATCAGAACTACTTGGAGAAGCGACGGCGACACTACTGGAAAGACGCAGATTTTCGCCAGCATGAGCGGGAACGGAGACGAAAGAAACCGCAGATGTAAAAATTTACAGAATAGAAATTATGATAAATAACCCGTTGATACACAACGATATATGAGCAAGCAAGACTACATTAAGGCTGCGAGTAAGCGAGAACAGAAGAAAGCTCGCTTTCATTCTGCCGAGCATGAGCAGGCTCGTGGCAAAGCCATCAAGGCCAAAGGCACAGTGACCGAGAACCTGAGCCGCGACAACTTCCGCGTGGAGCTGGATAACGGAATCACCATCCTCGCCTCCCTCTCCGGGCGCATCCGCCAGCACCATATCCGCGTCATGGTGGGCGACCGCGTGGAGATAGAGCTGTCACCTTACGACCTCACCCGAGGACGAATCTCATTCAGATATAACAAATGATTATTAACATTAACAACCGACTAAAGTATTATGGCAACAACAAGAGTACACGGGGGCAAGGCCCTGGAACAGCAGGTCATCCGGCTGCAGAAAGAAGGATGGCACGTAGCAAACATCGCCAGCATCGCCAAGGTGAATGCCGACACAGTGCGAGAAATTCTAAAGCGTAGAAACATCATTTCAATGTAAGGCAATGAAGCACTTAGATTTCACCATCGACTTCGAAACCTGCGCCCTGACGGCCAACGCCGCACCGATGCAGGTGGCCATCGTGCCATGGCGGCGCGAGGCGGAGAGCGACCCCTTCATCCTCGACGACACCGGCGAGGCCACCGAGGAAGCAGCCAGCGCATGGCCCAAACCGCTTGAACTGTACGTCGACCTGCGGTCATGTGTCACCGACGGCTACGACTTCGACCCCGAGACCATCGCCTGGTGGACGCGACAGACCCATGAGGCCAAGTGCGCCGTGTGCGACGGACTGCCACAGCCCATCGACGAGGTGACCGTGGAAATCGTGGACTACCTGCGCCGCGCCGTGGAACGGCTGCACTTAGACAGCATCTGCCTCTGGAGCCAAGGCGATACCGACATGGGCATCCTGCGCAACCTCTGCCGCCGTCACGACTACGACATGGAGGAAGACGTCATTCCTCACACCCAACTGCGCGACTGCCGCACCGTGATACTGGAGGCGGCTCTGATAGAGGCCGAGCGCAGCATGGCCGGCAAGAGCACAAGGGCCAACGGCATCGCCCTACCCCACCAGATACAGGCCGACCCGTCGCTGGCCTACAACATCTTCCCTTCCCTACTCTCTCACTACACCGAGGGCCGCTGTCAGCACGACGCTCTCTACGACGCACTCCGTTCCACCTGGTACACCTATCAAGCATTAAAAACCTTACGGCAATGACAAAAGAAAACATCCCCGAAATCTGGTATTCCTGACCAGCTCACGCACCAGGCATACAGCCCGCCCGCGCGAAAAAAAAATTGCCGCCGCCACCCTACGTTCTGCAGGGATGACGGCAGCAAATTGCTTTCAGCGATTTTGCATCGCGGCATAGCTTATGCGAGCATAACCCTGCTCTCGCCGCTTGCAAAATTCTTCATTCTTCATTCTTCATTCTTCATTTCCTTCATTCAGAACTCATGCTGGTCCTCGCCGTCCCACTCGCCGTTGACGGTGAACGAGAAGCCGCTCTGGGTGATGGTTCCATCGCCCTCGGAGAAGAGGGGGCCGGTGTAGCTGGTGATGCGGTTGCGCGTGACGGGGACGGCATCGAGGGTTCGCTTCTTGATGACGTCGCCCTGGGCGGTGAGGGCGGTGATGGTGATTTTCAGTGTGCCAGAGGAGGAGAGGTAGGGGAATGTGAAGATTTCATAGACGTCATCGGCGGCGACGGGGCGCGTCTCGCTCTGTGTCGACTTCGTGGTGCCCTCGCTTGTGGTGGGGTTGAAATTGGCCGAGCCGCCGGTGTAGTCGAACTTGACGTGCGTGAGCTGAGCGGGGATTTCCTCGTCGGTGAACGTGAAGCGCACCATAGCGCCCATGCGGTTCATCGTGAGCTGGTGCTGTTCGGGCTCGTCGCCCACGGTCACGGTGCCGCCATAGCAGAAGGTGTCTGTCAGCTTCTGGCCGTCGCTGGCCGTAAACTGCACCATCTCCATGCTCTTGATAGTGGCACTCTTGGCCGAGGAGTGGCCGACGGCCACCACGCCGTACTCCCCGGCCGGCAGCGTGAGCGACAACTGTCCGAAGTTCTCGTCGGTGGAGTATTGCGTTCGCACCTTGTCGAAGTATTTGGTGCCGTCGGCATTGAACAGCATCACGTTCAGTTTCGAGAAGCAGGTGCCGATGTCGGTGGCAGCGGCGCGGGTTGTCGCACCGTGAGCGGAGAACGTGAGGGTCACGTTGCCAAGAGGTTCGTTACTGCCCGACGAGGTTTCGTCGAGGATGGGTTTCTCGCAGGCGACGAGTGCCATGCTGAGTGCGCACAGGGCGCATAAATTCTTGATTGCTTTCATTGTTGTTTTGGGGTTTAGGGTCGCTTCGCTCAAAATTAACTGAAAATTATACTGAAAATTTATTTTGCGAAGCGACCAACAGTTTTACATAAGTTTCACTTTCTCTATTTCGCCTGTCGTGGGGTCTCTGTGAAACCATTCGCTATACAGGCTCTTGCTGCCAAAGTTTATCAGCATGCCGTATTCGGTATGCGTGATGTTCATGTACGACCAGAGCTGCTTGATGTGTGACGCATCTACATATCCTACGGCTTTCAGCTCGCAGATGATATTGTCGCCGACCAGCAGGTCTATGCGGTAGTCCTGGTCGAGCCGCACGTCATCCCAATAGAGCGGGAGAAATACCTGCCGCTGTACGGTCATGCCTTTCAGTTCCAGTAGGTATTTCAACGCGGCTTCGTAGGCAGACTCTACAAGTCCCGGTTTATACTTCCGATGCACTCTCATAGCCTCGCCTGTTATCACTCGCATAGGCTCCAGCCTTGCGTTGTACTCTTGTATCAAATCCATATTCGTTGCGTTTTAGTCTAAGGGTCGTCGCTACGCTCCTCAAAATTAACTGAAAATTTGGCTGAAAATTTCTTTTATCCATCCGCATCACCTGCTGCAGAATAATAATTTTCAGTATAATTTTCAGAAAATTTTGAGCGAAGCGACCA
>Ga0326514_10002740_pt1 | contig 11229 bp, 14 predicted proteins | sample 3_2548_0518_D_FD_203653 | JGI IMG/M metagenome (GOLD analysis project Ga0326514, IMG submission 203653) | Bovine rumen microbial communities from UC Davis, California, United States - 3_2548_0518 | ecosystem: Host-associated > Mammals > Digestive system > Stomach > Rumen | place: USA... | reverse complement strand
TGCGCTCCGGCAAGAGACGGAATAATAGTTACTACCGCTTTTGCGACCTCTACGCCTTCAGCCATCTTTCTCACCTCCCGTTAAAAGGCTTAACCAGTCTTTAGCTTTCATTATCTTTTTGAAAGCGCGTTTCTTTTGCTTCCACGGCCGTGGATACTCTTTCGGTTTCTGAGGTGTACGTTTCGAACCTTTAACAGATACAATAGCCGTTAGCCATGTCAGCGCGTCATAAATATCCGCGAGAATTACGTTAGTTTTAAAAGTAGTAGACCAATTGGACAGTTCCGGATCAGTTTCAGCCACGATGGCTGAATCCGGCTTTGCAATATGCAAAAAAGAGCCGAGCGCCCTCCACGGAAGAGAGCGCCCGACATCGTCCAATGTGTAACCGGTTTGAGTGAGCAAATCACGCTCGACAGCGGCTTTGTGGGCCTCGACATACTCTGCGAGGCCGATTATTCCCCCAGGCTTTCACCGTCTCCATCATCGTTAGCTTCCGCCCAGGCGTTACAAAGCTGATTGTATTCATCAACTGTCAAATCATCCAGCACCTCCGCCGGGATATGCCTTGCGAACATCTGGTAGACGTCATCCTCTGTTTTCATGGCCAGAAGTTCTTTGCGCTTCATGGCCTTGGCCAGCGGGACGTTATAGCGCTTTCCGTTGATCTCTACCTGGATATCTTCAACGGCCCGACCGCCGATCTTAACAATTTTCTTAGACATGATTTGTTCACTCCTCTTCATTCTTTAGTTATTACGCGGGGGTGTCCTTGGAGAACTTGAAGCCGCCGGTAACTGTGATGTTCCAGATCAGAGCGCCGGTGGGGGTGAGACCAACCTCGGCGACTTCCGTGACGATACCATGCGGGCACGCCCAGATCAGATCGTCCTCGCCATCCTTGCCGTACAGCACAAAGGACTCTTCCTTTGTCTTCGGGCCGTCGGTGGCGTCTACTGTGAAGCCGGTGGCGGTCGTAGTCACGGCATCATCACCAAAAACTGTTTTCATAGATTCACCATCGGTGCTAATTACGGGAATCGTCATGGTGCCCTTCTCGGTTTCAACCGTACGAGCTGTAGTCAGATCCCACAGGCGGATGGCTTCAGTGGACCCGTAGGGAGTCCAGCTGGGGCCGTCCTCGCTAATCACCCCGGCGATCTTCCACGGGGAGGTTTCTCCGACAAGGGCCAGCACGGCAGCGCCGGTCGTGGGCATGGTGTTAGGGGACGCTGGATTATAGGGCGCGTGGAAAAACATTCCGCTGGCGTTCTCATGGCCAATAGCAACGTTAACGTTCATTAGTTATACCTCCATTCAAATAGTCACTTCTTCAAGGTGAGCAACAATAACCAGATGAGAAGAACACATAGCCAAATCAGGCCGGACAGGATCAGCGCCCCAGGAGCCTGACGAAGTTACAGAAACATGGCGAACAGGTGTATCACCTCCGCCAGCTTTTGCTTTCAGGATCCCGTTGGCGTTCCGCAGCTGTTCAAGGGCCTCCGCTTCCGTTTCGGCCCGTGAATCAAGCATGATTTCAAAAGTATCGATTTCGTCCGTATCGCCCCCGCCGATTTGCGTAACCAGCACGCTCGGCACGGCGAAGTCGCTTGGCAGCGGGCGGCAGTATGCTGTCATGTGATCCTTTAGCAGCTCCCTGACAGCATCCTCGACGTCGATTGACCTTTTAATCTTCATCCTCTCACCGCCTTACTTAACGCCTTATCCTCCGATTCGGCTATTCTGCTCTGTCTGTCGGTCGTGTAAACAAAACCCATGGCGCGTTGGCTGCCATATGCTTTTCCCAGGCGAGTTCCGGATTCAAAACCGGAACCTCCGCGACTGTTGTTACCATTTGCATTAGCTTTGATTCTGTCGGTCGCCGCTTTCACCTGGGCCATGGTTCCGGATGCACAAAGGATTTCTTCAAAACCTTTGCTTACCCATTCGATTTTCATTTTCTGAGCCATCATCCGCGCCACCTTTCAAGCTCCAGCTGAACGGAACTTACGCGGCCCGTTGGGCTTTTCCAGACGCGAGGCTCGCCGTTTATGGTGTAGTCTGCTTCGCCAAAGCGGATCCGGTCGCCAGCCTTTACATCTGACCCTGGTGGCAGATAACAAGTGTATCCATCGGTGACGCCTTGCACCCGCCCATCCTGAGAGAGCATTGTCGATGATGGCTGCATCGAGCAGTCATGAATCACAAGCTGATTCGGATTTCCCCAGTCCGGAACATCGGAGCCTCTGACCGTCTTAATTGATGGTCTGAGTCTGATAACAGTATCTTTAGCCCATGATGGGAGCATATCAATACACCCCTCTCACGCGGTAAGGCTCCAGCACTTCCTTGTTATCGTCCGCAAGTGCCGTAGCCCGTGAATTGTTAATCCAATTCGCAGAATAGGTGATCGATACGCCTCCGGCGGTTTCAGACTGTACACCGGCAGACGATGCGAGAGCATGAGTTACCCGGTGCGCTACCAGTTCCTTTATGCCAGGGATACGGTCTTCCTGGAAGCCGGCAGTATAAACTATGGTTACTTTTGTTTTCCGATTCAGATAGCACGCCGGCACGTCAAATACACGAACAATCCCGCTCGGGTCTGCAAGAAAATCAGTATGCGCTTCGGCACCAATCACTACAGAAGTTACTTCCGTTAGATATGTTGTCGGCAACTGAATCAGGAGATCCGGACCGACGGGTTTGATTCGTCCGTTCCCGTACATAATCGGCTCCGAAAAGGTGCATACTTCGGATGGTGTAATATGCCATCCGCAGTAATTCCGGATGGCAGCGCTCGCAGCGGCGATGTTTGGAACCACCCGCCCGTCTCCCATATACTTACCAGCTGTCAGAGCATCTAACTCAATAGGAGTAAGCAACGCCTGGAGAGTATCGTCGTCGATTGAATAGCCCCATTGGGTAAACAGGCTCATTTCGACCCCACCTTCCGGGCCTTGTTGGCGGGCTTCGGCGCTTCCTTTTTTGGCGGTTCGACCGCCTTGGCCTTGACCCCGACCTCGACCGCTCCGGCAGGCTGTTCACCTTCTTCGAACTGGTAAGTTCTACCGTTGTATTCGTAGATCTTCAGCATGGTTTCACCGCCTTTCAAAGATGGAGGGGAGGGCGCTAAACCCTCCCCGTTTTGTTAATTAGGTCGCCGCAGCAACTTTGCAGACGCCCTTGAGGTCGATGACCGCACAGGCCAGCCGCTCTTCAGCCAGCAGGGTGACACGATTGTAAAGAGCATCGTCTTCGTTCTGCTCGTAGAGCTTCACGTCGAGGCCACCCTTGCGCCAGATCTTCACAGCCTGACGGGCCGCAACAATGGCAGTACCGGCAGTGATCGCGCTGTTGGTGAACACCGGAACGCCCCAGATCGCGGTGGGCATTCCATAAGCGCCGGTGCCATACGCGCCCTGGAAGTAACCGCCGCCATAATACTGCTTGTTGGAATCCTTGGCCTTCAGAGCAGCCAGGTAGTCAATGGGGTTCATGATGACAACAGAAGCGTCATAGGCGCTGTTATCCTTGACATTCATGATGCCGGCGATGATGCCGTCAGCCAGTGCTTCGGTGGAGGCGGCGTAGGTCACCGCGCCGATGCCGCTGGTACCGGCAACCGTGGAGACGATTGTGGAATCTTCCACAGTGCCCAGGTGATAGATCAGGCTGTTCTGCACTTCAGAGACCAGGAAGTCCTGATCCCACAGGATCTCATCGGTCTCCTTGATGTAGGCCGCGATCTTGGACAGGGGCAGCGTCACGGGAGTGAAGCTTGTGCTGTTCTGGGGCTTCTTCCCGCCTTCAGCGGTCACGGCGGGGCTGCCTTCATAAGCACCCTGCTTAAAGTAGGTGATGGCGTTGCCGGAGATGATCGCATTGGCGAAGAAATCAGCGGCAGCGACACGCTTGGGCTGCGGAGCAACAGCGCGGTCGTAGTCGGTCATGGTGGAACCGGTCACAACGGTCGTAGCGGCTTTGATGTGGGCGGAAACACTCCACCCCTTCAGGCTTTTGTCAATCCTGGCCGCTTTCGCTGCAAACTCTTCGATGGCATTCTTTTTCTCTTCCATGGGCTTCTCCTCTGCGTCCTTCTTGCCGATCATGGTAAGCAGACCGGCTTTCTTCTCTGCCGCTTCAATGGCAGCGGCTTTCGCTTCGATTTCACCGCGAAGCTTTTCTCCCTCGGTGATGGCTTCCTGGTCATCCGCTTCGATGCGGTCTTTCAGTCCGGCCAGCTTCGCTTTCAGCTGGGCCAATTCTTCTTTCATCGTCATTGAGTTTAATCTCCCTTCATCGTTTTTTTGATATAGGCCAGAAGATCGTCCTTTTTCGGGTTGCTCCCCTTCCGCTCCTCCGCCGCCGCGTTGGCTTCCAGATCGTCCTCCCCGTCATCCGGGTTCACTTCATCGTCTAAAACGCTCTGCAAGAGCGAAATAGCCTGTCTGATGGTGTCTTCGTCCTTTTTGCTATTGCGCTTACCGGCTTTGACACCTACTACCTCCGCCGTGTCGTTCGCCGGTACGGTCACCGCGCTGATTTCGTAGAGCTTCAGCTTTCTCAGCTCGTTAGCCTTTGTTCCGTCATCCAGCGTTACAAGGCCATTTTCGAGAACATCAAAAGCAAAGCTGAATTTCTTCAGACGTCCGTCCTTATAAAGGCTCCTGACTCTTTGCGCTTCTTCCGTATCATCGAAAGTCGCGACAAAATGCAGTCCTTTGTCATCTTCATCGGCCACGGCCGTTCCGATGAATGCTCCCAGGCTGTCCATGTGGTGCGACCACAGGAAAGGAATCTGCTTCCCGCCGTCCCAATCTTTTTCAAGGGTTTCTTTGAAAGCCCCGGCTTTGACGATATCGCCGTAACTGTCCGGCTTTCTGACCCATGTAGAGGCGTATCCCTCAATGGATCCCGTCCCCGCGTCCTTATACTGGACGATACAATCTTTTGTGAACATCTTTCCAACCTTCTTTCCCTCGTACCATCCTTCGATGGCAAGGAATATATTTTTCGGTCTCCCGTCACGCTTTGCGCGTTCGATACAGACGTCCTTCCCCGGATCCAGTTCAATGATATCGGCCCCGGCGTTTTCATAGAGTTTTTTCAGGCCATCCGACAACCTTGATTGAATAATCCAGGAATCATCATCAGGATTTTTCAAGGCAACATCGATTGCCGCTTTCCTGGCTTCCAGCGATGCTTTTAATACACCCCCCGCTGGATCCCATTTCACCTTCGCGCCCAGAGTGACGGCGATTTCGTCAAAATCAACAATCAGGTCTCCCTTTTCGGCATTCTTCCTGATGTATGTTGATTTTCCCGCGCACGGTGGGCCGGTCAATACATGAATCATTCAGCCTGTCACCTCACTCAATGACAATTGACGTCTTACAGTTGCACCCGCAGGATTCATCCGGCGAAAGGCTGTCATCTCCCGGCCAGTCGGCCCCATTTGAGAAGCGCTCATCAATCGGCACCCGCTGACCGTTCATTGAAGAATGAGAGTCCCTGGCCTTTGGCCCGGTTTCCCAAACTTTCCAGACTTTCCGTTTGATGCCTTGCGCTTTCGCCTGACTCGCCGCCTCTTTCGCGCCGAAACCGGCCATCTTTTTAGCGAGCATACCTCCCAACAGCAGAGCGTCAAAATCAGCGCGGACATTGAATTCATGCTCCGCTGCTTCCCTTGTGTCCTGTTCGCTGTCCATCGCTTTTTCGATGGCCTCCCGGATCTTTTCCAACGTTTCCTCGTTTATGAGCTTCGCCCTGGATGCGGCTACTTTCCTGATGTAATTAACGATTGCATCCGCTGAGAATTCACCGCCCAGCGCTTTAGAAAGCTCTTCGCCGTGGATCGATGCAACTTCCATCAGAATTGGCTCTAGATCATCCGCGAGTTCCTCGTTCCATCTGTCGGCGTCCCACCAATCAGCGGCCTTTGCACCAAGCTTCGGGAGGATGCTTTTTGATTGCCTGTGAAAAAACTTCACAATGGCGGACTGCATTTTCTCGATCTCATCGTCTTCCGGCGAAGCATTGATCCGCTCTTCATTTTTCGATTTAATAATCAGCTCTCTCACGGGGATCGCGCCACCCGACTGGTTTTCCACCGGCTCTTCGCTTTCCGGCTCCGATTCCGTGACCGCTCCACCTTCGGAAATGTTCAGAGGAACAATAAGCGCGTCTCCGCCGTCAATGGGCGGCAGATTATTATCCGCGCGGGCCTCATTGCGCGTCATCCACGGCCCGCCCACGGAAGCCTGGAGGATATTTGCTCGTTCCTCAAAGCTTCCCTTCAGTTTTTCTGTCAAGTCAAACTCGACATACGTTCCGGGATCTGCGCCGACCATCGGCAGCAGGAAAGAATTGATCCTCTGCTGCATCATTTGCAGTACCGGCCCCAGGCACTCCGCGTACAAAGCGCGGGCATTATCTTTCGAGCTTGCATAGGTCTGTGTATCAGAATGCCAAACCAGAGACGGGTTTACACCATACGCTGCCGCTACGTCTTCCCGGCTTAACTTGATAGATTCCGCCCATTGCTGTTCCCGGAAAGAAGTCTGGAAAGGTTTAATCTCCATCCCGTCTTCCATTAACGGGAAGGAACCGGCGCGGGAACCGCCCGCGCCCCACGACTCCCGGAAAGCCTCAATCCATCTTTTGCGCGTTTCGTCCGACCATGGGGCCACGTCTTTCGGCCTGATAATCTGCGCGTTGAGGCGCCCGGAGGATTTCCAAAGGTCAAGCCGGAAGCGGCCAGATTGGATTTGCTCTTCCAGCGTCTGCCGCAATGCGGAAATAGGAGAAACATAGCTGGACGGGTTCCCCGGAGCGTATGTCGCGAATCTGACAAACTCCGATCTCGGTATTTCGATATTGCCTGTTCCGTCTTTCGCTATGACCGTGATTTTGCTCGGTGCGAAGCTTGAGGCTTTTTCTGTGTTCAGCACCCAGTCTGTCGGGATAACTCGAGCCTGATATCCGCTCTCGCTGTCCGGGTCCGGAAGAACCCAAACGAAAACGCAGCCAAAAACAAAATATTCAATGGCAAGCGCCCTGATAAACTCGAAACCGGTCTGATCATTATTCGGTTTCCACAGCAGCTTCGCGGCGGCGCTTTCTCTGTCTCTCTCTCTGTCCGCTTCTCCGTTTCGGTGATAAACCTTCAATGGCAATTGTGCGATTGAGTTTGAAAGAAAGTTGATAACCGCTGCCAGATTGCTTTGTGTGTTGTACAGTTCCCTTGCTGATAAATTCAGCACGGACATCGGCGCATCCGGGCCAAAACTATATTGCACAATGGTCGGGTTAAAGAAAGCCCTCCATCTAGCAAGAATACCGGGCATTAACCCGCCCCCTTCCCATCAGATGAACGCCAGCGAGGCGCCATTTTCGTAAACCGATTCGTAAATCTTCTTTCCATCCACAGCCGGTTTCGATGCTGCGGAAAAAGCCATCACACAGGCGAAAAGCGGGGCTATATCGTCCGGGCTTTTATTGCGATCCGGCAGTGAGATGCCCCCGCCCATTTGTTTTAGCTGCATGGTTTGCGCCGGTTTGTCCATGACAGGCTGCTTTAGGTGGATGATCTTTGCGCCCTCTCTATCCGGCAGATTTGCGCAAACGCCATCGTAGAAGCGTCCCCATCCGTTCGACAGATCCGGCCCCTCGACATTGATTCTTTCAACCCCCGGAATGGTACAGATCTGCTCGGCCAAACCGGACACCGGAGCGCCCCGGCCCTGAAAAGCCAGTTTGATTCTGCCCCTCATGGCCCTCTGTCTAAACCAGTCAATGGCCCATTCTGTCCCGACTCTGCGCGCCACAACTTCAATGTGCCAATTGCCATCGGCCCTCCGCCCGCAAACGCCTATTGAAGTCCATCTGCGATCCTGCGAAAGATCGATACCGAAGAATAATTCCTCATGGGCCGGGATCTCCGACGCGTTATCTTCGCCAAACTTCCACGCGTTCTCCGGGAAAGGCGGCGGCAGCAGCGTTTCCACCATCTGGCACATACACTCTGACCGAAACTGAGATTCCGGGAATGTTTCCCTGCTGGTTTGCAATGATCTTTCCGTTAATCTGCCATACCCAAGGGCCGGGTTCGCCTGGGCCAGCGCTTCCAGATCGTCCGTGGCCGCGCCCTCCTCCGCCGACCATTCGAAAAGACCGATAGTAGCATCGTCCACATCTCCGCCCAGGTTCTCATCTTTACCAAGCGCCTTTGCGCGGATCTGGCGAAGAACGATGGAATCCGGGTCGCCCGCATTGGAAAAGCACAGAATCAGGCCGTTCGGCTTTGCAATTATGCTTGCCGCCGCTGCTGACCATGTGTCCCAATCGCGATGTTCGCGCAGCTCGTCCAGCATGACTAGATCGTTGCTGTCGCCACGTCCGGCCCGCCGTGACGGAGCGCCGACTTTGTAAACACGGCCACCGGAAAGAACGAGCCTCTTTTTCCCGTTTGTCTTACTGATCCTCGCGATATCTCCCGACAGCTCCGGGAAAGATTCCTGGTCTCCTATCACGGCCTCCCAGACTTCCTCCGCCTTTTCGAGGGAAAGCGAAGTTCCGAAGATGTTATCGACCATCAGCACGTTTAGGAAAAACGAAGCTATAACCTCCGACAAAACCGTTTTCCCATTTTGCCGGGATATAAGAAAAAGCACCGTCCGGAATCGGAAGTGCCATTTACCCTCAAGGCTTCCCACGATCTCCAAAGCATGGATCAGCGCCCATTCCTGCCATGGATAAAGGGTTTTTCTGAGGACGGTATTTGCGTACTCAATCGCCGCAAAACCAAGTGAGTTTGTTTCGTCCAGAATCTTTAGCGGCGGCGTGTAAAGCCTCGGCTCTGTTATGCCGTTCATTTAGCTATCTTCAGCTTGTTTCTTAGGGCGCTGATGGATGTAACCTCAACCGGCGCGGCGCGGTTCGCGAGGAAGTCCTGTTGCACTTTCGCAATCGTGCAATAATCGCGGAATGTGGCCCTGATTTCCTGCATGGCCGGATTGCCTTTAATGATTTGCTCGCCCTGAGAGCTTGTGACCGTCTGAGCCGCCGGAAGCTCTTTATATATCGGGATCAGCTCTTTTACCTTTGCCCTCATGGCCTTTTCAATCTTACACACCGTGACGGCCTGTTCTCTCATGACCGGGTCAAGATGTTCCGTCAACAGCTTTTCTGCTCTTGTCATGCTTTACCGCCTTTCGTGTTGATTTGATATCCAGTTCCATCGGCTTCCAGTCTTTGTATCGTCCGTCATAGTCAATCATCTGGTCGAAGAAGTCTTTATAGAAAACGGCAATGTCCCGGTTGATGGTGACGCAAGTTTGCTCAATTCGCGGATTCGTGTCCACATTAGCGGACGATTCGATAGCCCCCGAAAAGCGCTCCCCGAAAAAGGCCATCAGCTTCGAGTGATTCCGGATCCTGGCCACCCGGCCTCCGGTCTTCCCGCAAATGGCGTCCAGCACGTCGAGGCATCCACGGTAGCCTGATTTGAAAATCTCGCCGACATAGAAGTCAAAGCGCTTCACCATTCCACGCTCCACCCATGACCGCATCTCTTCCGCGTCCGACTTCGCCATGCACCATGTGGTGAGCATGACATAATCGAGTCTTTGCTGTTTGACAATGTGCCGTAGGTATGTAAGCGAGTCTACATCGCCATAGCTGATAACATGATAAGCGCAGCCCCCCTCCATGTGCCAATCTAACGCATCGTCCAGATTGGCTTCCGACATGACCCGCATTTTCTTTTGCGTATCCCAGCTCTTGAACACCTGGACGGTTCGGGCGTGTTCATCCTCCGCCGGTGAGCTTTCATCCTCTTCCGGCACGGCTTTCGGCGCTGGCGCTTTAAATGCCGTCAACCCCTTGTTTTGGAACGCTTGGAAGTTGATTTTAAAGTCGGCCATCAAAAAAATCTCCCGAAATCTCCGGAGGGGGAAAAGACTGCCGGCGTGGGTCTCTACCTTCTACGCGCGCGCGAAGATTTTGACCCCCCTACCCCTTCCGGCCTCTCAAAAAAGCGGCATAAAATCAATAAAAAATCACCAAATTCGGCTTCTTTTCCCCAGGTCGTTTTCGCCGTTCGTGCCGTCTCCCCGCGCCCGGTTACACTCCATGTGTGATGGAGCTACGTTAGCAAGGTCAAGTTCAAGGTCTGGTCTCTTCGCGACCGGAATCAGATGGTCAGGTTCCCATGATGTCGGAGTAGTTGAAGGCTCGACAAAATAATCTATCGGCAGTCCGCAGATATGGCACGGAGCTTTCGCTTTCCTGTCTCTGTCCCATGCCATCTTCCGAACGTGTGGCCACCTACTCGATCTGGTGCCCATGGCTTTCTCCTTTTCCCTTTATCCTCACGCTACCACACTAACACGTTTTAGTCTCCAGCGCCTACGGAATTGCCGTCACTTTGTTTAAAGCGCTCTCAGCCTTTTTTAATTCTTCGTAGACCGTAGATTCTGAATAGCTCGCTTTAATAGCGATGTTCGGAACGCTTCGCTCTTCTATGTAGCGCCATTCCAGAAATTGAGCCTGTCTCTCATCCGTCACCCTGTGGATCTGTTGGGCCAATGCTATTTGATATTCGGCCAGCTCTTTCTTTCTCTCTTCCAGCGCTTCTTCGGCTTCCATGATCTGGATCGCGCCATCCTCTACCTGTTTCCCCGTGCTCGACCCTCTGGGCATCCCCGATATTGACGCCGTGATTCTTGCCGCTCTCGACTTCACTTTTTCCAGCGTGAAAGCTGCCGCGTTCTTCCGGTCAATGGCTTTCCGAAACTGTAGAAAATCAATCATAGGCGCCGCCCTCCCTCGGTTCGTATCTTTCGCATGATGCAGCGGATATAGGCCCCGTCTATCATGTCGCTATAAAAAACCTCGCACTCTACCATGAAATATCCCGGATAGATCTTTTCCATTTCGGTCTTCGCCTCGTTCCGGATGTCGTGGGCAATCCTCTTAACCCTGGCGTTGCTACAACGGCTGTCGCTCACCCTGACTTTCGGCTTTTTAAGATTCCGGCTTGTGTTGAATCTTCTGACCGTCTCTTTCTGGTCTCTGTCTTTTTTCCGGTCTTTGTGCTGTTTGAAAATATATTTGCTCAACTCTTCAAGCCCTCGCTCGTTCGGCTGGAGTCTGTCCGTGTTTGCTCTTCCCGCCCCTGGCGTTTTCATCCAGCATTCTTCCAGTTCCTCGCGAGTCAACCCG
>Ga0326514_10002738_pt1 | contig 11231 bp, 8 predicted proteins | sample 3_2548_0518_D_FD_203653 | JGI IMG/M metagenome (GOLD analysis project Ga0326514, IMG submission 203653) | Bovine rumen microbial communities from UC Davis, California, United States - 3_2548_0518 | ecosystem: Host-associated > Mammals > Digestive system > Stomach > Rumen | place: USA: California... | reverse complement strand
GTAAGAGTTCACGGCGATATCGCAAGGATCGAAGCCGCTCCGGATGACATTGAGCTTCTTACATACGGACGCACAAGAAAAGAAATATCCGATGAACTTAAGCGTTTGGGCTTCAAGTACGTAACTATCGACATTGACGGTTACCGTACAGGCAGCATGAACGAAGTGTTGAACATCAAAGAGGGTTCGTCAAATGAGTGATGCAAGAGAGATCTTAGATAAGGTTGCAAGCGGCGAGATGACTCCCGAAGAGGCTGAGACTGCTTTAAAGCTGAAGCCTTTTGTCGATCTCGGTTTTGCCAAGCCCGACCTTCACAGAGGCATAAGGCAGGGCATTCCGGAGGTCATCTTCGGCGAAGGCAAGACGCCTGAGCAGATAGATAAGATCACGGAAAGTCTTCTTGAAGGCGGAGTCAAGACAGTGCTTATCACAAGACTTTCTCCTGAGAAGGCTGCTGAGCTTAAGACTTCCATCAAGTATTACGATGTTGCCCGGATCGGTGCTGCAGGCATAATACCGGAGCCTTCTGCCAAAGGAACCATAGTGGTTGCCACAGGAGGAACATCCGATCTTCCCGTAGCTGAGGAAGCTGCCGTTACTGCAGAACTTCTGGGCAATAAGGTTACAAGACTTTACGATGTCGGCGTTGCCGGTATCCACAGACTTCTGTCTCATACAGAAGAACTGATGGAAGCAAGTGTCGTTATAGCCATTGCCGGCATGGAAGGCGCACTTGCAAGTGTAATCGGAGGTCTTGTCGACTGCCCCGTCATCGCGGTTCCCACGAGCGTAGGATACGGCGCATCTTTTGATGGGCTCACTGCCTTGCTGGCCATGATGAACTCATGCGCAAGCGGCGTCACTGTAGTTAATATCGACAACGGATTCGGTGCCGGCTATTCTGCCAGCATGATCAATCACATCGGAGGTTAACCTGATGAAGACTCTTTATATCGAATGCAATATGGGCGCAGCAGGCGACATGCTCCTGGCATCTCTGGCTGAACTTACGGGCGACGTCAAAGCATGTGAAGAAAAACTTAATTCATTGGGAATCCCCGATGTCACATATAACTTCGAAAAGTCCGTCAAATGCGGCATCGAAGGCACCCACGCACGTGTTGTCGCACTTGGCGTTGAAGAAGATGAGCACATGCATGAGCACCATCATGATCACGAGGGTGAACACCATCACCATCACCACACTCACATGAGTGATATCGAGAACATCATCGGTGGCCTTAACGTTTCTGACAAGGTTAAGCAGGATGCCCTCGCTGTTTACGGCCTTATCGCCGAAGCTGAGAGCAAGGCTCACGGTAAAGAAATCTCAGAGATCCATTTCCACGAAGTCGGAACCATGGATGCGGTTGCCGATATCGTAGGCGTCTGCGTTCTGCTGGAGCAGATCGGTGCAGACAAGATCATCGTATCTCCTCTTGCTACAGGCTACGGCCAGGTCAGATGCGCGCACGGCATCCTTCCGGTACCTGCACCTGCCACTGCAAGCATAATCGAAGGCATTCCCACATATAGCGGCAACGTTGAAGGAGAGCTCCTCACACCCACGGGCGCGGCGCTCCTCAAGCATTTTGCTGACAGCTTCGGTCAGAGACCGGTCATGGCGATAGAGAAGACCGGCTACGGCATGGGAAAGAAGGATTTTGCAAAGGCCAACATGCTCAGGACCTTTATCGGAAGCTCGGAAGACGAAGGCGATAAGGTAATCGAGTTCAAGTTCAATGTCGATGACATGACCGGTGAAGAGATCGGCTATGCGACAGGCATTCTCATGCAGGAAGGCGCCCTTGACGTTTTCACGACGCCCATCGGCATGAAGAAAAACCGCCCGGGAATACTTTTCACGATGCTCGTAAAGCCTGAAGACAAGGAAAAGTTCGCAAGACTTGTTTTCGAGAACACCACGACGATAGGCATCAGATATAACGAGATGGACAGGTTCAAGCTCGCAAGGCGCGAAGAAAAAGTCCTGACAAAATATGGGGAAGTCCGTGTCAAAGTAACCGAAGGATACGGCGTAATTAAGGCAAAACCCGAATATGATGACATATCGGCAATAGCAAATCAGGAATAATATCTATAATTTATACAGTTGAGATTTGAGAAAAGCATGTTTATTATTGAGTGAAGATAAAACTAGCAATTTTCTTTAATAAATAGGGGTAGCTACTAAATGAAAAAGACAGCCGATCAGGCACATGAAAACATAAGACCTGCCGCAAGAGCCGGAAGCTCAAACGCTCTGGCAAAGGTTGAGAGCAGGAAGATCGAAGAAGACAGTTCTTTTATTGACTTTTCCAAGGAAAAGCCGGTAAAGAAAGAGACAAAGCCGGCAGATATTCCGGTCAGGCACACCTCGGCTAAAAAGGGTCCCAAGAAGAAAAAGTCTGCATTGCCCGTAGTTTTTGCTGTTTTAGGCATTCTTGTCGTTGCAGGCGTTATCTTCGGAGTTCTTTACTTCAAGAATCCCGGTGAAAATCCCATCGAGAAAGTTTTTGAAGCCCAGATCGAAGTAGTCATGGCAGACGGCACGGTTCAGACCATGAATGCCAATGCTGCATATGCAGAGCTTGCAACAGATAAGTTCTATCCCGGTACAGTAATCGATGGAGTTGACGTCGGCGGTATGACAAAGCAGGAAGCTTACGAAGCAGTCATGAAGAAACTGCCTGCAAATCCTGTTACTGTCGCAATAAAGCTCGACCTCGAAGGAAAGATCCTTACTCCTAATTTCAAGGACGTAACCATTGAATACAACACTGCCGCGATCATTGACGAGGCTTTTGCAAAATACAGACCCGTCAGCGGAGAAGACCTTACGAATCTTGCAGAGTGCTATAACAGCGTCCAGAAGCTCAAGACCGAGAAGGAAACTTACGAGTCAACTTATACAGTCAAGGTAAACGGCGTAAAAGAAGCAGTTTCCGCTGCTCTCACTCCTTTTGTTGAAGAGTACGCAACGGTAAAGAACGCTTCCATCGTTGACTTCGATACTGAGACCAGGGAATTCGTCATCGACAAGGAAAAGACAGGTTATGAGATCAACATCGACGGCGCAGCAAAGGCAGTCGAAGATCTCTTCAGTAAAGGCACATACACAGGCACGGTAAAAGTTCCCACAGTTGTAAAAGAGCCTGAGATCACAGAGGCAATGATCAACGAGAACTTCGGTCTGGTAGGTTCCGAGTGGACAGTTACAGACGGTAACTCCAACAGAAACAACAACATCAGCCAGGCATGCGACAACATCAACGGCACGATCCTTGAGCCCGGCGAAGTTTTCTCTTTCAACGAAGTAGTTGGTCAGAGAACTTACGAAAACGGCTTCCTTACTGCAACGGTCATTGCCGGCGGTCAGTACGAGCAGGGTCTCGGCGGCGGTATCTGCCAGGTCAGCACGACCCTTTACAACGCAGCTCTCAAGACAGACCTCGAGATCGTGGAGCGTCACAGCCACGCTTGGCCGTCCGACTATATCTCACCCGGACTTGATGCTACAGTTGACTGGCCTGCACTGGATCTCAAGTTCAAGAATGACACTGATTACCAGATCGTTATCTTAGCCTGGTGGGATCCTTCAGATTACACATGCAATGCAGAGATCTACGGCAGGAAGCTTCCTGAGGGCAAGTCCATTGAGACACGTTCAGAGATCGTCAGCAGAACTCCCGCAGGCGATACGGAGTATGTCGCAGATCCGAGCCTTTCAGTCGGCGAGACAAAGACACTCCGTAATTCTCACGACGGTATCACAGCTTATGCTTACAAGGTCTGGTCCGATGCTGACGGCAACGAGATCGACCGCGTATATTACAATTCAACATACTATAATTCATATGGAGCGCGTATCGCGGTAGGTACTCTGAAACCTGACGGAACATATGCTTCCATTGATACGAGCACAGGTGAATATTTAGAGCCGATCAATACACCGGAACCCACTCCGGACACGACGACACCTGAACCGACACCGGATACGCCGACACCGGAGCCTACAGCGGATACTCCGACACCGGAACCGCCGACACCAGAACCTGATCCTCCGACGGAAACGCCTCAAGATACACCGACACCATAGTGTAGAAAAGACAATAAGAATAATAAAAGCTCCCGGGAAAGGACTTCCGGGAGCTTTTCTATTGATTAATTAATAACGAAAGAATATCTTCGGTTATTTTATTTAATCTTTATGTTTCTTTGGTGAAGACCATGCCTTCTGCGATGTTCTCGTTATATTCGTCCCAGGTTACACCGTTGTAGCTGAATACGAAGACACCCTTGTCATTTGTATATTCGACTGTCTCAGTCTCAGGTTCGCCTTCTTCTGTGTATGTGAATACCTTCTTTGTTCCGTTTTCATAGCTGATAGTCTCTGTGGCGGGATCGTACTTGCCGCTCATTGACCAGACTGCCTTTGAGTTGTGAGATGCTGTCCAGATTACCCAGATCTGTACGTTTTCGGGATCTTCGGAATCTACTTCAACAGTTACTCTGCCGCTCTTGTATTCGCCGTTGATGTCTGCTGCTGTCTTGGGAGCGGGTTCCGTAACTTCAACTGAAGGCTGTGTAGCTGCGGGCTCAGTAGGAGCGGCTGCTGTTTCAGTGGGCTTTGCTTCAGTCTCAGAAGGCTTTTCGGTGGGCTTAGGAGTAGGAGTTGCTGTAGGTTTATTTGTAGGCTTAGGTGTGGGGGTTGCTGTGGGCTCAGAAGGGATAGTCTCGACTACGTCTCCTGGGAAGATCGTTGTGCATACGTCCTCAACTGAATCGCCGAATCTGAAGACCATTGTGTCTGCCATGTGCTCTTCCAGATCGTTCCATGTAACTCCGTCATAGCTGAATACGAATTCGCCTCTGCCGCTTGTGTAAAGGTACTCTTCGAAAATGACTTCGCCCTTCTCGTTAAGTGTGATCATCTTCTTGATTGCGTTATCGTAGAATACGCTTGTTGTAGCTTCATTGAAGGTGCCGCTCATTGTCCAGACTGCCTTTGTGTTGTAGCTGTCGCCCCATACTACGGTGATCTCTGCTTCATCAGAACCTTTTGCCTCAACGCTGACGCATGCTCTTCCGCCGTAGTAATTGCCGATAAAGTTCATTACGGGATTCTGGCCTTCATCAGGAGCTATGGTTTCTTTGGCGATCGTCTCTCTGAACTGGGGCTGTGCTGCTGCCTTTGCCGTGTTCTTCTTTGTTGCGCAGGCTGCGACTGCTATAGCCGTTGCGAGTACTGCTGTGGTACCGAGTATTAAGTATAAATTCTTTTTCATTTTGTTTGTCCTTTCTTATTTGCCTTCCGGCGTTTTGTTTGATGGCTTCATTTAAACATCTGCCAAAAGTGCTAACAATGAGCAATGAACAGGCCTTCCGTCGATTAAGCAACAGTCTTTATCTGATGTGTTGCCGATCGCGAAAAAAATCCTTCCGTCGACATTTCGCCGACAGTCTGAAAAGCAGGTAGCCAAAAAATTTTTAATAATCCTATTGACAAGGTGGGTTTAACCGATTATCATATGCAAAAATTCATTGAAGAGAGGAGGACGGGAGTTATGTACGACCGCAAGTTCTATTTTCAGACATTAGTCCGTAATAACTTCCGTTGTGGACGAATGTGTTGTTCTTGTTCAAACAGCCGCTGTTCCGACAGCACAACTATAACTATTTGAATTAAGAAAGGAAAAACACAATTATGTCCAACTATAAATTTGAAACTCTTCAGCTCCACGTAGGCCAGGAGCAGGCCGATCCCGCATCCGATGCACGTGCAGTGCCGATTTACGCAACAACTTCTTACGTTTTCCATAACTCAGCTCATGCAGAAGCACGTTTCGGACTTGCAGACGCAGGCAACATCTACGGCAGACTTACAAACTCCACACAGGGCGTTTTCGAAGACAGAATCGCAGCTCTTGAAGGCGGCGTTGCAGGTCTCGCAGTTGCTTCCGGCGCAGCAGCAATCACATATGTAATCGAAGCTCTCGCAGTTAAGGGTGAGCACATCGTAGCTCAGAAGACGATCTACGGCGGTTCCGAGAACCTTCTCGCACACACACTTCCCCTTTATGGTATCGAGACAACATTCGTCAACATCCATGATCTGGACGAAGTAAAGGCTGCTATCAGACCTAATACAAAGGCTCTCTACATTGAGACACTCGGCAACCCTTCATCTGACATCCCGGATATCGAAGCACTTGCTAAGATCGCTCACGAGGCAGGCATCCCGCTCGTTATCGACAACACATTCGGTACACCTTACCTCATCAGACCTATCGAGTACGGTGCAGACATCGTAGTTCACTCTGCTACAAAGTTCATCGGCGGCCACGGCACAACATTGGGCGGCGTTATCGTTGATTCCGGCAACTTCGACTGGGCAGCTTCCGGCAAGTATCCCTGGATCTCTGAACCCAACCCCAGCTATCACGGCGTTAAGTTCACAGATGCAGCAGGCAAGGCAGCATTCGCAGTTTATATCAGAGCTATCCTCTTAAGAGATACAGGTTCTTCCATCTCACCTTTCGCAGCATTCCTGCTTCTCCAGGGCACAGAGACTCTGTCCTTGAGACTTGAGCGTCACATCGAGAATACAAAGAAGGTGTTGGACTTCCTCACAAATCATCCGAAGGTAGAAAAGGTCTTCCATCCTTCACTTGCAGATCATCCGGATCACGAAGTATATCAAAAGTACTTCCCTAACGGCGGCGGCTCCATCTTCACATTCAACGTAAAGGGCGGCAAGAAGGAAGCATTCGACTTCATCGACCACCTCGAACTGTTCTCACTCCTTGCAAACGTTGCTGACGTTAAGAGCCTTGTAATCCACCCGGCAAGCACAACACACTCACAGCTTTCCGAGGAAGAGCTCAACGACGTAGGCATCTATCAGAACACGATACGTCTCTCCATCGGTACAGAGCACATCGATGACATCATCGCTGACCTCGAGAACGGTTTCGCAGCAATCTGATTTCCAAATTAAGCGATATAATACTATTTAGCAGTTACAACAGGAGGACTATATATGTCTAAGGTTTACACGTCAGCAGACCAGCTTATCGGCAAAACACCGCTTCTTGAGCTCACACACCTCGAAAAGTCTTTAGGACTCGAAGCAAAGCTCGTTGCAAAGCTTGAATATTTCAATCCCGCAGGAAGCGTTAAGGACCGTATTGCCAAGGCCATCATCGAGGATGCTGAGGCTTCCGGCAGACTTAAGGAAGGCAGTGTCATCATCGAGCCTACAAGCGGAAACACAGGTATCGGTCTTGCATCCGTTGCAGCTGCTAAAGGATATCGTCTTATCATCACAATGCCTGAGACGATGAGCGTTGAGAGAAGACAGCTTATCAAGGCATACGGCGCTGAGCTCGTCCTCACAGAGGGCGCTAAGGGAATGAAGGGCGCAATCGCAAAGGCTGAGGAACTCCAGAAGGAAATCCCTAACAGCATCATTGCAGGCCAGTTCATCAACCCCGCAAATCCTAAGGCTCACAAAGAGACGACAGGTCCTGAAATCTGGGAAGATACAGACGGCGAAGTTGATATCTTCGTTGCAGGTGTAGGTACAGGCGGAACAGTTACCGGCGTAGGCGAATACCTGAAGTCACAGAAGGCTTCCGTTAAGGTTGTAGCTGTTGAGCCTGCTGATTCTCCCGTTCTGAGTAAGGGTACTGCAGGTAGCCACAAGATCCAGGGTATCGGTGCAGGCTTCGTACCTGAAGTTCTCAACACAAGCGTTTACGATGAGGTTATTCCCGTTACTAACGACGATGCTTTCGCAACAGGCAAGCTCCTGGGCAAGAACGAAGGTGTCCTCGTAGGAATCTCTTCAGGTGCGGCTCTCTGGGCAGCAATCGAACTCGCTAAGCGTCCCGAGAACAAGGGCAAGACGATCGTAGCTTTGCTCCCTGATACAGGCGACAGATATCTCTCAACACCTCTTTTCGCTGATTAATAGTTGGACGAAAGATAAAAAACATACATATGCCTCAATCACCCGCTGTCTTTAAGATGGCGGGTGTTTTTATGTTTATGCCCGGAGCCCGCAAAAAGGACTCCTCAAGTATAAAAATCCGGAAATCTTATACTTGGGGACCCGGTTTTCCGGGGTGCGGAGTATAAAAAGGTAAAACCTAAAATTCACAAAATAAGCGGCAATCAGACAGAAGTATGTATAATCCCTTTGCTATAATCCAAATATCTTTATCTGAAATTAGTCAGGAGGTACTGCTATGAGCGTAAATGTCAACGAGATGCCCAAGATCGGATTCGGTCTTATGAGACTTCCGGAGAATGATGGTGTAATAGATATCGAGAAGGTCAGCAAGATGGCCGATGCGTATCTTGAAGCAGGCTTCAACTATTTCGACACCGCATATGTTTATCACGGCGGCAACTCCGAGAAGGCCGTCAAGGAAGCGATCGTCAAGAGACATCCGAGAGAGTCTTTTACACTCGCTACAAAGCTTCCGGCATGGTTCATTCATTCAGAGGAAGACAGGGATAAGGTCTTCAATGAGCAGCTCGAAAGATGCGGCGTTGATTATTTCGATTACTATCTCCTGCACAGCATTGAAGACGGCAACAACTACGACACATACGTAAAATACGACTGCTTTAACTGGGGTATTCAGAAGAAGGCTGAAGGCAAGATCCGTCATTTCGGATTCTCATATCACGGAACACCCGAACTGCTCGTAAAGATCCTCGACAGTCATCCTGAGGTCGAGTTCGTTCAGATCCAGCTCAACTATATCGACTGGGATAACTCCATCGTTCATTCAGGCGAGCTCTATAAGATCCTCGCTGAGAGAAATATTCCGATCATCGTCATGGAACCCTGCAAGGGCGGTAAGCTCGCAAACCTTGATGAAGAATGTTCTGCAATCCTGAAGAACATCCGTCCGGACAAGTCAATGGCTTCATGGGCATTCAGATTTGTCGGCAGCCTTCCCGGAGTTGCAACGATCTTAAGCGGTATGTCCACAGAAGATCAGATGGCTGATAACATGAATACCTTTAAGAATTTCGAGCCTCTGACAGATGAGGACAAGAAGGCGATCGACGAAGTTGTTGAAGCTATGTCCCGTGTTGAACTGATCGGCTGTACGGCATGTAAGTATTGCGTTGAAGGTTGTCCTGCAGGTATCAGCATTCCCGATGTTATCAGTGCGATCAATACAGCCAGAAAATTCCCGGGTGACATGAGACCTCAGTTTTTCTACAACGGCCTGGTTGACAGATACAGCCATGCCTCAGACTGTATCGGATGCGGCCAGTGCGAAGGCGTATGCCCGCAGCATCTTCCTATCATCGAGATCCTTAAGGAAGCCGTCGAGAAGTTCGAAGCCAAGGGCTGATTAGGATACTAATCAAACAGAAAATTTTAAAACCGTCCGGTTCCTTTGTGAGGTTCCGGACGGTATTTTTATGAAACGTCATTTATCAGAGTGACAGCTGTTTCAGATACGCTTTGAACATCAGAGTGACAGCGACTTAAGGTATGCCTTAACGTCAGCGGCAAATTCATGAGGGTGATCGCCCTGAACGTTGTGATTTCCGCCCGGGATCAGGATGTAATCCGCGCCGATCATCTCAGCGTATTCGATCATGACCTCATGTGAGCATGACCAGTCGTCGGAACCTGAGATGAAATAGACCGGAACCTCATAACTTGTCTGTGCCGTAAGGTCTGCGTTAAGACAGGTGTCGACAAGTTTGCCCTGAAGATTCATTACTTCTTCCTCACTCATTGTGGCCGTGTACCAGAGAAGATCGTCCGTGCCTAAATAAGGTGATTCCAAAGCACCCAGGATGACCTGCGAAAAGTCCGGATACGGGTGATACTGCATTGCGAGATTGGAGACTTCGTTGGAGTTTTCATACGAAGGGTCGTTTAAGTATCTCTCATAGGCTTCTTTCATTGCCGTAGTATCTTCGCCTGCAGCTTCTGCTATGGCAAGAGCGTCTTCATATTCGGATGTGGTGGAGAGCCTGTCGTTTACGAACTGGCCGACACCGATGTATGCCGCTACCTTTTCGGGATGGTCGTAAACATATGTAGCGCCGAGGATCGAGCCGTAAGAGTGGCCGATGATTATGATCTTGTCCTGGCCGAATCTGTCCAGCAGGTAGTCGGTGAGCACGTCGACGTCATCCAATGCCTGTTCGAAAGATACAGTCGCGTTGGATTTGTCGTCGTTGGCGACATACGTTCTTCCGCAGCCGCGCTGGTCCCAGCAGACGAATGTGTAGTCGTCGATAAGGTCGTTTGAAAAAAGATAAGATACGTAAGAGTCAGGACTTAACGGACCGCCGTGAAGGTAAAGGATGACCGGGTTGTCCTTGCTCTTGCCGCGGATGGTGATGAACTGCTTCATTCCGTTGATGTCAACATAAGTCTGCTCATCAACGCCCTTGAACGGATTGATGAAGTTGGAAAGATAATTGTAGTTTCTCTTTGCGATGTAGAAGATCGATGTTGCGGTAACTATGATGAGCGGGATCGCGATCACGATCTGGAGCATTCCGACAAGTACCCTGGTGCCGGTCTTTTTCGGAGGTTCGTAGCCTGCTTCGCTTCTGTGCGCGAGATGGATACCGATGTGGCCGGTGCCGAGTATCAGTGACGAGATGACGATAAAGATATTTGATGCGTAGATTCCGAGAAGGAACATGGCGATTACGGGAAGTGTTGCACCTGCAACGGGGAATCCGGCAAAAGAGGAGTACATGTCTGCCATGGTCTTCTTGCTTCTGAAATACTTAAGCCAGTAGAACTCATAAAGGAGCATGCAGAGGAAGGATGCGATGAGCCAGCCGATCCACCAGGATCCGGGTCTTACGTTGGTATCTTTGGTGATGAGGATCAGGCATGAGACGAGCACCTCGCCTGCGCGCTCTAAAAACAGCAGGATCCTGTTCTCGTTCTTTGCATATTCCTCATATCCTTCAGGTTTGTTTTTCGCCCAGATGATATTGGGGATAAACAGCATGGCAAGATATATCAGTCCGACATACGAAAAACCGAAATTAATCATGAAGTACTCCAAGAAAAATAAATCTTCACTATTATACCAACATTCCGAAAAGAGCGTAAAAATAAGGGTTAACAAATACTCTTTAGCGTGATAGAATTTCGGACGGGGGAGTTAACCCCCAATCCCATTATAAAAGTGAGGTGAATACGGTGGACGCTGGTGACAGTTGC
>Ga0326514_10002737_pt1 | contig 11232 bp, 4 predicted proteins | sample 3_2548_0518_D_FD_203653 | JGI IMG/M metagenome (GOLD analysis project Ga0326514, IMG submission 203653) | Bovine rumen microbial communities from UC Davis, California, United States - 3_2548_0518 | ecosystem: Host-associated > Mammals > Digestive system > Stomach > Rumen | place: USA: California... | reverse complement strand
CATCCCCGATGTGATCCGCGTGGTGCACGACAATCTTCCGCGCCGGAGGGTCACGAGGGAGATCCATGCCTTTTTCCGCATGATTCTCCACCGCCGCAGCTTCAGGAAGCTCTGCGATCTGTTCTCAAGGCCGGAGTTCCGCTACATCGGCGACATCGAGCCGGCGATCTTCTACAAGCCCTTCAGGCCCTACTTCTGCAAGGGGCTCCCGATAAGGAAGAGAATCGATCAGATCTATTTCCACTACGAGACGCTCGGAAGCCTCTACCGTAACTATATAAGGCGCCTTTACTCATCGGGCGGCATCCCGGTCCTCAGGCTTCAGAGGAGGAACGAGGAGGAGGCGGAGTACCATGTGATACTCCATGCGAGCTCAACCTTCAGGCGCGAGGCGGAGCTTGCCTTCTCCGTGGTCGACGCCAATGACATGCGCATGTACTCCGCGGCGTTCAGCTTCGTGAAGGACGGCGACGCCATGTCGCTTGCCATAACCTCAATCCAGGGCTGCGACCCCTCGGCGAAGGATCCCCAGGGCGCGCTCAGGACCATCACCCGCCAGGCGTTCGGCCTCATCCCGATGCACCTCGTGACTGATCTGGTGTTCATGTTCGCGAAGGCCTGCGGCGCGAGGCGCGTCGTTGCCGTGAAGACCTCCCATCACGTGTTCCAGGACTTCCACTACAAGAAGCTGAGCCGCAAGGTCTACTGCGACTATGACGCAATCTGGGCAGCGTTCGGGGCGAAGGACACCGATATGGAGGGATTCTCCGAGATCTCGTCGGAGCCCCGGAAGGATCTCGCCTCCATCCCCTCGAAGAAGCGCTCGCTCTACCGTAAGCGCTATGCCCTCCTTGACGAGCTTGACGCCTCAGTGCAGAAGCTCTTTGCCGTGAAGGCCGGGGATGCAGCCTGAGCCGGATCTCTTCGGAAGCGGCGCCGGGCAGGGGGGAGTCCTCTATGCCTCTGTCGCCGTTCCCGCCATGGCAGCGGGGCTTTTCACCTATACGGCCCCTGAGGGCTCCGGCATTGCGCCGGGCTCGCGCCTTGAGGTGAGCTTCAGCGGCCGCACTCTCACCGGCGTCTGCGTCAGGATCAGGAAAGAGAAGCCCGCGGGCTTTGAGGGGAGGATCCTCCCTGTTCTCAGGATAATCGACAGCTCGCCCGTGATGGACGGGGACGTCATCTCGCTCTGCCTTTTCATATCAGGCTACTACCATGCGCCCGAGGGTGAGATCTTCTCGCTTGCTCTGCCGAGAGTCCTCAGGACCGGAGCTCCCGCGAAGAAGAAGCCGGAGCCGGGCTTCCGCCTCATGGAGGGCGCTGACGTCACGCACCTGAGGGGAGAGAGGCAGAAGGCGGCGGTGTCATTCCTCAGTGACGGCGCGGCGGTCTCGCGGAGGCAGCTTACACAGGCGGGGATTTCCCCGTCCGTCCTCGAGGGGCTCCTCAGGAAAGGGATAATCGAGGGGCTTGATCTCCGGAGCATTGCCCCTGACTGGCGGACCATGAGGGAGCCGGTCAATGTCACGGACCGCAAGGAGCTCAACGGGGAGCAGCGCTCCGCCTTCTGCACGGTCTCGGCCCAGGAGGGCTTCGGCGTGTTCCTCCTCGAGGGCGTCACCGGATCGGGGAAGACCGAGATTTACCTGCAGCTCATCGAGAAGGTCGTGAGATCGGGCGGACAGGCCCTCGTGATGGTTCCGGAGATAAGCCTGACACCGCAGACGCTCGCGCGGTTCATGAGGCGCTTCCGCGTCCCGGTCGCCGTCACCCACTCGGGGCTCTCCGACGGGGACAGGCTTGACGCCTACCTCTCCATGGCTGACGGGAGCGCCGCGGTGCTCGTGGGCACCCGCTCGGCGATATTCACGCCGTTCCGGAACCTCCGCCTCATCATCGTCGACGAGGAGCATGACGAGTCATACAAGCAGGATGACGGCTGCCGCTACAACGCGCGCGATCTCGCCGTGTTCCGCGGCAGCCTCGCGAAGTGCCCGGTAGTCCTCGGGAGCGCGACGCCCTCGTTCGAGAGCCTCGCGAACGCCATGTCAGGCCGCTACCGGCTCCTCCGCCTCACGAGGCGCGCCGGAGCGGCGGCTGAGGGGCACGTGGAGCGGAAGATCATCGATGTGCGCGGCACGAGGCTCGTCTCAGGACTCTCCCCGGCGCTCATCGGTCTTGCGGGGCGCGAGCTTGAGGCGGGGCACCAGGTGCTCTTTTTCCTGAACCGCCGCGGCTTTGCCCCGGTGATGGTCTGCGCCGACTGCGGCAAGGTGTTCGACTGCCCGAACTGCGACTCGCATCTCACCTACCACCGGCAGGAGAACCGCCTCGTATGCCATCACTGTGAGGCTTTTTTCAGGCCGCCTGAAAGATGCCCTTCGTGCGGCTCTGGGAACCTCACCGTCCTCGGCACCGGCACGGAGCAGCTCGCGGAGGCCGCGGAGAAGATTTTCCCGGGTTATCCCGTGGTGAGGGTTGACCGCGACACCACGAAAAGGCGGGGGAGCCTTGAGGCGGCGGTCGAGGGGATCAGGGCGGGACGCTACCGGATAATCATCGGCACGCAGATCCTCGCGAAGGGGCACGATTTCCCGAACGTGACGCTTGCCGCGATTCTCAACATCGACAGCTCGCTCTTCTCGGAGGATTTCCGGGCAGCGGAGGATCTCGCGGCGCTCTACACCCAGGTCGCGGGAAGAACCGGACGCAGCGCTCTTCCCTGCACGGTCGCCGTGCAGTCCTTCTATCCGGATCACGCGGTGCTTCAGACCATCGTCTCGAAGGGCTACGACGCCTTCGCGGAGGAGGCCCTTGCCGTGAGGCGCAGCATGTCGCTCCCGCCGTACTCCAGGCAGGCGCTTCTGCGCTTTGAGTCACAGAATCCGGATGATGTCATGGCATTTGCCGAGAATGCGTTCAAAATCATCTCGGAGCACCTTGGGGAGGGCGTGAGCGCCGAGCCGCCGGTCCCGGCCCGCATGGAGAAGCTCGCGGGAAGGTACCGGGTCCTCATCATGATTTCGTCCGCGGCGCGCAGGCCGCTCCACCGCACGCTCTCGGCCGCGGGGCCGCTCATTGACCGCCTGCCGGGGCGCGGCATCGTGAGGTGGTCGGCGGACATTGATCCGCGGAGCGTCCTTGACTGAGATCAGAGGATTCGATAAAGGAGGAAAGGCATCATGATTAAGAATATCGTCATCCTGACCGGAGCAGGCATCTCCGCGGAGTCCGGCATACCGGTGTTCCGCTCCGAGACCGGGCTCTGGGAGAACCACCGCATCGAGGACGTCTGCGTACCCTCCGCGCTCGAGCGCGATCCCGCGACTGTGGAGAACTTCTACAACACCATGAGGAGGAACCTCCATAACGTGGAGCCGAACCCCGCCCATTTCGCGGTCGCGAGGCTGCAGAAGGAGTGGAAGAAGGGGAGCGTGACGCTGGTCACCCAGAACATCGACAACCTGCACGAGCGCGCCGGATCGGAGAATCTTTACCACATGCACGGATCGCTCACCGAGATTTACTGCCCGCGCTGCGGCACGGTCTTCCCCTGCGACCGCGATGTCGCGCCGCGCGAGGACTGCCCGCACTGCGGGGCGAAGGGCACCGTAAGGCCGCACATCGTGTTCTTCGAGGAGATCCCCTACCACATGGAGGAGATCGAGGAGGCGCTATGGAGCGCAGACCTTTTCCTTGCGGTCGGGACGTCGGGCGTCGTCTACCCGGCGGCTGGGTTTGCGCGGATCGCGGCGTCGAGGGGCGCGGTGAACGTCGAGTTCAACCTCTCGGCAAGCGAGCAGGCAGGCTATTTCAGGAAGTCCGTTTACGGGAAGGCCGGGACGACGCTCCCGAAGTTCGTTGACTCGCTCCTTAAGGACGGCGACAGCTTCATCGAGTCCCTTCCCGCGAGGTCCTGAGCCCGGGGAAATGCCGGAGGGCTTCAGATTCCGGACGGTCCCGGGAGCATTCAGCGGCCGTCCGGAATTTTTTGGAAGAAAACGCTTGACTCATTGCTCCCGATATAGCATAATAGCACCCGTCAAAACTTAATGCCCAGATAGCTCAGTCGGTAGAGCAGGTGATTGAAAATCACCGTGTCACTGGTTCGATTCCGGTTCCGGGCACCATTCAGAAAGTCTCACTTTTTCCTATTTCGAAATCACGGTTCTAATTCTGCTGTCATTTCTTACTGCAGTCTGGTCTTTCTCTCTGTTTTCTGCCGTCCTTTTCAGTTTTGTCCTTGTTCGGGTATTATGCTTTCCCTTATTGACAGTAATTGCTTAAAGCACTCGTAAAAGGAGAACAAAATTGAACAGAACCGCATACCTTGCGGCAGCATTGCTGCTCACTTCATTCGCATCCTCCGCCTCGGTCGGGATCTATACGGCGGACGAGCTCAAAAAGACCTACATCCCTGAGCTCCTCACCGCCGAGAGCGGCATCAAGGGCGCCGAGGCTCCCGCTGACGGCGTGCTGAAGGTTACGGTCGGGCAGGCGGACTTTGATGAGTCGGTCTCCCGCAATGACACCTCGCTTTTCCTCGCCTCGGCCCTCTGCCGGGCATATGAGTCCGCGGGAGACCTAAAAAGGTTCCGTGAAATCACCTACGTTTACGGTGGGAAGAAGGGGGATCTTCCCGTGACCATCAGGCCAGAGACCTGCGCGGATACGGTGAGGAAGGCATCCGCCGCCTCGGTCGGGAAGGACGGCGTCTACACCGATCCCTATCTTAAGGGGTTCTACATCCCCGGAATAAGGAAGGGCCTCCTTGCCTCGGTCTCGGGGAAGGGCAGCATCAGCCTGAAGGACGTCGCCTTCGGCGGGCACGGGAAAGTGGTCCTTCTCCATGAGGCGTCGGAAGAGGGCGCACTCGGATCCATGAAGAAGAACAGCCGGAAGGCCGCCGAGATGCTCTGCCGCTTCTCGTCAATGAAGGGCGAGCTTGCCGCAGGGCATCTCACCGGAATTATCTACCGCTACGGGAACGGCGCCGGCACCTCGTTCGACATCGTCCTCGACCGCTCCAACTGCAGATAACACTCATTCCTGATTCACGGGGCGGCCGTGCGCCGCTCCCGCTGTCAACCGTCCCCGCACGTTTTTTTTCAAAATGCAGGACAGCTAACTTAATTATGCCGGCTGTTCCCTTTATAATCGGGGAGGTGATGTCCGGAATTTTGCCCGGTTATATTATTGACACAGCATAGGACGGCCGGTTCTCCCTGAACCTGCCGGAATCCGTCAGATGAATAAACTGTTGACTCTGGTTCTCGCCGCCTCCGCCGCGGCATCCTTCTCCGTCTCCGCACCGGCATATGCCGCAGGCGGATTTATAGACACGGCACTTTTCCCCGGCATGTCGGGAGGACAGGTTTTCCCCTCCGATGCCGGAGCGGGGATTTCCATAAGCGCGACAAGGCTCAACGCGGACGGCTCGACCAGCATAGTCTACTCGAAGGGCGGGAAGGTTTACGCCGAGATCACGGGGTTCTACGTTGAGGGCGATGCTCCCCTGGTCTCATCGGCAGATCCATCATTCACCGGCAAGGACGGCGGCTCGGAGTCAGTCATGAAGAGCGGCTCTCCCTCGCATGAGCTCTCCGTCATGTTCAAGAAGTCGGGCTTCTGCCATGACCTCGGTGACAGCACGGCGGAGCTCACCCTGGTGCAGAAGGACGGCGACGCGCTCACCTGCTCCGTAGGCGGAGAGGACTACGTGATGGCCTTCCGCGACGTCAGGGACAGCAAGAAGAACGAGCTCGGCGCCACCGCTATACTCCTGAAACTCGAGCCAGAGGCGAACGGCGATGAGTTCTACAGCAGCATCGACCAGGTCAGCAATGTGTCATCGGTCTGGTTCACCAAGACATTCACAAAGGAGTTCGCCGGACTTGACAAAGGAGCGAAGGAGCAGCTGACAAGGCAGGCAGCGCTCGACGCCGCAGGAGGGCTTTACCTCCTCGGCATGGCCGATGACTCCGGGATCCTCAATAAGCTCCGGAACGGCAGCATCTGGGACAGGGCGAAGAGGGACGGCAAGGTCGTGAGGAAGGCATTCCTCAGCCTGGTTCCGGACAAGACCGAGGCAGGACAGGACAAGTTCTCGGTTGACGCCTCCGCCCTTGCCTACACCATAGAGGGCGACGTCGGCGGCGAGACCCTCAATAACGATTCCGAGATAGCCGACCGGATCTCGAAGGATCCGATCTGCCGCGGCACTGTAACCGAGCGCTCCTTCCAGCCCCATTACGGAAAGATTGTGAGCTGCTCGGTTCCGCTCTCCGGAGCAGATGCCTACCACTACTACATAATCACCCTCGACCAGGAGGCGCGCCGCTTCGCCGTTGTCCGCTCAACTGCTGACATGAACCCGAATGAGGTGCGCGGCATCATCAGGGATCTGACCCCGAGGCCGGTGCAGAAGCCGCTTCCGCAGCAGGGAGCCGGAAATACCGGTGCCGCCGATGATGACTCCGGCCTGGGCGGCATCATAGGGCTTGCCGTACTGATCCTCATCCTCATCGGGCTTGTCCCGGGCGCAGTATTCGTTCTCAACATGATGCGCGCGAAGAAGGGACTCGACAAGGTCTCCGTTTCCGATCTCAAGCGCCTCGCTGGCGGCGGAAAGGGCCATACTAAGCTCACCGTCAATGACCTCATGAGCAAGAACGTAGGCGATACGGTCAAGGATCCTGCAGGTTCCGGAGAGGCTGTGCTTGAGGAGACTCCGGCAGCCGGTGCTCCTGCCGTCCCTGATGCGACTGCCGCAGAGGGGAAGGCACCTGCCGTTCCTGCACCGAAGAAGGCTTCTCAGTCAGAGGTTAAAGGCTCCGGCGAGTCCGATATAAAGAAGGCCGCAGCCGAGGCGAAGAACGCTCCTGCAGACAGCGGGGCAAAGGCCGCTGCAGCCGCTGGCGTATCGGCAGAGGCTGAGGACAAAATCAAGAAGGCTGCAGCTGATGCGAAGGCAGTGCCTGCTGAGGCCAAGCCGCAGGAGCAGAAGAAGGACACCTCGGCCCTCAAGTACAGCGAGGATGAGGACTACAAGAAGAAGCTCATCGCGAAGGATGAGGAGGAAGCCAGAAAGGCCGAGGAGAAGAGGAAGGCAGGTGAGGCTGGGCAGGGCGGCAAGAAGAATGATCCCTACACTCTCAAGTTCAACGCCGGCTCCAACTATAAGGACAAGCTCATAGCCGAGGAGGAGAAGGCCGCGAAGGAGGCTGCAGAGAAGAAGAAGCAGGACGCCGCTGAGGCCGGCACTCCGGATAAGAAGAATGACGCCTATACCCTCAAGTTCAATGCTGGCTCCAACTACAAGGACAAGCTCATAGCAGAGGAGGAGAAGGCTGCGAAGGTTGCCGCCGCGAAGAAGGCGGAGTCTGCTCCTGCCGGCGATGGCGCAGAGAAGAAGAATGACGCCTACACCCTGAAGTTCACCCCGGGTGCCGGGCAGAAGGCGAAGGTTGCCGGCGAGGCTCCTGCCGCTCCCCATGCCGCACCGAATATCCCCGGGATCAAAATGCCCGGACAGGGAGCTGCCGGCAAGCCGGCTGCAGCTCCGAAGCCCTCAGGCAAGATGTCCTGGGACTCCGTTGCGCCGCAGGCCCCTAAGAGCGCTCCGAATATCCCCGGAATTAAGATGCCGGGACAGGCTGCGGGCAGCAAGCCCGCTCCTGCGGCCGCTCCGAAGAGCGCGCCGAACATCCCGGGTATCCACATGACGGGAACTGCCGGGAAGTCTGCGCCGGCTGCTGCCCCGAAGAGTGCTCCTAATATCCCCGGAATTAAGATGCCGGGACAGGGAGCGGGGAGCAAGCCAGCTCCGGCAGGTGCTCCGAAGAGCGCGCCGAACATCCCGGGTATCCATATGCCGGGAACTGCCGGGAAGTCAGCACCGGCGGCTGCCCCGAAGAGCGCTCCGAACATCCCCGGAATCCATATGCCGGGAACTGCCGGGAAGTCCGCTCCCGCTGCAGCTCCTGCCGCGAAGGCTCCCGCAGCAAATCCGCAGCCCGCGAAGGTCTCGTCTGCCATGTCCTGGGACTCCGTGCCTGCGGCGAAGAAGCCTGCCGCAGCTCCCGCTCCGAAGAAGGCAGAGGGCATCTCGGGAGCTGACAGCTTCGTTGACATCATGAAGTCCGTCTGCTCGGTCTTCTCCTGGAACGCGAACGGTGACATCTCGCTTCCCGAGGCCGTTGCCGACAGCGCTGACAGGATTGTCGACACCTGCCGCGGCTCATCCTCAGAGGAGACGATCACCAGCATCTGCCGCTTCATCAGGGTAATGCTCGCCGATTTCGCCGAGGATGACGCGCCGCTCGTGCAGAAGCTCGTCAAGGCCGCAGGCGTCCCGGAGAGCTTCGTCTCGGCAGTAAGCGAGGCTGACGTGGTCAAGGCCACCGCTCTCGGCGGACCGGTCAGAATGTTCGTCTCGCTCTGGGACACCTCGGCTGATGATGAGACCAGGACCAGGCAGAAGTCAGAGCTCCTCGGAAGCTTCATCCTCATCGCGCTCTCGCATTTCGCGTCGGATCCCAAGATCACCTCGCGAGATCCGCTCACCGATGCGGAGAAGGAGAGGGCAGCCTCGGAGAGCGACACAGTGAGGATGCTCGCCTACCTCGGAAGCTCCCGTGCTGCGGCTGCCCTGAAGGCGGCAGGCGTTTCCCTCTGAGGGGTCCCCGGATCACGCCTTGCTGAGGCGGAGCCGGGGTGGTTCAGGGAGCTGGCATGAGGAAAGCCCGCGTTCTCGGACTTATCGCATCGGCCGCGCTGGTTCTGTCCGGCGCGGCCTCATGCGCCGCGCTTTTTACAGAAACCGGGACGCGGGCAATCCTCCGGACTGTCTCCGCGCTGGTCCCCGGGTTTTCGGTAAAGGGATCGAAGGGCATCCTTGCCTCGGGAAGCGTCACCCTTGAGGGCCTCTACCTCAAGGCGGGACCGGTCACGATCCGTGCGGATGAGGCATCCCTCGTATTCGATCCGTCACCCGGAACACTCACGGACCGCATACTCCATGTGGAGAGCCTGAGGGCTGACGGGCTTACCGTAACGCTCGACATGAAGCCGCGGGATCCCTCGGGCCCGGCTCCCGTCTATCCTCCCTCCGCCTACGAGCGGCGCGACACCTCGGCGCCCGGCTTTTACTACGATCTGCGGAAAATAGCGGGCCTTGACCGCCTGTACCTTGACCGGCTCGAGTGCCATGACTGCGTGTTCGAGAGCCCGGTCGTCACGGTCTATTCCGCGGACATCACCGGAGAGTACGGCGAGTGGAGCGGCGGCAAGGTAAAGGCCGGCAGGATCTCGACCGACAGGACGGCGGTGACGAGCTTCCTGAAGCCCGGGACTCCGGACGGTGCTGCGGCCGCAGGCGCTGCTTCTGCCACATCAACATCATCCACGTCAGCAGACTCCGAGGCCCCGCTCTCCCTCGAGACCTTCCCCGCGGATCGCGAGGAGTTCTTCAACGGGACTTTCCCGGGGCTCTCGCGGCATTTCCGGGACAGCTACATAAGGCTCCGCATTGACGTGGGGGAGATTTCCGCAAAGCGCGCCTGCTACCGCCTCAGGAGGGCTGAGAGGAAAAACGGCGATCCGGTCGTGAGGGACTGCCTCTCCCCCGTCTATGAGGAGGGCGACGTGTTCCGCACGGGCGAGGCCAGCGCGCGCCTGAGCGGCTTCCTTGACGGCCACACCATCAGCGTGAGCCACGCCGAGGCGCATGTCCCGGCGGTCGGAGACGCGAAGGTTAAGGGCAAGGTGACGCTCGGCGGCTATATCGGCCTTGACTTTGACGCAGACGCCGTCTTCAGGTACCGGAAGGACGGGTTCTTCCCCGAGTACCTCTCGGTGCTTGACGGATCCTCGTTCAGGATCCGCACCGGAGGCGACCTCTCGTCGCTCTCCTTCCTCCTCACCGACCTCCGGGGCGCCGGAATCACCGGCTCACTCCGCTTCCGCATGGCGGCGATGTACCCGGGATGGCATTTCTTCGCGCTTGAGAGCACCGGGATAAAGGGCAGGAACAAGGACGAGATCGGGAAGCTTTCCGCCTACGCGTCGCTCGGCCCGAAGGAGGCGGAGATGATTGTCCCTGCGGCCTCCGCGAGGGTGAGCGACACCTCGGCCTATATCCCGAAGGATTTCTTCTACGCGAAGAGCCTCGCGCTCGACGCGGAGGGCTTCAGGCTCTGGAAGTCGCACTGGCTGAGGATGAGGCAGAAGTTCAGCATTCAGGCGAAAAGCCTTGCCGCGGGCGGCGTGTCGATGAAGGATCCGCTGCTCCGCTCCACAGGCGCGCCTGTTGACATCAGCGTGAGGCTTACGGACGCCTCGGGAAAGCCGCTCCTCTCGAGCATCTCGACCGCAGGGAACCTCTCGCTCTCCGCCTCGAGGCTTGAGGCCCGGGCGGCAGGGCTCAGCGCGGAAAGGCTCTCGGCGGTGCTCTCGGGGACCGATCCGCTACCGCACAAAAGGCCCGCCGGGCCGCGCCCGAAGCCGAACGGGCCGAGCACCGGCGTCCGGTTCTTCGCCCACGGCGGCTACGAGTTCACCGCGTCATCGCTCAGGGCCATGAATGTCACCCTCTCCGGAGTCAGGGCGAGGAATGACTCAGACGGGAAGAAGCACACGCTCGACGTCTCCGTGAAATCGAGCCCCTGGGTGACGGATTTCAGCTTCAGGGGCACCGGAGAGCTTGATCTCAGGAACCATCTCTTCACCGTGAAGGGCGCGAAAACTGGCGCCTCCTACTCCGCGGGAAGGATCAGCGTGAAGGATTTCGCGTGGAAGACCGACTTCACCGGAGAGCCCGTGAGCGAGTGCAGCGGGGTTATTCTGATGGACGAGGTGACGAGGAACGCCTGGAGGCTCAACCGGAACATGGAGTTCACGGGGAGCAGCCGGGGAAACTTCGCTTTCCGGTACCAGAAGGGGCAGGGAAGCCTCAAAGTGAATGCCTCGTCGGATGATCTCGGCATGCTCTTCGCGGGGTTCCGGCTCTTCAGGAACTCGAAGGCGGACATCGGCGCCGATTTCGCCTTCAAGGCGGGCAAGGCGCCGTCGGCAGCGTTCCGCGCGAAGCTCTCGGACAGCGGCGGCATGAAGTTCAGCGCCGATTTCAAAAGCCCGAGGTTCGTGCCCGCGACATCGCTCTCGGACAGCTTCAGCGGGCGCCTCACCTTCAGCAATGTCCGGATCCTCGAGGGGATGGACTGGCTTGACGAG
>Ga0326514_10002735_pt1 | contig 11234 bp, 1 predicted proteins | sample 3_2548_0518_D_FD_203653 | JGI IMG/M metagenome (GOLD analysis project Ga0326514, IMG submission 203653) | Bovine rumen microbial communities from UC Davis, California, United States - 3_2548_0518 | ecosystem: Host-associated > Mammals > Digestive system > Stomach > Rumen | place: USA: California... | reverse complement strand
CTGTCGATCGACGGTGTCATCAATCATCACGAACAGACGGGGTTTTAATCCCCGTCTTTTTTCGGAGGTAACACATGCCTACAATCACAGATCAATATAATTCCAACCTTGCCCAGCTGCAGAACGGCGGCGCGTACAACGCCCTGTCTATGCCCGAACAGACCTTACAGGGCATTACGGATCAGCTTGCGTCTGTCTATCGTCCACAGCTCGAACAGGCGATCCTGTCCCGGTATGGCGCGACAAAGAAGCAGAAAGCCGCGATTGACGTGGACGCTGCATCCCGCGGCATGGGAACAAGCACGTGGGTGACAGACGCAAAGAACCGAATCATGAACGCGGAAGCTGCTGACATCGCCGGTCTCGAATCCGACTATGCGTCGCGGCTCGCCGGGGATGCTTTGCAGCAGTACAACAACTATCTTGCCGACAAGCAGAATCTTGATCGTTACAATCAGTCCCTTGCAATCCAGTTGGGGAACACCGCGTACGACCGCGCTATGGACCAGTATGCCCGTGGCATGGTCGAGGGAACGCTCCCGGCACAGCAGCAGCAGCTTGCCTACGATCAGGCAGCATGGCAGTTCGGACAGGCACAGCGCGACGCCGATTTCAACAGCCGTGCGAACGAGCTTGCGTATCAGCAGAACGCATGGAACTTTGACCGTGCACAGCAGGCGGCAGGTCTCGAAGACCAGCAGCGGCAATTGGCTTACGATCAAGCCCTTTGGAACTTCGGACAGGCACAGAGAGACGCGGACTTCAACAGCAGAGCGAACGAACTGGCGTACAATCAGAATGCATGGGCCTTTGGCAGACAGCAGCAGCAGGCGCCCTTGCAGGATCGGCAGAATCAACTGGCCTACGATCAGGCATTGTGGCAGTTCCAACGCGCACAGCAACAGGCGCCGCTTGATGACAAGGCCGCACAGCTTGCGTACGACAACGACTATCTGACGTATCTCCGTAATCAGCTTGCGTACAATCAAGGCCAGTGGGAATTCGATCAGGCAAGGTCGGCAGCAGCGGCAGCAGCAAGGGGCGGCGGCAGCGCCTCTTATGCCCCGACGGGAGATCCCGAAACAGACAAGGGCTTTGAGGAATTGTACGGCAAAGAGGGCGCAGCGAAAACCGGCGCGGCGGCAGCATTGACCGCCCTCGGGTTACCCCCGCGTCTTCCCGATCTTATCAACCCGAGCTTCTTTGATTCAATTACTACGCGGCCGACTACGCGGAGATTAGGATAAGGAGAAAAATATATGGCAGTTAATATCGGCGACAAGTCGTCTTATACAGGGGCGACGCCACCGCCTGTTAGCGATCAGGACGCAGCCCGTTTTCAGCAAATGTCGGCGGCCGTGCAGCAGCGGGCGGCTGGTCGGCAGCGGAAAATCGAGGAGCAGCAAGCAAGAGCAGACCGGCAAAAGAAACTTTCCTACGCTGACTATCTGTCCGTCGGCGGAAACGCTGACGCATATAAGCAGCTCAAGGCGAACCGGCAAGGCCTGTCCTCCATGACCGACGACGAGCTTGCGTACATCCAAAAGCAGTATCAGCAGGACACGTCTCCTGCCGCCTATACGAAGTCCGCAACAGACAAGTATCTGCAATCGATCGGGCTTCCGTCCGTCAAGGGATGGACAGAATACCGCGCGAAGTACGCGAAATACGCAGCGGGCGGCGGTGTCGATCAGTACAAACTGTCCAAGGATGAAGAAGACTTCATTAAGTCCGCATGGCAGAACGATTCCGTTGTCGGTCTGAATGGCGAGCTTCGCACCAAGGACGGCAAGGAACTGAAATACACCGACACGCTCCTTGACGATCAGCTGAAAGCGCTCGGCCTGCCTCCGTCTGCACAGATGGAGACGTATCACGCGACGTATCTGAACGATCAGCGCGAAAAGAAAGAATTCGCCGATAAAGTTGACAGCTTCTACGACGCCGTTTTCAATGCGCAGGAAAAAGGACAAGACCTACAGACGGCATGGTATAACACTCTGAACCGCCCGGAATACAGCGGTCTGTCTGACTATATCAAAGAACCTGCTGCTCTCCCGGATCAGAACGACAAGAAATACAACACGCAAGACGAGATGTTCCAACCCGTGTTCGATCAGGCGAAGTTTGACTCCGACACTTTGAAAGCAATCGGGAAAAATAACGACTTCCACGCGGCGGAGCAGCGTGTTTCTCAGTATGATTACGGCGCATATTCCGCGAAGCGGATCAATCAGATCAATCACGAGGCGCAGGCGAAGAAGCGCAAGAAAATTGCAACAGATGCGCAGACGGCTTTCTCAACTCCGGCAACGACGGAGGAGGAACGCGCCGAGCAGGCAAAGGCTATAAGTGCCTATGTCAAAGTCTTCAAGCCGACGGCGGCAGACGGCACGCGCATCAAGGCTTCGGACTATGACGGCATCCTTTCGCTTGTCAACTATGGTGTACCGCTCGATGTGATTCAGAAGGCGCAGACGGACGGCGTCGCTGCTCTGCAGGAATGGAACAACACGGCGAACGGCAAGAACTTTGAGAAGTGGGCAGACGTCGAAATGTCCCTTGAAGGTCTTTCCAAGGACGTCGGCAGAAGCAACGCGGCGAAGAACGCCCTGATGCAGACGCATATTGCCACACTGTCCGATGACTTTGCAACCAAAGGCGCATACGATCCGTTCCTGTATCAGAAGCAGGTGACGACCTCCTCCCCGATGTCTACCTCCCGGAACAACACGGCTGTGGTTTCTCCGAATGGTGCGCTCTACGCCGCGGTCAACGGACAGGCTCACGATGCTGTCCTTCCGACAGCGGACACGGAACTCCTGCGCGATTACACGAACGCAGACAGCGACGGCAAGGCGTTGGTGGACTACATGTCCAACGATGAACGCGGTGCGTTCAATGTCCTGTTCCGTCAATCCCCGGATCAAGCTGTCCACTATCTTGACGATCTACAGACGGTGCTGGAGAACCGCCGAGACGGTTCACAGCGGTCTGCGCTGAACGTTGCAAGATCGCAACAGGACGCCGAGAATATCGCCTATGACATGCGCCTCCATGCCACCGAGCAGCAGCTCGATTCCATCAAGGAAGGGGAGACGACCTACTGGCAGAAAGAGGCGTGGAACAAATACCGCGATTACAGCGACGAAGCGTTGCAAAGAATAATCGACCGCGAGCAGACGATCCTTGCCAACCCTTCCGGAAACACCGAGGACAAACTCGAAGCGCAGCTGACGATGACCGATGCGCAATTCGTTCTGAACGCCCGCGAAGATGCAAGAGCCGCCGCGAAGGTGACCGCTTCCCAGTACGGCTATACCGATGAAGCAGGGCAGGCGGCAACCGAAACCGTCGCCAAGAACCTTGACCGCGCGGACGAATTCACGCAATGGGTGAACGGCGTCCGCACGAAAGAGGAACTGAATCACAATATTAACGCCGGCGCAGGCATGATGCAGATGAGCGTTGACCTGTCCGGTCTGAAGAATTACGAGGAGGAACATTACGTTCCTTTGCTCGACGAAATGACCGACGATCAGAAGAACCGGTATAACTGGCTGCTTCTCAAAGAAGGCGAAGACGCTGCCAAAGCGTATTACAAGAGCATCGAGCAAGGCCTTGATATTGCGGCATCAGAAAAGGCGGCCGCAGATATTAAGGGCGAAGTGAATAACGATGTGTGGAATTCGATCGAAACCGTTATTGCAAATCCGTTCTATAGCGGTCAGGGCGCCGTCGGTTCCCTTCTCAATGTCGCAATGGGACTTGATACGACAAGAACGGAAGCCGCTAATTGGGACAGAATCGGAATCACTCGGGAAAAGGTGTCCGAGGACATCATGAATTCACTCAACGATCAGGACGTCGCAGGCGCTCTGAACTTCCTGTACAACACGGCAATGTCCGCAGCCGACAGTACAATGGCTTACCTTATGTCCGGTGGGCTCGGCGGTGGAGCAGCACTTCCGATCGGCGAGCTGATGCTTTCCTCCTCTGCCTATTCTTCCACCCTCCGCAGTGCGCTGAACCGCGGACTGTCGAGCGAAGATGCGGCAAAGACCGCAACGGCGGCGGCAGCGATCGAATTCATTACCGAGCACATGGGTATCGACAACGTTACCAAAGGTCTTGATAAGGCTGCGACACGCGCAGCAGAAAGCGGCATGCCGTACTTCCTGTCTCTGCTTGCACAAAGCGGGATCAACTTCATCCCCGAAGCGTTGGAGGAAGGCGTCGGCGGTATCATGGAGACCGTTTCCGACCTCATGATAAACGGCGATAAAGCCGAGCTGATCGACACCTATAACAACGCTGTCGCAAACGGCATGTCACACGACGAAGCAACGAAGCTTGCGGCGCGGTCTTTTGCAAAGGATGTCGCGCTCGAAATGCTTGCCGGTGGTCTCGCAGGCGGCGGCACCGTCATGGTCAGCGGAATTGTGCAAGGCGCACCTACCGCTGTTCAGAACGCGACGCTTCGCGGCCTGAACCGTTGGGCGCAGGGCGACGATGCACGCGCCATTATGGGACATTCCAACATCTTTGCAGACGGTCGCGGAATCATTGACCGTATGTACGGAACGGATGTCGCGGACAACATTCAGAAAATCCTTGACACCTCGGAGACGGTCGGGCAGAAGAAACAGATCAACGCCGTGCAGGCGCAGTTTGCAAACCTCAATCCGACGAACGAACTGTACAACGTCGTGAACAACGCAACGGCAAGCGAACAGTCTGCGCTTGCGACAATGCTTGCGCTCGACGGCGCCAAGGCGGATGTCAATTCGATGGAAGCAACATACATCCTGCAGCAGGCGTCGAAGCAGTCCGTTGCACAGCGCATGTCCAACACGAATTATTCGTGGATCAAGACGACCGACGAGCTGAACGGCGTCAGCAGTCAGATGACCGCGACACAGCAGGCAATGGAGAACGCGCAGGCGAACTACCGCGCAAAGCTGTCAGAAGCGCAGGCGAAGATGAACGATGCGCTTGCAAGACGCGACGCCGCTATCAGAAAGCTTGCGTCCGCACAGGGCGACGAAAAAGCACAGACCGCGATCTACTCCTCTCTGTCTGCGCTGAATACCGAGATTGCAAACCATCAGGCAACGCTTGACCGGATCACCGGCGAAGATGCGCGTTCGCTCAAAGCAGAGACCGCAAGCCGTCAACGTGAAGTCGATCGGATGCAGCAGATTCTTGACCGGCACTATGCGTCCGCCGCTTCGTTCCTGTCCACGGCCACGTCAAACCGCAGCTTCTACGAGCTGGAGCTTGCCAACACGAATCAGCGAATTACGGAGCTCGGCGATATGATTGATTCCATGATGGAATCTGACTTTGCCGACGCAAACGATGACGCATGGCTCGAAACAGTGCAGCAGCAGCTTGCCGACGCACATGAGGAAGCGGACGTTTGGCGCCGCAAGATGAACAAGACTTCCCCGACCGCGCTCGGCGACGCCATCACCGCGATCCACAACGGTTCCGTCAAAGACTTCATCACGCAGGTCGAACAGCGTTCTGCCGCACAGGCGGAAGCCGCTGTAGATACCGAAGCACCCGCTGCCGAATCCACAGCAAACGCAGCGCCCGCACAGACCGCAACGCAGACGTCCTCCACGCAAACGAGCGAAACACCCGCCCCGATTGTGGCGACCTCGCAAAACGCGGCAGAATCCGCTTCTGCACCGTCAGCGGTTAATTCCTCTACGCAGACAGCGAACACGGCAGAATCGGGCGTACAGAGTGTTGAACGCGGCGCTAATGAAACGGTGAGCAATAGCGTTGCAGAACAGCGGAAGGAACAGCAGAAAAAGAAAGAAACACGCACGTACAAAATCAGCAACGCGGCACAGGAGCGTTTCAACAAGATCGCAAAGAAATTCGGCTGTGAAATCGTATGGCAGACGCGGGAAGAGCTCGGCGCCAACGGCAAGTACGATGCTCGGACGCCGAACCGTATCTACCTTGCGACGGACATGATCGCCGACAAGAAGCTCCCGACCGACATGGTCGTTGCTCGCGAATTCTTCACGCATGAAATCGTCCACTACGTTGCGAACACGAAGACGTATCAGAACCTGTCCGCAAACGCCATGCGTTTCTACGCAGAGGTGTACAAGGACGAAGGTGGGATGCAGTATGTCAACCGCATCATCGAATCAATCATTGACAAAGAACGGAAGGTTCATAACCGCAGTTTCACCCGTGCGCAGGCAAGAGAAGAACTGACGGCACAGTTTGCGCAGGAAGTCCTGTTCTCCGGTGTGAGTGGAAACGCAAATGCGCTTAACTGGTTGGCAAATGCCGATGGCGGCGCTGTGCGGAACTTCCTGAACGCGGTCGATTACCTTATCAAGCGCGGACAGGTTCGCCGCATGAAAGACGGCTCGGCGGTCAAAACGCTGCTGCTTGATTCCGAATACGCGCTTGCAAAGGCAATCGGCGAACGGAAATACCTTGACCGATCGGGAAGATCTTCCGCGTTTGAAGCACCCGCTGCGCAAGCGCAGCAGACGAGAGAATCCGCTGCGAATTCGCAGCAGACGGAAGAACCGGAACAGGTAACGAGAGAAACGCCTGCTGAAAACGAGCCAACGACCGCGGAGATGGAAACCGAACAGACACCGGAAGAACCGACCACCGAGCAAGCGGAAGAACCATCTGTCGAGATCGCGGAACAGGCCACGGAAGAAACGGCTGCCGAACCAATGGAGGAAGCCGAAACAGAGCCAACAGCAGAACCTGCCGCCGAAGAACAGCAGACGCAGGAGACTGCCGAGCAAGCAAGCGATCCTTACGAACATGTTTCTGTGTACGATGACAGCAAGGCGACGTCAAACAAAGAATCTACCGCGAAGCAGAAGGCGAAAGAAGCCGACCGCGTTATGAAGAACGCCGACAAAAACAGACCGTACAGAAAAGGGGCGTATCGTGGAACGGACGGCAGACAGATTGTCACGGATTCTTTTCAAGCCTACCGACTGAATGACGCCGTTGACGAGATCCCGATGCTCGGGGAAGAAGACAACGCTTTTGCTTTGCGTCTCGAAACGCTTATAAATCAAGCACGCGATAAATATGAGCGCGGCGACATGCTTTCTCTTGAACCGATGCCGACCAAGGAATCGCTTGAAAGTGCTGCAAAGAAGCTCGGATATGCAACGCCGCTGTCGAAAGCGGATTCTATCCCGGTTTACTTCGGCAACGGGTTCCCAGTCATCAACGCCCGGTATATGTATGAAGCGCTGAACATGTTCCCCGATGCGCAGTTCTTCGCAGAAAGAGGGAAACAGGTATCGCCGATCTACGTCAAGAGCAAGCAGGGCGACGGTCTGATCGTCCCTATTCGCGCAGATTTCAGCCAAAGCGACAACTCTGTCCGTGAAGAACTGTTCAGGACGAAGAGAAATCCGAAGATGACTAATTCGGAATATTCGTCAATTCGGGAAAATCTTGACCTTGACAATGTGTACTACTCCGACGGCGATACTCTTGCCGACATCGTCAACGAATATGCGCCGCGCGAATCGCTGAGCGATCTGCGGAGGATCTTCGCCGCCGACGGTTCGGACGCTTCTGTATCGCAGACGATCCGCTATAGCGACGGCGACACGATCGAAGACCTTGTCGAAACGAACGAGGATTTCCGCAGGATGTTCTCGAATCGCGGCGAACAGACTGTTGACACGGAATACGCAAGTCTTGCAGAGGCATATTCTAACGGAGATGAGTCTGTTGGTGGCAGGCTTGACAGGATCATAAGAGATACCGCAAGAAACGCGGGATATGACTCTCCGAAGCTGTATAGGGGTACAAACCGCTTTGACTCTTATACCAAGAATCCGAACAATCCTATCATGTTCACCACGACGAACCGTTCCGTTGCCGCAGGATATGGCGGCGTTGGTCTCGGAAACGATCGTGGGTTTAATAGTGAACGTGAGCTTGGAAGACCGTATTCAACAGCAGAGAACCTTGACCAATTGATCAGCAACGCCAGTTCCGTACTTGGACAATCTTGGGAAGTCCTTACCGATGAACGTCGGGACAAGATTAGGAACAAGGTCGTTTCCGAGATGAAAGACCTTGCCGATCGCGTTGACAAAGCGGTAGGGTATGATGCTGTTCCTGCTGAAATCGAAAACGACATTTGGGACGTTGCGTACTTTCCGAGCGTCGTCGTAAGCAGTGATGAGTATCTGTTTGATAGCGACGCTGAATACAGGGTCGGTCAACAGAATCGATTCAAGGGAGATTATCCGGGAAGAAGCATAAACGAAAAGTATGACAGAGTAAGGGACTACCTTGTCAGCAACTGGAACGAATTAAAAAATTCTGACCAAGCTGAACTGTACAAACTGCTCCGCAGTTATGATTTCTCCGATGCTCTTATCGATTACGAGTGTTCTTACGAACCAATGTTCGATGAGGTTGACATTCCTTGGAGCGATCGTGAACTGTATGCTGATAATCAGTTCATCAATTCCACCGACAAGCTCGTTTCAAAGTACAACGATTCGCTTGCTTTGCCGTATAAGATTCAGAACGCTGTAGAGGAATACAAGAACCACGGCATTCAAAGTCTGTACGGCAACACAGGGTCTAACCCTCTCGTTATCGACGCAGGCGGTTCTTACTGGTTGAACATCAAGGTTGATGAAATGGGCGGAGGCTACTACACGACTGACGATATCGGACAATGGGCGAAGAACCACGGCTATACTTCCGTCGTAATCAAGAATGTTTTAGACCCCGGTGTTGCGAATGCATACGGCGACAACTATATGTTCTTCGATTCCAATGACGTCAAGTCTGCCGACAGAGTTACCTACGACGACAATGGAAACATCGTCCCTCTGTCCGAACGTTTCGACAGCGGAAGCAACGACATCCGCTACAGCGACGGCGACACGGTCGAAGACCTTGTGGCAAAGTACGGTGCAAAGCCGCAGAACGATTACGGCAGAGAGAACAACATCGTCACGCCGAAACGGACTACACAGACGAACCGCGTCAGCGATTCGGTGCAGACCTTGAAAGAGGTTCGGTATGTGCAGTCTGGCATGCGCGACATCATCGACCAAGGTGTGCTCGAACAGGGCATCGGTGTGTACAATCCTGTCACGCTTGACAACATGCGGCAGTGGGGCGCGGACTATATCGCGGAAGCGGGAAGCATCGACAACGCTATGGTGAAGCTGACCGGGGCAATGGAGAACGCGAAGTATAGCGACGTGGCGCGTCTGATCTCCGCCGCGAATCAGGTGTATGCAGAACTGGCAAACACACCCGAATCGTTCAACCTTGACAATTACGCAAAGTTCCTCGACGCGTACATTGCCATGCGGTCTCAGTGGGGCAGAGCCGGTAAAGCTATGCAGCTTGTCAACGACTTCCCGCTCGGGCGTCGCGTCTATTGGGAGAACACGATCAAGCGCATCAACGCGAAGAACCGCGAAGCAATGCGGAAGGGCCTGAACCCGATCTTCAACAGGAACTACAAGGAAATCGAACTTCCCGAAGCGCTCCTCAAAGAGATTGAACAGGCGCGGACTTACGAAGAAGTACAGGCGGCGCAGTACTCGATCACAAAGTACATCGGTGAAAACTCCCCGCTGTCCGTCGGCGACGCGCTGCGGAATTGGAGATTCTTCTCCATGCTTGCAAATCCTGTCACCCACGCAAGGAACATGCTCGGCAACTTGACGATGCTCGGCGCACGTTCGGTTAAAGACCTTACCGCTGCCGGTCTCGAAAACGTTGCGGTTCGTCTCGGCCTCATGGCGCAGAGCGAACGGACGCATGCTGCCGCGCTGATAAAGCCCGAAGTGAAAGCGGCTTCGAAGCAGCTGTGGGCAGAGTACGGCGATTCCGTGCAGAGCGGCGGACACGAAGGATTCCAGCAGCAGGTGGACGAAGCGCGGAAGAAATCCCCGTTCCGTATCGTTGACAGGCTCATGCGGTTCAGCGGCAATGCGCTCGAATCCGAAGACCGTCTGTTCCTGTACGCAACGTTCACGGACGCGGCGTCTCAGTTCATGACGGCACGCGGCATCGATCCCGCGAACATGACCGCCGCAGAAAAAGCTGAGTGCGTACAGTACGCGACACAGCAGGCACAGGAAGCGACGTACCGCGACGCATCGAAATTTGCGGACATGCTGAACGCCATTGCCAAGAACGGCACAGGGTATCGCCTTGCGGTGGAATCCATCATGCCGTTCAAAAAGACCCCGATCAACATTGCAAAACGCGGCATGAATTACGGCCTTTACGGAATCGGCAAGGGCCTGTATCAGATCGCGCAGAACGCGGTTGCAAAGAGCCGCGGCGAATCTCCGCGTGTCAAGGCATCCGTTATCGTGGATCAGCTTGCGCAGGGCCTTACCGGCACGGGCGTGCTCGTTCTCGGCATGCTGCTGTCTCGTCTCGGCATCCTAAAGCTGTCCGCAGGCAGCGGCGACAAGGACGAAGCCTTTGAGCGCGACATCGGGCATCAGGACTACAGCCTCGAAATCGGCGATGTGTCGATCAAGATTGAATCCCTTGCCCCGATGACGTTCCCGCTGTTCATGGGCGCTTCGCTCGAACAGGCAATGTTTGAACAGGGCGAACGCGCGGAAGAGCTCAGCATCGTTGACGCGATTGCAAGCATTGCCGATCCGCTCATGGAAATGTCCTTCATGTCGTCCGTCAACGGCGTGCTTGAAACGTACAGCGAAAGCAAGCTCGGTGGCGTTGCGGAGAACATGGCGCAACAGTTCCTCGGACAGTACTTCCCGACGATCGGCGCGAAGACGAACGCAGGCGGAATCGTTACCAACCTCATTGACCCGTACCGCAGAACGACCAAGGCAGAACAAGCTGCCAAGAACAACCTCGGCGGAACCGGATGGGACTATTGGAAGCGCAGCATCATCAACAAGATTCCGCTTGCCAAGATGACGCTTGAACCGTATGTCACTCTGACCGGAGAATACGACGTCAAAGACAGCTTCGGCGATTACGTCCTTGCGAACCTGAACGCGTTCGCGTTCCCGACGAACGTGCAGATCATCGACACGAACCCGATAAATCAAGAGATTGCGCGGATCGTATCGACAACGGGCGCGACGGACTTCATCCCGCGGAACCCGACGAAGTACTTCACGATCGGCGGCGAGCAGTACAATCTGACCGCGTCGGAATACACGCAGTACAGCAAAGACCACAACGAGCTTGTG
>Ga0326514_10002734_pt1 | contig 11234 bp, 9 predicted proteins | sample 3_2548_0518_D_FD_203653 | JGI IMG/M metagenome (GOLD analysis project Ga0326514, IMG submission 203653) | Bovine rumen microbial communities from UC Davis, California, United States - 3_2548_0518 | ecosystem: Host-associated > Mammals > Digestive system > Stomach > Rumen | place: USA: California... | reverse complement strand
GGCCTCCAATGTCCTGGGGACGCAGATGAAGGCCACCGGGGAGACCATGAGCATCGGACGCACCATGGAGGAGAGCCTGCTGAAGGCCATCCGCTCCCTGGAGGACGGAAAGAACCACATCCATCTGGCGAAATTCGACGTGGCCAGCCTCTCGGACAGGCCGGCGCCGGACAACCGGAAGGAGGCGGTGGAGATGCTTCTCTCCTATATCGAAGACGGCACCGACGACCGTATCTACGCCATCTCGGAACTGCTGTGGCTGGGAGCCGATCCCCAGGTGATCTACTCCCGCACCGGCATCGACATGTTTTTCCTGGACAAGATCCGGAATATCGTGGAGTTTGAGAAGACCCTGGAGGAGGCGGTGCAGAAGGCGGACGGAGACTTCCGCCGCGCCCTCACCAGGGACCTGCTGCTGCGGGCCAAACGCATGGGCTTTTCCGATTCCTACATCGGGGAACTGGCCCGGTGCCCGGAGGAGGAGATCTTCCGGCTTCGCCGCGGCTTCGGCCTGTCCCCGGTCTATAAGATGATCGACACCTGCGCCAGCGAGTTTGACAGCTACGTGCCCTATTTCTACTCCACCTATGAGGAGGAGAACGAGTCCGTGGTCTCCCCGAAGGAGAAGATCCTGGTGCTGGGCTCCGGACCCATCCGCATTGGGCAGGGGGTGGAGTTCGACTACTCCACGGTCCACGCGGTGAAGACCATCCGTGAGATGGGATACGAGGCCATCGTCATCAACAACAACCCCGAGACCGTGTCCACGGACTACACCACCGCGGACAAACTGTACTTTGAACCTCTCACCGTGGAGGATATCCTCAATATCGTGGAGCTGGAACAGCCGGTGGGGGTCATCGCCACGCTGGGCGGACAGACCGCCGTGAACCTGGCGGAACCACTGGAACAGCGTGGAGTGAAGATCCTGGGCACTGATCCCGCCGCCATCTTCCGGGCGGAGGACCGGGACGCCTTCGAGCAGGTACTGGAACAGCTGGACATCCCCCACCCGAAGGGAGTGGCGGTGACCAACATCCCCGACGGCATCCGGGCGGCGGAGGACATCGGATACCCGGTGCTGGTACGTCCCAGCTTCGTGCTGGGAGGCCGGGCCATGGAGATCGTGGCCAATGAAGCGATGCTGGAGCATTATCTGAAGAACGCAGTGGAAGTGGACGCGGACCGCCCGGTGCTGGTGGACAAGTACATCGTGGGCCGGGAGGTGGAGGTGGACGCCATCTGTGACGGGGAAGAGGTCTTCCTTCCCGGGATCATGGAGCTGGTGGAGCGCACCGGCGTCCACTCCGGAGACAGCATGAGCGTGTACCCGCCCTTCTCCATTTCGGAGAAGGCGAAGGAGACCATCTGGGAATATACGAGGAAACTGGGCATCGGCATCGGGATCCGGGGCCTGTACAACATCCAGTTCATCGTGGATAAAAATGACGACGTGTCCATTATCGAAGTCAATCCCCGGGCCTCCCGCAGTGTGCCGTTTCTGTCCAAATCCGCCGGCGTGGCGCTGGTGGACATCGCCGCGAAGGTGATGCTGGGGCAGTCTCTGGGTGACCAGGGCATTGCGCCGGGAGTACTGCCGGAAAAGGATTTCTGGTATGTAAAGGCGCCGGCATTTTCCTTTGAGAAGCTCAGCGGCATGGATGCCTATCTGTCCCCGGAGATGAAATCCACGGGAGAGGCCATCGGCTACGACCGGAGCCTGAAGCAGGCACTGTACAAGGCTCTGCAGGCCGCCGGCACCCGGATGAAACAGTACGGGACGGTCATCGTCACTCTTGCCGATGAGGACAAGGAGGAGGCCCTTCCGCTGGTGCGCCGGTTCTATGAACTGGGCTTCAACATCGAGGCCACCGTAGGCACCGGCACCTATCTGAAGGAGCACGGGATCCGCACCCGCATCCGGGGAAAGATCAGCGAGGGAAGCGACGAGATCCTGCAGGTGATCCGGGCAGGGTATGTCAGCTACATCATCAACACCCGTGCCATCCTCTCCGGGATCCACTATGACGACGGTGTGGCCATCCGCCGGTGTGCCATCGCCAACGGGGTGACCATGTTCACCTCTCTGGACACCGTGAGGATCCTGCTGGACGTGCTGGAGGACCGCACACCCCGGATTTCCGTTATATAGCACTAACAGTATGGGCTTCGTTTGTGGGAATTTTACAGACGGAGCCCGGAAAAAAACTTTTAATACCTATTGACATACTAGGTGAATGGTAGTATCATTGCTTCAACGAAACAAAGTGAAAGGAGACGCGGAACATGAAAAATCTCGGTAAAAACTATGACTGCATGTGTTGGCGAATGCTTTACTCCCGGGCACTTCATACGGCCGGGACGTCGTCATGCCGATGTCTGCGTCTCGATACTTGAATCTCGGATCGTCCATCGATGATCTGTACGGAGGAATATGCCGATGCCCGGGAGCTGTGTGACTACGCGTCCCGGGCATTTTTACGGGCAGGCATCGGAGGACAAGGAAAGATTCAGATTAAAGGAGATTACAATCATGTCGAACTATCGTTTTGAGACCCTGCAGCTTCACGTAGGACAGGAACAGGCCGATCCCGCCACGGATTCCAGAGCCGTTCCCATTTACCAGACCACTTCCTATGTTTTTCATAACAGTCAGCATGCCGCCGACCGCTTCGGCCTGGCGGATCCCGGCAACATCTACGGCCGTCTGACCAACTCCACCCAGGACGTCCTGGAGAAGAGAGTGGCGGCTCTGGAAGGGGGCAGCGCCGCACTGGCACTGGCCTCCGGCGCCGCGGCCATCACCTACACCATCGAGGCTCTGGCGGCCAACGGCGGACACGTGGTGGCACAGAAGACCATCTACGGCGGCAGTTTTAATCTGCTGGCCCATACCCTTCCGCAGTACGGCATCGAGACCACCTTTGTGGACGCGCATGATCTGAAGGAACTGGAGGGAGCCATCCGGGAGAACACCCGTGCGGTGTACATCGAGACCCTGGGCAATCCCAACAGCGATATCCCGGACATCGATGCCATCGCGGAGATCGCCCACCGGCACAATCTGCCGCTGGTGGTGGACAACACCTTCGGCACCCCGTATCTCATCCGGCCCATCGAGCACGGTGCGGACATCGTGGTTCACTCCGCCACCAAGTTCCTGGGCGGACACGGCACCACGCTTGGCGGCATCATCGTGGAGTCCGGAGACTTCGACTGGAAGTCCACCGGCAACTATCCCCAGATCTCGGATGCCAATCCCAGCTATCACGGGGTGTCCTTCCAGGACGCGGTGGGACCGGCGGCCTTCGTCACCTACATCCGTGCCATCCTGCTGAGAGATACCGGTGCGGCCATCTCTCCCTTCAACGCCTTCCTGCTGCTGCAGGGGGTGGAGACCCTGTCCCTCCGGCTGGAGCGGCATGTGGAAAACACGAAGAAAGTGGTGGAGTATCTGAACAGCCACCCGCTGGTGGAGAAGGTCAACCATCCGTCTCTGCCGGATCATCCGGATCACGGGCTGTATGAGAAATATTTCCCCGACGGGGGAGCCTCCATCTTCACCTTCCAGATCAAGGGAGGACAGAAGGAAGCCTGGGCGTTCATCGATGCCCTTCAGATCTTCTCCCTGCTGGCCAACGTGGCGGACGTGAAGAGCCTGGTGATCCACCCGGCCTCCACCACACACTCTCAGCTGACGGAAGAGGAATTGGCGGATCAGGACATCTATCCCAACACCATCCGTCTTTCCATCGGCACCGAGCACATCGACGACATCATCCACGATCTGGAGACGGGCTTTGACGCCGTCTGCAAGACACTGCATTAAACGATCCGAAGGATCCGGACATAGAAGAAAGAGAAATATCAAACAGAGGAAAAGGAGAACTATCATGGCTAACATTTATAAAGGAACACTGGGACTCATCGGCAATACTCCGCTGGTGGAAGTAGTGAACATCGAGAAGGAACTGGGCCTGGAGGCTACGGTCCTTGTGAAACTGGAGTACTTCAACCCCGCCGGATCCGTGAAGGACCGCATCGCCAAGGCGATGATCGAAGACGCGGAGGAGAAGGGACTTCTGAAGGAAGGCTCCGTCATCATCGAGCCCACTTCCGGCAATACGGGCATCGGCTTGGCGGCCATCGCCGCGGCCAAGGGCTACCGCATCATCCTCACCATGCCGGAGACCATGAGCGTGGAACGGCGCAACATCCTGAAGGCCTACGGCGCGGAGCTGGTGCTCACCGAGGGCTCCAAGGGCATGAAGGGCGCCATTGCCAAGGCCGAGGAACTGTCTCAGGAGATCCCCGACAGCTTCATTCCCGGCCAGTTCGTCAATCCCGCCAACCCCGCCATTCACAAGGCCACCACCGGTCCGGAGATCTGGAAGGATACCGACGGCAGAGTGGATCTGTTCATCGCAGGCGTGGGCACTGGCGGTACCGTCACCGGTACCGGCGAATATCTGAAGGAACAGAACCCGGACGTGAAAGTGGTGGCACTGGAGCCCCTGGACTCTCCCGTCCTCTCCGAAGGCAGAGCCGGCGCTCATAAGATCCAGGGCATCGGGGCGGGATTCGTTCCCGACGTGCTGAACACCGGCGTCTATGACGAAGTGTTCCGCTCCTCCAATGAGGACGCCTTCGCCGCGGCAAAGCTGCTGGCCAAGAAGGAAGGCATCTCCGTGGGCATCTCCTCCGGTGCGGCCCTCCACGGCGCCATCGAACTGGCAAAACGCCCGGAGAACAAGGGCAAGGTCATCGTGGCACTGCTCCCCGACAGCGGGGATCGCTACTACTCCACGGCCCTGTTCAACGACAACTGATCCCCGTTAATGTGAGTTTTTCGACAGCGAAGAGAAGATGCGCTATCTGTATCTGGACTTCGCCGGTATTTAGCATATCCGTATCCGGATCGTTCCGACGATTCGCAATACCTCTTCCAACCGGCCGGGTTTCGGACTGCTTCCGCGTGCAGATCCGGACCCCGGCCGGAGCATTGTTTTTCTGATCTTAAGGAGGTGAGAGAGGATGGCGAAAGTCCTTATTGGCATGTCCGGCGGTGTAGACAGTGCCGTGGCAGCTTGGCTTCTGAAACAGCAGGGCCATGAGGTCATCGGTGTGACTTTGCGCACCTGGGAGTCGGACGAGGGCACCGAGAGCCGGTGCTGTGAGATCGACGATGCCCGCCGGGTGGCCATGCGCCTTGGGATCCCTTACTATCCGCTCAACAGCCTCCGGGCATTCAAAGAGGATGTGACAGATCCCTTCATAAGGGAGTATCTGGCAGGGAGGACCCCCAATCCCTGCATCCGCTGCAACCGGTATGTGAAATGGGAGCGTATGCTCTATTTCATGAAGGTACTGCAGGCAGATTTCATCGCCACCGGTCATTACGCCGGTGTGATACAGATGCCCAACGGCCGCTATACGGTACAGACCGCCGTCCACGCGGAAAAGGACCAGACGTATATGCTCTACCGCCTGACACAGGAACAGCTGGCCCGCACCCTGATGCCTCTGTCCGGATATTCCAAGGAGGAGGTGCGCGCCATGGCCCACAAGTTTGATCTGGCGGTGGCAGAGAAGCCGGACTCTCAGGAGCTGTGCTTCGTTCCCACCGGCACATACGGGGATTTTATCCGCGGTCAGGTTCCGGATAAGATCCCGGGAGAGGGAGACTTCGTGGATGAAACGGGAAAGGTCCTGGGACGGCACCGGGGCATCCTCCACTACACTGTGGGACAGCGGCGGGGTTTGGGCATCGCCGCGGGAGAGCGGATCTTCGTCACGGAGATCCGACCGGAGGAGAATCAGGTGGTGCTGGGACCGGATGAGAGTTTATACCGGGAGGAGATCCGATGTACGGACCTGAACTTTCTCAGCATCCCCCATCCGGAGCCGGGGACCGCATTTCCCTGTCAGGTGAAGATCCGGTACCATCATCCGGCGGTGCCGGCGGAGGTGACCGTCCTGAGAGACGAAGCGGTGATCCGGTTCGTGTCTCCTGTCCGGGCCCCGGCGCCGGGACAGTCCGCGGTCTTCTACGATCCGCAGCAGTGTGTCATCGGCGGCGGAGTCATCCTTGCGACCTGACGGAAGGCAGAAAAACGGACTGCTGTTCCGATGAACAGCAGTCCGGAGAAGATTATCTGGTTTTCGTGACGATGGTCTTTTTTCCGTTTCCCAGACGGGATCGGGCCTTCCGGAGATTCTGGCGCTGCCGTCTCCGGTTCTCCCGCAGCTCCTGCCGCAGGCGGACCATGCGGGGATCCTCATGCAGCAGTTCCAGACGGGGAAACGCGTGGAGGATACGGCGCTGCTGACGGGACAGGGTATCGGCCAGGGCATTGTAGATCTCCTGGGCCTCCGGGGATGCCTGCAGGGTCTCCAGCTGCTGCTCCATGGCCTCCGCCAGTTCGTCCAGCTTCCGGTCCAGTCCGGTGAAGCCCAGAACGGTGACGATGCTGTCTGCTACGAACCCGGAGAAGAGGAGGAGCGAGGTCAGATCCAGTACCACGGGAGGGACCCGGTCCAGAAGGGACCGCAGCGCCGGGTCGGCACGGTCCACCATGAAGGTGCATCCGGCGCCGAAGGCTAGAAAGCCCCCGATATAGATGCGTCCGTTGAGATTCATCGGTTTGTCCGAATAATCCCACCACCGGGCATGGAAAATCTTCTCCATGGCGGCACTGGTGGCATATTCCAGCGCGCAGCACAGCGTGCCGGAGGAGAGAAACAGCGCCAGGGGATTTCGGATGTCATTGAGAAGATAGGACGCCAGCATGGCGCCGCTGCCGTAGATGGGACAGTAGGGACCGTTCAGAAACCCGCGGTTGATGAGACGGTGGTACTTCCCCAGAGAGCAGAACACGCTCTCCCACACCCAGCCGGCAAAGCTGTAGGACAGAAAGCAGGCATAGTCCGTGCTCAGTCCGTGGATCAGCTTCCGTCCGGTACCGTATCGTGTCGTCAGGTTTTCCCGGATCAGCTGCTGCATATAATCCCGGGTCATGGGAATACGGGGGAGGATGGTCGTCGCGGTCGTCATAATCTGCACCTTCTCTTATCAAAGAATAAAAACATATTACCATATCCGCGGGAGATCTGCCTTAGATAGATTCGGACATCTGTACGAAGAAAGGATGCATTCTCCCCGTAAACGAAAGGATAATAACATGAAGCATCAACAACTGATCCAACTGACCAGAACGGCGGTACTGGCCGCCCTGACTGCCATCGCCACCATGGTCATCCCCATCCCCATTCCAGGCGGGGGATATGCCAATGCCGGGGACATCGTGATCCTCATCACCGCTTTCCTCCTGGGACCGCTGCCGGCGGCGTTTGCCGCAGGGTTCGGCAGTGCCGCAGCGGATCTTCTTCTGGGGTACAGCGCCTATGCTCCCGGGACTCTTCTGGTAAAGGGACTGGCGGGCCTTACGGCGGGACTGCTGTTCGTCCTTCTGAAAAAACACCTCCGCTCCTTTCCCGCCATGCTGCTCTCCGGCATCGCCGGGGAACTGGTGATGGTGACTGGATACTACGGCTTTGAGGCCCTGATCCTGCAGAGCGCTGCCGCAGCGGCGGCCGGTCTGGTGCCGAACCTTCTGCAGGGAACGGCCGGTGTGGCCGGCGCTCTGGTGCTGATGCCGGCACTGGAACGGACCTTCCGTCTGCTGGAACGGCCCCGCTCCTCCCAGGAGTGAGGGTAAGGCAGAAAAAAAGCGGACAAAATTTTTCCGTTTTTCGGAGAAGGATACCGTCAAAACACCTAATGACCTAGTAGTTTGATGGTATTAGAATGAGACCGTTCCAAGGAACCAACAAAACGAAAAGGAGGTTGCAGAATGAATTCCGTATCCGCAGTGTTTAAGTTGTTTGATAGTTCTCAAAATGGTATATCGTCAAAAAAACTGCCGGGATGATGAACCGACAGCTTTTGCTATTACAGAGTAAATCCAAGTTTAAGGATTGTGCGCCAATCACGCTTTCCATATAGAAAACGTATGATATCTACGGACTTTGTTTCTTCGGAAATCCGATAAAAAGCGATGTAGTTTTGTATAATCGTGAAACGTATGCCCCATGCCTTTAGCACAGGATCATCTATTAGAGCGAATTTCTCAGGAAAAGAGGAGAGCTCTTCTATCCTATTTCCGGTTTCAACCAGAAGATTATCTGCGGCCTGTGGATTCTTCAAAACATAAGAGATATAGTCAACAGCATTGATTAAGTCTTTTTCCGCCGTGCGAGTAATGTGGATAGCATAACTCATTTTGACCGCCTTGCCTTGATTTCAGCTATCGCTTCGGAAAACGGACGGGTGTTGCCAACTTTTAAATCATCCATGCCTTCCTGCAGAAGACTATAGAGCTCAAAGCGGCCTAAAAGCTGTTCATAGGCTTCAATGCTAAGAACCGCAAGATCTCCTTTTCCATTTTTCGTGATAAAAACTGGTTCGCCGAACTGATGGCATAAGGAAGAAATTTCATTATAATTGTTGCGTAGATCCGCACTGGATTTGATGGTAGGCATTGAATTCACCTCCTATAATATAACAAAATTATACACAAATTTCTTTATATCGTCAAGCATATAAAAGCTTGTTCACTACTCCGTTTAATATTAGTATGGCGTGCTGTTTTTCGTCTGTTCCATCGTGGGATGCCTGCAGTAATTCCGAATGCAGCTCCGGTTTGTTTGATCGCTGTTTTGGGTTTACATCTGTTTTCAGCCAACGTTACAATACAATCAGAACACATGAAAGGGGAAATGCCTGTGGAATCGAAGAAGATATGGAATTGCCCCGCAGGATCCTTTCGGGGATCGGAAGAGGAAGGCGTGATTCAGATCAAAGGGATCCGGTACGCCGAATCGAAAAGATTTGAGAGACCGGTTCCATACCGGTATCCTTCCGGGGTGCATGCCATGACAGAAGATGCTCCTGCCGCGGTACAGCTGAAGTCCGGAGTGGAGAGCTATCTCAATGATGCCATCTATGAGAAACTGCCTCAGGAGGAGAGCTGCCAGTATTTGTCCATAACTCTGCCGGGAGATGCCCGTGAGGGAGAGTACCTGCCGGTAATGGTATGGTTCCATGGCGGCGCCTTCCGTAACGGCACCTGCGATGCCCCGGTGTATGACCGGGTCCCCATGGTGCGGGAAGGTCGGGTGATCCTGGTGGGAGTCAACTACCGGCTGAGCCTGCTGGGGTTTATGAAGGAAAAGAGCGGAGAGCCGGCCAACCTCGGCCTGTTCGATCTTATCGAGAGTCTGAAATGGATCCAAGAGAACATCGCCTGCTTTGGCGGAGATACAGACAACGTTACCATCTTCGGTCAGTCCGCCGGTGCGGAGGCCTCCCGGTGCATCATGCTGACTCCCGGGACAGAACATCTCTGGAAACGGGCAATCCTCCACAGCGATCCCATCGGTACCATGACCGATCGGAAAAAAATGGAGCGGAAGATGCTGGAAGAACTTAACACGATGCCCGATGACGCGCCTTTGGACGAGGTTCGCCGGATGCAGGACGCCATCACAAAACACGTGGATGAACGGAGCCTACCAAGATTTATGGTCTTCGGACCGCACATCGGAGTGGATCCCGTTCCACCGGAGTCCCGACACGGAAGCAGACTGAAAGAAGTGATGAAGGACCACCAGTTGATGGTGGGGTGCACGTCACGGGAAGGTGCCCCCTACGTGGGGAATAACAGGACCATCCAGATCCTGCGTAAAACCGCGGCGGGACGAAAGGGAGTGGAGACCGCCGTCCGGCTCCTTTCCCGAGCAATCTTCAATGATCCCGGCGAGAGTTTTGCCCGTCAGGCTGCAGAGGCCGGAGGAAAGGTATGGTACTTTGATTTCTACTGGAAACAGGGAGAACACTTCCTGGCGGGGGGACATATGATGGATCTGGTGCCCCTGTTTGGCGGAAGACGTTTGGGAGGAGTGAACATGATGCTGGGAATGCATCCGGACGAGACGATGGAGGCCGGCAGGCCCATGAGGAAGATCTGGACGGAGTTTGCACGCACCGGTGAGATTACTTCGCCGGGCGTGGACGGGATGCTGCGCATCCGCAGGCTGGAACAGAACGAAGGATGAAAACCCGGCCGGCGGTGGAGGCTCCATCGGAACCTTGCAAAGAGGGATTCCCTGGAGTATAATCCATCATTATGCTCCGCAGGACGTTCTTTCTGCGGAACCGGATAATCTAACTGGAACAGGAGCAATCACATGCCGACACTGGTACAGCTCATACTGCTGTTTTTCGCCTATTCCATCGTGGGATGGATCATCGAAGTGACCGGGAAATACTTTCAGTATCACCGGTTCATCAACCGTGGATTCTTCACAGGACCGTGGCTTCCCATCTACGGTTCCGGATGCGTGCTCATTACCCTCGCCGTGGAGAGCCTGGCAGGAGTGGAATACGGCATCGGGACCACCTTTGCCATCTCCTTCCTGCTGTGCGGCGTACTGGAGTACATGGTGAGCTTCGTCATGGAAAAGCGGTTTCACGCCCGCTGGTGGGATTACAGCCAGAAGCCCATGAATCTGCACGGGCGTATCTGGATCGGCAACCTCATCCTCTTCGGGCTGGGCGGCGTCCTTGTGGTCCATCTGGCAAACCCTGTGCTGCTGAAACTGTTCGGAATGATCAGTGTTCTGGGCCAGGAGATCCTGGCGGGAGGCCTGGCGGTGCTGTTTGTCGCCGACTACATCATCTCACACTTTGTCCTCAAACTGGTGAAACGCAGCGTTGAGAGCAGTGAGGCGGACAATACGGAAGAGATCAGCAGGGAAGTGAGGATGATCCTTCGCGACCGGTCGGTCTTTGCGCGGCGGTTTGCCGATGCCTATCCGGAGGTCATCTACCGCACCGAGCGGGTGAAGGCACGTATTGAAGAAATCCGTGCCGAGAGCGAGCGCATCCGCCGGGAAGCGGAAGTGCGTGTATCGGAACTGAACCAGCAGCTGGCGGCCAATCTCGAGCCTACATTATCCGTAAAGAATACGATCCTGGAAAAACAGGGAGAGCTGATCGACCTCATCTATGAGGAACAGAACGCTCCGGAGAAAGCCCGGGCGCTGAAGGCGGAGATCGATGAGAAGAACGCTCTGCTGAAGAAACGCAGGGAGCGTCTCAATGTCCTTCCGTCCCTGACGGAGCGGGAAACGTGATCGGTTTTCGGCTATAAGCAAATACAGAACATCCCGTG
>Ga0326514_10002733_pt1 | contig 11236 bp, 9 predicted proteins | sample 3_2548_0518_D_FD_203653 | JGI IMG/M metagenome (GOLD analysis project Ga0326514, IMG submission 203653) | Bovine rumen microbial communities from UC Davis, California, United States - 3_2548_0518 | ecosystem: Host-associated > Mammals > Digestive system > Stomach > Rumen | place: USA: California... | reverse complement strand
GACGACGGCACCCGTCAGCAGACAGACGACGGCTCCCGTCACGACAGGGTCGATGTTGTATGTCTCATGGGCTACGGTGGCAATGGCATTGGCCTGCACGGTGTTGCCGATGCCGAAGGAGGCCAGAGCCGTGAACACGGCAAAGAGCACAGCAAGCCATTTCCATCCGAGACCGTGCTCAAGGGCGTACATCGGTCCACCAATCATTTTCCCGTGCTTTGTCTTCACGCGGTATTTGATAGCCAGCAAACCTTCGGCATACTTCGTAGAGATGCCGAAGACCCCCGTCAGCCAGCACCACAGCACGGCACCGGGACCGCCGAGGGCTATGGCCGTGGCTACGCCGATGATGTTTCCCGTACCAATGGTGGCAGCCAGTGCGGTAGCCAAGGAGCCAAATTGTGAGACATCCCCCGTGGCCGTGGCATCACGCTTGACTGAAAGGCGGATAGCAGTGAAAATCTTACGCTGGGGGAAGCGCAAAATAATAGTAAGGTACACGTGCGTGCCCAAGAGCAGGATAATCATCGGCCATCCCCAGAGCAGGCCGCTCACCTCGGTCAGTATCTCATTGAGTCTCTCCATTTCTCACTTCTTACCTCTTACTTCTCAAATGTGACGGTGATGTTATTATAACCCATAGCCTTCATCATGCGGCGAAACTGGACATCGGCATTGTCCTCAGCACTCTGCAGATTCTGCGGTGTCAGGGCATGCGCCAGCATCCGGCGGCGAGCCTTGCGATAGAGTGCCTCGCGGTCGCGGGCTGTCCACTTGCCCGATTCATAGAAAGCCTTGGTACGGGCCTCGTCAATGAAATCCTTGTCGAGCAGCCCCACTTTGGGCAGAGTAACGACAACGGTGTCGCCCTGGGTCTTGATCCAACCCTTCTTCGTTTTGCGCAGATCTACGCCGAGGCGCAGTGTACCATAGTAGATACGTACCAGATGGTCGTCCGTGAACAGCCCCTTACGCACGGTATCCACCAGCTCCTCGTCACTGATACTGAGGAACTCCCACTCGCCGACATCCCTGATGCTCTGTATCTGCTCAGGTGTCACGCCGATGCTGTCGTTCACCTCAAGTCCGACATGGTTGTCCTTCTCAGTAAACAACAGCCACCACAGGACGATAATAATGACCACAAGGACGAGGGCCTTAACGATCAGCTGTAAGTTCAGTCGCTTATTTTCCATTGCCTACTATTTCCAGGAATTTACTTACATCGAAAGGCTTGAACTCCTTTCGGTACGCCACGGTGATATCCTCCTCGCGATAACCCATCTGCTGGACCATCGGCACCAGCACGCGGGCGGCGCTCTCACGGGCCATATCGACGATACCCAAGCGGGGTATGCTCTGGATGATGGCCTCGCGCCCCTGCCGCTCATAACGGGTCATCTCCTCGTCAGTGAACCCGGAGCGCACAAATCCGACAAACGAGCGGATCTCCTGCTGGTTCACCTTCGACGAGGTCAGCTCCACCTTCGGGTCAGGCAGCAAGATAGTGATTTTCTGGCCGTGGCGCTCAATGTTCTTCTCCGAGAAGTTGCTGAAGTCGATGTATGCCTTGAGCGTGGCGTCAATGGGAATAGCCACCTTACGGTCACCGACAGGCAGTTTTATGTCAATGCTTTGCTTCAACAGTGCGCCCTGCAACTTGACAACATCCTCATGGGTCACAATCTTATGAACCTTATACTCCGTGGTATAAAGGCGCGAACACTTCTGTATCTGCATGATGAGCATCGGCACCGTGTCAACGGACTGGTAGGCAGTCTCCGACGGCTGACGATCACCACGGCCAGAACAGGAACTGCCCGAAAGTACCGCCACAACAGCCAGAAACCGCATAACTATCTTTGCTTTACACATTTTCGGCGTTTATGAATCTTAAAGACGCGCCAAAGTTACTAAAAAAAGGTGATTTTGGCGTATAAAAGAGATTTTTTTTTCGATGGATTAAACTTTTTTCTTCTTTTCGCGTCATATTGATAGTTGCAACTAACACAAAAAAATAATCAGAAAGTAAAACCATCAAAATTATAATAAAATGAAAAAAGTAATTCTGGCTCTCGTAGCCATCATGACAATGACAGCCGCTCAGGCACAGGGTGACAGACAGGGAAACCGCGAACGCAGACAGTTTGACAACACCGAAATGGCAAAAAGGAGGACTGACGACGCTGTCAAGAAATACGGATTGAATGAAGACCAGGCTGCAAAGTTGCTCGCGCTCAACACAAAGTATGCTGACAAGATGGGGCCTGGCATGGGCGGTCCCCGCAGAGGCGGACGTGGTCAGCGGCCTGCCCCAGACTTCGGCAACGGTCAGGACAACCAGGGACAGCAGGGACAGCGTCCCGAGATGTCTGAGGAGGCAAGGCAGAAAATGGAACAAAACCGCAAGGAACGCGAAGAAGCCATGAAGGCTTATGATGAAGAACTGCAGACCATCATGACCCCGGACCAGTATAAAGCCTATCAGGCAGACCGTGAAGCCATGAGAAAGAACTTCGGAGGCCGCCGTGGCAATGGCCCGCGTGGAGGCAGAGACCGGAGAAACAATGATCAATAAGTCATGTCAAAGAATATTCGTATCATAGTGATTTAGGTTAACATAGTGTTTTTGAAAAGGCAAGCGTGCCTCCTTCGATGAGTATTAATGGTAAAAGATATTGGATAACACCCGCCCGCTACGAAAATAGCGGGCTTTTTTTGTGGCTGTCTGATTTTTATTTCGTACCTTTGCCCGCAAAATCGGAAAAAGCGAACAGAATGAACAGACAACTGACCATATTGGCACTGGCCGCACTCGCTGCACTGGCCGGATGCAAAGAGAAAAAACAGACAGAGGACATCATCGCTCCGCGTATGGAAGTCGTGAAACCATCAGGTCCCATCCGCATGCAACCCTACAACGACACGCGCAGCGTCCAATGGCTGGGCAAGGAATACAAAGTGGAGGTGAGCCGGACACCGAGCGATAGTCTGCCTAAGGTAAAGGACGAGACGGGCCAGCAGTTCGTTGACAATCGCATCACGTTGGTGGTGCGCCGTGCCGACGGTAGCGTGGCCATCCAGAAGTCATTCACGAAGGCCACGTTCGAAAGTTATGTTGATGCTGCTTACCGCAAGGGGGGCATTCTCGAAGGTTTCGTATTCGACGCGGTTGACGGCCAACAGTTAGAGTTTGCTGCCAGCATCTGCCTGCCCCAGACGGACGAATACATCCCATTAGAGGTCAAGATTGACAATTTCGGGAATGTCAAGATAGAGCGCGACTCCCAGATGGACACCAACGGCAGCAGCGATGACAATGACGGCGATGATGACGAAGGTGTCTGACCGGCGTTAGAACAGCGAGTTCCATGAGTCAGCCAGGGCGGTCATCCGGCCGAAGAGCTGGTCGGCACCCTCCTGCAGCAGTACATCGTCTGGCAGCGGTCCTGTGTTCACGGCAATGGTGAACGCCTGTGCCGCCACTCCGGCATGTACGCCAAGTGGTGCATTCTCCACGACCACGGTCTGCCAAGGCTGCGTGCCGGCTTTCTGCATACCCATCAGATAGGGGTCGGGAGCAGGCTTGCCACGCTGCACGTCGTAGGCCGTCACAATATGCTGTTCGTCCAGGAAGTCACCGAAATCTGTCAGCAGGCGGTTGATGAGCGGCCGCTGCCCACTACCGGTGACGACACCAATGCATAGTCCCTGTGCATGGATTTCTGCCATCAGCTGCCTGACACCCGGCATAACAGGCGCCTCATCCATGCCATGAAACAGCCGTGTCTTCTCATCGTACATCTCCTGAGCACGGGCCAACGTGATATCCTCACCTTTCTGTGCCTTGACCATCATCCTGATGGTATCTATGCCGCGTGCTCCCTCGGTGGCGTAGGCATCGGCCTCGGTCATGCGAATGCCGAACGAGGCCATTGACTGCTGCCATGCCTTGGCGTGGTTGGGCATGGAGTCGTAAAGGACACCGTCCATATCGAAGAGCACGGCTTTGGGCTCGAACCGCTCAAAGCCGTGCTTCTTAAGATAATTGCCTATGGGGCTCATGGGACTGTTAGCCCTCCTTGGCCAGGCGCTCCTGGATAGCCTTGCTCTCTGCCTCATAGCCGGGCTTGTTGAGCAGGGCAAACATATTCTTCTTATAGGCCTCGACACCGGGTTGGTTGAAGGGGTTCACGCCAAGCACATTACCGCTGATGCCGCAACCAATCTCAAAGAAATAGATAAGCTGGCCGATGTAGTACTCGTTCAATCGAGGCACTGAGATGCGGATGTTGGGAACACCGCCGTCAACATGGGCAAGGCGGGTGCCCAGCTCGGCCATCTTGTTCACTTCGTCAACACGCTTGCCGGCAAGGAAGTTCAGACCGTCGAGATTTTCCTCGTCCAAGGGGAACAACAACTTCCGCTCAGGCTCCTCGATGCTGATGACCGTCTCAAAGATGGTGCGCTCGCCGTCCTGAATCCACTGGCCCATAGAATGCAGGTCTGTCGTAAAGTCAACAGAAGCGGGGAAGATACCCTTCTTGTCCTTACCCTCCGACTCGCCGTAGAGCTGCTTCCACCACTCGGACATGAAGTGGAGCTTGGGCTGGTAGTTCACCATGATCTCTATCTTCTTACCGGCCTGGTAAAGGGCGTTGCGCACGGCAGCATACTGTGCAGCAGGGTTCTCTCCGGCAGGGACATCCTTGCCGCAGGCTTTCTCCATGTCCTGAGCACCCTGAACCAACTGCCTGATATCAAATCCGGCACAGGCGATGGGCAGCAGGCCCACCGGCGTGAGCACCGAGAAGCGGCCACCGACGTTGTCGGGAATGATGAACGACTTGTAACCCTCCTTGTCGGCACAGGTGCGGGCAGCACCGCGCTTGGCATCGGTGACGGCCACAATGACATCCTTGGCAGCCTCCTTGCCAATCTGGGCCTCGCACTGCTTCTTGAGCAGACGGAAGGTCAGGGCTGTCTCGGTCGTCGTACCCGACTTCGAGATGTTGATGACACCGAACTTCTTGTCCTTCAGGTACTCGGTCATCTCAGAGAGATAGTCCTCACCGATGTTGTTGCCTGCGAAAAGGATGGTCGGATTCTTCTTGTCCTGGATGAGCCAGGTGAATGTGTTGCCGAGGGCTTCGATGACAGCACGGGCACCAAGGTAGGAGCCGCCGATGCCTGCCACCACCACCACCTCGCACTTCTCGCGCAGCGTGTTGGCCACGGCCTGTATCTCATCCAGAAACTGGGGTGTGATGGATGACGGCAGATGCAGCCACCCGAGGAAGTCATTACCGGGACAGGTCCCATTCTCCAAGGCCTCCTGAGCGGCCTTCACTTTCGGCTCAAAAGCCTCCACGGCACCAGCTCCGAGGAAGCAGGCGGCCTTCGTGATGTCAAGACTGATGTTCTTCATTTCCTTTGTTTTTATGTTTCTAATTACCAAATTATGTCAATTGAGTTTGCAAAAATACAAATTATTGACGAAAACGCCAAAGTTTTTTTGCCAAAACTTCTAAAACGTCTGATGCATCAAAGCCATCGGACAGATCGCCTCAGAAGAATCGTCCATGACGGAGCGCAGTTTTTCAGTTGATTCTGATACGCCTGACACCCCGATAATTGACATCCTTGTGCTTACCCAGAAAGTTGACAATGACATCGGTGGTCTGGACATTCTGTACCTGAGCCGCACCTTCCGGAACTTTGCTCGTGGCTAACACATAGTTGTTGGTCACCACACGATATTTCCGCTTCATATCAAACTTCTTTCCATTCAGGGTCAGGAACTTCACGCTCTTGATCTTCGCAGGGTTGTCCTTTTCGGTCTTCAGCTGGCACTGCATGCCGCCAACATAAGGGAAACGGACAACCTGCGAGTTGCTGTAGGTAAGCATCATACGGAGCAACTCCTCACCAGTGAGTTCCAACACAACGGCATTGTTGTCGAAGGGGTCTATCTGCAAGACGTCAAGCAACGTGATGTCGCCTTCGGGATGGGTGTCGATGCGCACGCCACCGGGGTTCTCTACACCGATGTCGGCATCAAAGGCTTCGATAAAGGCATCGCACATCATGCAACCCAGCTCTTCCCTGACCTCAAAAGGAGCTGCAGCATGTCCTACCACCTGCTGGAGTCTTGGGTTGTCACTGAAATGCTTCACCATAGAGGCCACGAGTCCGTTCCTACGAGGGAACTTCTTGACATCGATATACTCGGCTTTCTTGTCTATGACTTGACCGCTGTCAACAGTCAGCGTGATGTAGGTCACGCGCCCGAATTTGTTCTTGTTCTGGGTGATAAGCACGCCATTGGGTTTCTCGTTGCCCTTCAGTTGGGTATGGGTATGTCCACCGACAATAAGATCCAGCCAGGGGTAGGCCTTGGCCACCTCCACATCAGTCTCATAGCCCAGGTGTGACAACAGGACTGTCACGTCACACTCGCGGCTTATCCACTCATACTGGCCGATAGTCTCCATGGGCGGTGAAAAGCGGACGCCCTTCAGGTTGTCAGGATGGGTACTGGGCAATCCAGACTCGCCCAACTGTATGGCACCGATGATGCCCACCCTCACGCCACCGACATCGAATGTCTGGTAAGGCAATGTCCTGATGCCGGTGGAATCGGCAGCGAAGATGTTGGCACAGAGGTATCTGAAATTGCTCAGCTGTATCAGCCGCGCCAGAGAGTGGACATCAAATTCATGGTTGCCCAGCGCCGAAGCATTGAAGCCTACCTGGTTCATCAGCGCCACCATGGGATAGGCAGGAATCACATACCTGTCGTTCAAGGGGTTTCCTGTACGGTTGTCACCTGCCGAGAGTACGAGCAACGAAGGGTCGATGCCACGCAGACTGTCAACCAAGGCGGCAAACTGCGGGAACACATCGATAGTGGCATGCATGTCGTTGACAGCCACAATATGCACCTGCCGCTGTTCACCGTGGACAGCAGCCAGCAGCATACAGGCCACTGACAGCAAGACAAACCTATTTCTCATCTCCTATCTTTATTTGTGCGGGCTTCAGCATGGGCGACATGGCCTTAAGCGTTCCTCCACCCTTGACAACAACCATACATTTGCCGAAGAAGGCCTTACGCTTCGGCGACGTGAAGCGCTCCATGGAGGTCTGACAGCCGTTGTCGGTGCCGAGAATCCTTCCCTCGCCGCTAAACGACACTTCATCCTCGGCCCACGGGCAGAGATTTCCATCGGCATCGACGATGTCGGCAGAGACGAAGCAGAGCTCCTTGCCCTGATAATCTACACTGAGACGGATGTGGTCAGGCTGTCCGGCAGTCCTGATGACCTGCTCGCAAACAGTCTTGCCATCCTTACGGCTGACAGCCCTCACCTCGCCCGGCTCAAAACTGACACGCCACATCACATGGTACTGATGGGAGTCGGCCTTGCGGCGCACGCCCTGACTCTTGCCGTTGATAAACAGCTCGACCTCATCTGCCTGGTTATAATAGGCCCACAGGTCGATTTCCTGTCCCGGCAGCCAGTTCCAATGAGGGAAGAGATGCAGCATGGGCTTCGACGTCCACTCACTCTGGTACATATAGTAGCTGTCCTTGGGAAAGCCGGCCAGGTCGATGATGCCGAAATAGCTCGAACGGGCGGGGAAACCGTAGGGTGTAGGCTCGCCGATGTAGTCGAAGCCCGTCCAGATGAACTGTCCGCCGACGTAGGGTGTATGCTTCACCACGTCCCATGTCTGCTCATGCGTAGAACTCCATGAAGCGTGCATGTTGTCGTAGGCCGAGCACATGAAGCTGGGATCGGTATAGGGCATCCACCACTCCTTCGGTGCCTTGTAGATGCTGTCCGACGGCATCATGTAGTAGCCTCGTGTCTGCAGGGCCGAGACGCTCTCGGAGAAGATAAAGGGCTTGCCAGGGAAATTCTTGGGCACGTCCTTCACCCACTGATGATGGTAGTTGAAACCGATGACGTCGATGGCCCCGCTCTTGAACAGATGATTGTTGGGCGACGGCTCGTTACAGCCCGCCGTGATGGGGCGTGTGGTGTCGTAGCGACGCACAATCTCGGCCAGATGCTGTGTCAGCAGTGACTGCACACTCAGCTCTCCGTCTTTGGCCAGCGTCGATGCATCATGCCCGGCATTCAGAATGAGGTTGGCCTGCTCCAAGGTCAGCGTATCGGCCTCGGCACTCGACCACTGCTCCAGCACCTCGTTGCCTATCGACCACATCAGAATGCAGGGATGGTTGCGGTCGCGTAGTACCAGGTCAGTGAGGTCGCGTTCGTGCCACTCGTCGAAAAAGCGGGCATAGTCGTTCTGTGTCTTCCGACGCCGCCACATGTCGAACGATTCGTCCATAACGATGAGTCCCATCGTGTCGCACATCGCCAGCAGTTCCGGTGCCGGTGGATTATGACTGCTGCGGATGGCGTTCACGCCCATTGCCTTCAGCTTCGTGAGCTTGCGGTGCAGGGCGTCCTCATGCAGGGCAGCCCCTAAGCAACCGAAATCATGGTGCTCGCAGACACCGTTCAGCTTGAAGTTCTTGCCGTTGAGCCAGAAGCCCGTTGCAGCATCAAATCTGAAGTCACGGAATCCCGTCACGGTCTCTACTTCATCGACTACCTTGCCACCACTTTTCACACGTGTGCAAACCTTATATACATTTGGTGTCTCACACGACCATAGTTGCGGACGAGCCACCGTGATGACCGACTTCGCACCCTTCGACCTGCCGACCACTCTACCGATAGCATCCGTCAGGATGTTCTCCACATCGCCCTGGCCCTCTAACGACACCTCTATACTGACCTTGCCCTTGCCTCTGGCTACTGTAGCCACCACGTTCGTTCCCCAGTGCTTCACATGCGCCGCCGCCGTCTTCGTCAGCCACACGTGGCGGTAGATGCCGCAGCCGCTGTACCAGCGCGAGTTGGGCTGGTCGGAGTTGTCCACCCGCACGGCCACCACGTTCTCGCCCTCATGGACAAATGGCGTGACGTCGTACTCGAACGAACTGTAGCCGTAGGGACGGAAGCCAACTTTCTGTCCGTTCACATAGACCGTTGCGTTCATGTAAACGCCGTCGAACTCTATGAAAATCTTCTCATGATCCAATTTGTCGATTCTCAGTTTTTTCCTGTACCACCCTACCCCGCCGGGCAGTGCACCGCCGCCGGCCCCGCTGGGATTACCTGCATAGAAGTCACCCTCTATGGCCCAGTCGTGGGGCAGGTCGAGCTGTCGCCAGAAGCCATCGTTATAGTCCGCCCTGGCCATCGTTGCCGTATCGGCCAGAATAAACCGCCAGCCACCGTCAAAGCAAACCCGTTCGCGGCCCTGAGCCATCACACTTGCCAAAATGGCTGTTATTACAAAGAAAGCCTTTCTCATCATACTTTTTCCTGTCTCAATGCCCAAAAATAGCATTACCTTCTCAAACATCGGCACAAAGATACGGTTTTTTTTTGAAACGGCAAAATATTTGGACGACTTTGAAAGGAGAAAGGAGGCTGTATCTTTGATGAATCGAAGGAACACATTGTACACAGGCCGCATCTGGCAGCACGTAACAACGTAGCGGGCATTAGCCTTATATGCGCTGTCACCTCCAGCTGGAATTCAGATTATAATATTTATTTTCCAGCATATTGCTGCCACTCTGCCATAAAGCCGTCTAACATATTGATTGATTAACGATTACGTCAGTGGCAGCATTGTGGCAGATGGCAGCAAATACTTGTTATGGTGCTTCTGTTGTCGTTTGTCCCTGTGTGCTGACTATAGTCCATCATGTGTTTTCGGATTGTTTCTTACGCCAAAAAACAGCGTTTTCTGCCTTAGAAAACGCTGTTTTCAATCAAGAAGAACCTCTTGTTTCATCGTTTTTCGTTCAATTAATTCGCTTTTCGTCCGATCAATTTGCCTATATTCGAACTTTGCTGCCACTAATCACATTGCTGCCACAACAAGCAACACATTGGTTTTCAATGAAGTAAATGACTTAGTGGCAGAATTGGAGCAAATCGACGAAATTTTTCACGTGTATATAATCTCCATCCGGCGACCATGTAGACGTCTATCATGTTAACTCTTTCCATACGGTCATACACTTCCTTGTAGCCAACACCCAATGCGCGAGCGGTGGCTTCTATGCAGGTGGCCACGAAGGCCATGACAACCTGCGTCTTTGGTATTTCAATGATATGCTCCACAGTCCTATGTCCTTTCTACACATTATTCTATCACCGTTCCACAATCTGTCATACTAACTTCTCGCTTGCAAAAACAGTGATAAAAATCGAGATTTGCAAAGGAATGGTGAAAAAACTTGCAGAGACACCGTTTCTGCGACGGCATGACGTCTCCGAGACAGTGTTAGTTCAACGTATTTTTTGAAAAGTACTGCCTAAAATACGTCCGAAGCAATAAAAATACGCTAAAAACTTGGCTGTTAAGTAAAAAAGTTGTAACTTTGCACCCGCTTTTCGTGGCCCTTGGCCCGAAGCACTAAGTATAACATTAAAAAATTAAAAACAAAAGCAAAATGATTATTGTACCTGTAAAAGAAGGCGAGAACATTGAAAAGGCTCTCAAGAAGTTCAAGAGAAAGTACGAAAAGACCGGCGTTGTCAAGGAGTTACGCCGTCGTCAGCAGTTCGACAAGCCCTCTGTACTGAAGCGCCTGAAGATGGAGCACGCTATTTACGTACAGCAGCTGCGCACAAACGAGGAATAATAAAAATCCTCAAAAAATTTGGTGGATTGATTTTTTTTCCGTAAATTCGTTGCCGAAAATCGTGAGTAAGTGAGAGCCGTGACGAAGTATGTTTCGTAAATGGCCGAACGTGAGCGATTTATCATAATTAGAAAGGTAACGTTTATGATGATCGACCAGTTCCTGAATTTTCTGCGCTATGAGCGGAACAGAAGTCCGCGGACGGTGCAGTTGTACGAGGAAAATCTACGCGATTTTGAAACGTACATCCAGGGGTTGGACGATTGTCTTTCGTTACAAACTGCCGACGCCGATGTGATACGTGGCTGGGTGGAGAAACTGATGGATGAGGGCAAGAAGCCCACAACGGTTAATCTCGGACTGAGAGCCGTCCGTACGTTCTACCGCTACGCACTGTCACGCAAGCTTGTGGACAAAGACCCAGCACGTCTGGTGACTGGTCCCAAGAAGTCGAAGCCGCTGCCACAATTTGTCCGTGAAACAGAGATGGAC
>Ga0326514_10002731_pt1 | contig 11239 bp, 14 predicted proteins | sample 3_2548_0518_D_FD_203653 | JGI IMG/M metagenome (GOLD analysis project Ga0326514, IMG submission 203653) | Bovine rumen microbial communities from UC Davis, California, United States - 3_2548_0518 | ecosystem: Host-associated > Mammals > Digestive system > Stomach > Rumen | place: USA... | reverse complement strand
TGTCTCTGTGAGCCTATTATACAGGTACGGGTTCTGCTCATTGAGATAGTATTCAAAATCGCTTTCTACCATACCGAGCGTAGCAAACAGTCCTACAGACCAATCGTTTTCGTTCTCATACACTGCATATTCAGTGTCTACATATATAGGATAATTATCCTTTATATAATCTTCAAGCTCACGGAGTACCTTTGTATCGTAGTCGCTGTCGATTGATGCTTTTACTGACCTTTTCACAGAACCCTCTACAGCATCATCTGCGTAGAAGATTTCAAAGTCAAGAATACCGTTACCATCTTCATAGAAATCTGAATGCTTCTCAGCTTCGTCAGCTTCATGTATGATAATATCAGTGAACACAGCCGCAGTATCTATCGGAGAACCATCGAAATCGAAAGGATCACCGAACTGATTACACCACTTTTGGAATTTAGCGTTTACATCTTCGTCATAGCAGAGATTTTCTACTGCATCTGCAAGGTCATATACACTACCCTGATATATATTATCACCATTGAAGTACATAACAATGTCATTGCTTGTATCAGATGCTGTTATTCTCTTAGCAGCTCTTCTCTTAGCAGAAGCAGAAGCCTTTACAGTCTTCTTAGATGACAACTTATTAGATTTATAGATGGTAAGCAGTTCCGCACCCAACGGACGAGTTTTATCAACCAACTCATACGCATAGCCTGAATTTTTGAAGAACTTAGCCAATGCTCTATCCAATTTGTTAGCATCACCATCAGTATTAGGCTTCTCATTTAGCTCAAAGCTTACTACTGTGGTATAGTCACTTGTATCAGACAGTAAATTGGTACGTCCTACCTTTGGAGCATATGGAGCTGTGTAGCCGCACTTATCAGCAATAGTCTTTATATTATCCTTGATATTATCGCCGTACGCCTGCATCTCTGATTTTGTATCCTGCTCCGAAGCCTTTATAGTCTTCTTCATAGGCTTACGCTTTGTAGAAGATTTCACAGGATTCTTAGCAGATAATGTCTGATATTCAGCATTAGCATCATACTGATCAAAGCCATACTCTCTGAGAATTTCTTCCCATTCATTCGGATACTTCTTAATTACAGTTTTAGCATAATTAAGTTCACCCTTAGCTTCATAGCTGCCAGGATACCAACGGAATATCATACCGTTCGGTACACCTACAAACACACACGGATCACCCCGATATGTAAATACTCTTGCCTGACCTACAGATAAGGGCTTCACATTGTCCTGTGGTGTAGTTCCTGCCTTTACAGCTCTCTTAGCCTTAGCAGAAGCTGTCACCTTAAACTTTTTAATAGCCATATATTAGTCACCTCACGAATTATTATCCATCAGATTAGCAATCTGACTTGTTATATTTGAAAGCTCTGCACTAAGATTAAGTGCTATGGTGAGAGCTTCTTTACCTACACCGTCACGACTAAGTTTATCCAAGCCATCGACTATATAATCGAAATCCGACTTGAGGTCATCTACAGCCGCATCTAATGCTTCGTCTTTCTCCGAAGCAGCTTTTACATATCGTTTCATTTTACAATCTCACCTCACATATTGTCGAGTTGTCTGTAATCATCTCTTGCAGACACATCGATATACTTATAGGTGATTTCGGTCTCATCTTCTTCAGGATGGTATACTGCTCTCAGATCGATTATAGTATCGTCGTTAGCTATCTCATAGTCGAGAGCCTTAGCAAGCTTTGCAGGAGTAACGTAGTTACCCTGAAGCACCAATCTATCGTATGAGTAAACATCATAATCTGCCTTTACATAGCGCTTCATAAAAACACCTACTTTCTGTAGAATATAATACCTATTATATTTAAGGTTTGACTACCTACACACATTAACGACTCAAAATACACAAAAAAAGAGACCTACAAGGCTATTGCCCCATAGGTCGTAATATAACTTATTCATTTAAACTTACGCTTGAAGTCCTTGACTTTCTGACGAATTTTATTCAGCATATCTCCGTATGTACTGTAAAACTCATGTTCATACTTCACATATACCATAGCAGTATCTATATATTCTTCATCAGATAAACTATCATTGAGTAAATCCTTATTCTTATAGACGAACTCCTGTAGCTTTCTGTCCATACGCATACGGGCTTCCTTATCTGTCTTTTCGCCACCCCACTTAGGCAAATCATGGTCGGACACACGCATACCAACAATCAATGTCACCTGCTCCACCTCTAATTCGGTTTCTCGACAAAAGATAAAATATAGAGAATTAGATTGATTGCTTTTATGGTGGTCAAGCATCGTGAAGCCTTGTCCATGTAGAACACCATGCACAGCGCTGATGATTTCCTCATACTCTAAGGCTACATCTTCTGCTATCTTTTTGTCCGCTATAGGTAAGTCGTATGTTTCTTCGGTAGCAGTGACAGCTACCTCGTCTACGAATGCGTACACATCTACCGAAATCTCAAGTGTGCGTACAGGCTTGCTGTCTACATCACTAAGAATGTACCTTTTCATAATCTCACCTTCTTATCCTACATAAATTATAGCATACTACCGTCAGTATGTCAATATGTTAGAATAACTAAATTGCCGCAGATGCTTTTGTGTATTATTTACGCTTTATTTGCTCTTGTATATCAAGTAGACGGGATACAAGAAAATATCTTCGCTCAGGAATATCTTGATTGAGAATTTCTATAATATTGGTTATATTATCAACCACTTGCATTGGACTTCGGTCTCTGCTATCAGCTTCTATCCATTCAGCTATGTTTTCAGCTGCATCCTCAGCTACACTATCTAACTATTCCCACGCAAATTCACCGATTATATTAAGATGTTAAAATATATGGAGAACCGAGAGAGTTGTATTAAGCATGACCGACTGAATAATATAATGCTGTCTTTGTTGGAGACTCCACAGGATGCTAAGTCGGAATAGTTACTAAAAGTCTATAAAAATATAAACTTCAAAGCTTTACAGTGAAAACTGTTGGCGTACTACACACCTCTACCAAGTTTACAAAATCATAGATATTTATATTCTTGGCTACATTTAGGAATCTTCTCATTATATTGAGTGATCCATTGATGTCTGCGTTGATGACTTGTCCTGTAGCTGATTTGAATAACCCACGATGTATTCTCCGACCTAAGTATTTGTCATGATGACAGATTTCTTCATGGTCTAAGAAACTACATTTTGATGTGTGGGATTCTTGTATTGTCTCACATCGTATTCCTGCTAACTCGCATTTATACATCAACATATTAATGAACATCAGAAAAGGTATCTGCACAAATTTTTGATTATTGACTTTTCCGAGATTAGTGTCTTGTTTCCACCCTTTGTTGTAACCAATAATTAAGTTGGTTACATTGTGAGAAACTAATTGATTCACTATTTCACGACTTGTCTTATGCATATAATCCTTGATTTTGTTATATCTTTTCGATGTTAAAGCGTTCATTCGGTTTGTATTCCGATATGGACTTTTAGACATAGATTGCTTAGATTTCAACTCAGCAAGCTTCTTATTGTAATATTGATTGATAGATTTTACAGGCTTACCATTGAAGATAATGGGTTTATCATCAAAAAACGTAAGTGTTGCAAGATTAGCAATACCTAAATCTATCGCCGCATATCTACCATTATCTACATACTCAGGAGTTTCTTTTCTATATCCAACTTCCACAGTGATATAGCTACCATGTGGTACTAAGCGGACAAATTGAATATCTGTTTGCTTAGTAGGTATAAGGATATTCGTACCACCGAGCTTTATGTATCCTTTAACTACTGTAGATACAGCCTGCTTTGTGAACATCACTACTTGTCTACCATCTTTTTTAAGATACTTAGGCATTTTAACTTCGGCTCGTTTCTTCTTGTCAGACTTCAGCCCTCCGAAGAACGAGCGATAATTCTGATCTACAAGCTTTTGGGTCTGCTGAGACACCTTAGTGTTTAAGGCATAATAATCAGGATCCCTCTCAGCGATCATCATCTTATTGATGTCAGCATACCGTAAGAATTGTTTGGTCTCGAAGAAATGTTGACGAACTCGATATAGAGTAGCATTATATAGATTTTTTGATAAAAAGCAAAGATGATCTAAATCAGGGTATAAAGAGTTTCTTCGGCTGACTTTTGTCTGTTCTACAAGAGTCGACATTTGGCTCACCCTCCTTCAATGTTTGTTTCGGATTATATAGAGTTATAGAATTTTATATAAAATCAAAGAATGGATTTAATGCGTTTTTGGTCGTGATAATCGTATATGATTGCCACTATGCGTAATATTACAAACATCACAAATATTATGAATACAACTGATATGATAATTAATGCAACTTCCATTTAATTCTTCCCCTTTCCAAGTAAGAAGTCAAATAACTGAGGGTTTTGACGTAGATCGATGTTATCGTCAACTATGTATCCTGCTATCCCCTTCTTGGTTTCGATGATTTGATGTACACGCTCATCTATAGTATCCTTTGTCATTAGTGTTGTTACCTTTAACGGCTTTGTACTACCGATACGATTAGCTCTCTTGATGCACTGCGTTTTATCTGCGTAAGTCCAACAGTCATCATAAAAGATTACATTCTCGGCTACTGTCAGTGTCACTGACTCACCCATACAACTGATCGTACCTAACAACACCTTGTAGTCAGGGTTGGTCATGAATACACGCTTGTGCTTTTCTCTGTCAGCTTCAGACATTGTACCTGTGTAGCAACAAACTTTATGATCTTGGCGTAAATACTTATAGATGGTCCGCAGCGGCTCCACCCAGTTAGAGAATATTATTGTTTTCTCACCGCTCTCGACTATATCATTGATGCGGTCTATAAGCCATGCAAGCTTTGCATTTTTGGATAAATATTTATCATCAAGCTCTATAGAGCTATCAATAAGCTCTGGACTACCATTCACTTGTCGAAGCCTTAGCATAGCCGTAAGGGGGTTGAGCGAACTCAATATCTCCTCTTTGTTCTCATAAAGCTCCTCGCAGATAGCTTGATACAGAGTTTCTTGGCAAGGTGTATTATCTACATATTCATTGTAGTATATTATAGGAGGCAAATCTAATACTTCCGATGTCATACGACGAAGCATATTGCCTTGTAACATCTTCTTGAGCATAGGAATATTCTTATATCCTAAAATCTCATGATTGCCATAGCCTCCATAAATACAGAACTGCTGAGACCACATATAGAAATTCTTGAAAGCATGACCATCTACTAATCGGAGCGGTGTATACACATCTAATGGCTTGTTCTTAATTGGTGTACCCGTCATGGGTATCCACTGTATACTTGAGCCTGTGCGCTTCTTCATATCGAGGATTACTTTACCCTGTGTTGACGAAGGGGACATATTTTTATGGCATTCGTCTATAGCCACGATGCTTATATCACCATCAAGCATCATTTGTACAACGGCATCTTCTAATAGGAACTTCTTACCTTTTTTGGTTCTACCTAACGCCTCCACATTGGTTATAATAAAATAAGGCAGCTTAGGCGCTTCGGGATCTCCGTACTGATGCCCCATAACTATATCATCCAATTTATCTTGCCCTGAGCCGTTATATCGATACTGACCCTTGCGCTTACCTCTTGTTATCCTACGGGTACCGAGTATGTACGCCTGCTCCTCACCATTGGTGTGCTTGCTTATATCCTCAAGCCATGAATACTTAGCGGTATTTACGCAAGTGATTATCAGGCAATGACGATAACGATAGCGTTTTCTTTGATATAACGCAAAATTGATGACTTCCAAGGTTTTACCACAATTGTGAACAAATATATTGTTTGCCATGAAGTTGTGATGCGGACCTGTGAGCTTTATATCATATGTCATTTCATCTCCTACACGGATAAACTGACGTACAGGAACAAATCGGCAATGTCGTGAGCCATTAACACTGACCATATCATCTGCGGTCAAATTTTGTGCTTCAACAAAACCTCTCTGCGTAAGTACTTCATGATCTAATGTGAGCTTTATACTGTACCCATTCATCAGCTCAAGTTTATACACGGTCTTGATGCCCGACTCTACAACATCGATTATTGTTTCACGGGTTATTGTATTATCTGATGGATCACAACATCTGACTTTAAGTATACTATCAAAGTTATAGTGACCTTTAGAATGAGGCTTGTGGTATCGGTCATATAACCACTTCATACTTTGGGTATATCGATGGTCATTAATGTACAGTATAACATTAGTATCCCCCGATAAGCATCCCATATCATCGGCTAAGATAAAGCCTTTCTGCCCTTTAGCTTTAGCATATTTCAAAAAATCAATTTGATGCTCATACAGTTTACTACCGTCCTTGACGTATATATCTATATCAGATATATCTATGTCAGGTATTTTATCTGTGCTGTCTAATGATGCATTTTCATTCAAATGCTCGTCGGATACCACTTGCAGGGCTTTCTCATAAGGAGTATTTTTCACGCCATTGAGTAACCACCCTAAATGAGATGTGGGTATACTCCAATACTTACCCTGCGGATGCCACTCTCTGCCAGGTACATTCTTGACTATAGAAATCAACTGCGGATCATATTTAAACCGCAGTATATACTCATTGTCCTGTTGTATAGCGTAAAACATTATTTCACCTGCCCTATCTCTCGCTTAATTCTGTCTTCATATATCCACTCAAACTGTCCGTCACATACTGAGTTGATGTTGTATTTAGCGCAGTATATACATGGGAGTGAACAAGTCATATGCTCACGAAGCTCGTCTAACAGCTCCATAGTTTTCAGAAATAAAAACCTATATGAGCCACCGCTTGCATCCACAAGTTCTGATGTGAAATCGCATTTAGATACTTCTCCATCACAAGTACACCCTGTTTCGCATTTTCCATTCTTGTAGTGTCGGCAAGTCATATCAGTATTCCTCCTTATATACAAGTTGCTGATTGCCACCTCGATCTTCGGTTATAAGCAATAATCTACTATCTCCCATTATGAAAGATGCAGGCACATTGTAATGTTCTGCAAGAGCTTTGATTTCTCTATCAGTAGGTCTTGATGCGCAACTGCGAAAATTTGATATTCTCATCGTTTTGCAACCTACCACCTTAGCTATATCTTCATTACTTTCAAGATGCATCATCATGAGCAGCTTCAGCCTGTATGCGAATTTCTCTTGTAAAATATTATTCCACATCAAGTATTACTCCTTTCAATAAACAACTGCTTTAGTATATCACCTACGGTCTCCATGACGAATAAGGTGTTATTGTCATGAGTATGTATTTCGGTATAAGCACCCCTACTACATACCGAAGCAATCATACATCTGTGAACACTAAATTGATTAAATGACAAATCAGTTAGTGTTATCATGAGCTTCACCCCTATCAGTCACAATGATTTTGGTCCATTGCTTTAATTCCCTAACTATCTCGGCAAATGAGCTTGATTTATCTGTCACTAAACTTATGATGTCAAACACTTCATCTGTAGGTGAATGCCATAAGCGAAGCTCCATGCTCCTCCATTCAGAGTCATAATCGAACGATATAGAGTAATGCTTGGACCGTCCTATGGCTAACACGATACCAAATATCTGTAATACTTCTCCTTGGGATAAATTACTTTTCACAATACAGCCTCCTGTCAACAAATGCATCTTCTCTGTTCTTGCGTATCCAATAGTCCTTACGATATGCTTCCTGATTATACTTACGGCTATATGCTCTGCGTTCATCAGATTTAGCATCAGACCTCTTGATGATTTCTTCCTTCAGAGATCCGATACCCCATATAAGCATACAGGTGGCTCCTATCAGACAAAAAATTACTAATGCATTGTACATATTTATTTCTCCTTTACTAATTTGTTCTATAATGGATATATCCATCAATCACATTAACGACTCAAAATTATAGAAAAAAGGTCGAAGTGGTACGACTTCGACCTAAATATGAGAGATTATGAAAAATTTCGGAGATATATCCAACTTAGCAACCGAGAGATAGCACTATACTTGTGCATATATTACAAACAGCGTACCCTGTTCGTTGCTATATCATGCTATGGTAGCACCACAGAGCCATACCCAATCTGTACCACCCAGGTATCCCTGTCCGAGACCCTTAGCCTTTTGGAATGCCTTGATTGCATTCATAGTGTTATTACCTGCAATGCCGTCAGCAATACCACAGTTATATCCAAGGGAATTGAGCCTACGCTGTGTCCAAGCCACAAGCGGACCTCTGTCATTCTTCTCGATGGTGAACTTCTTGAGGACTTCGTATGTCTTGGGACCGAAGTACCCATCCAAAGTAAGAACGTAACCCTTCTGACGGAGTATCTGCTGAAGCTCCTTGATCTGAGCATCATACTTATTGGAGTACTTGATGGTCTTATTCTTATCTTTATTGTTGATTACAGTGATAGGTGTTACAGTCGGTGCAACTTCGCCTGTTACCGCACGAACCTGTGCCGCAGTAATACCGTAGTATTTATAGAAGTCAGAGGTAACTGTATTATAGCCATATATCTCGTTACCTCTATAGATACGCCCTTTCATATCAAGATGTATCCATTGATAATCTGAGGTAATATTAGCTATGCCCTTGAAGCCCATATCTTGCGCAATGCATGAGATTATTTTAGTGCTGATAGGCTTACCATCTTTTCCGTAAAAACAGGCATCAACCGCGTACCCATCTGTATGAGGTCCCGTGCCATAGCCTCCTACGGATCTATCCCAATACGCACATCTATATACAGATGAAAAGATAACTTTACTACAATGCATTTTAGTGAACAGTGCTTCAACCATATCTCTTATTTCTGTATAGAAATATGTAACATGGTTTCTTCCGCATTTACAGCGTAGTTCTGATGCTTTGATATGCGCAGATAGCTGCGCGGTCGAACCGTAAGGTATAGTCAATCTCGACATATAAAAACCTCCTTTACAGACCTAAATCCTTTGCATCTACCCAACCGCTCAGAGCTTTGAGCTTACCTGCTCCGTCGGGATCATGGGTAACTGCGTAACGACCTGTCACCATAGTATCATCCCACAGATATACATCGCCACAAATAGTCGTAACGGACTTGAGTGCTACAGATGACGGATAGCACCATACGGGATTTTCGATGTGATACTTCTTAGCCTGTTTAGGCTTTTTAGCATTGAGCTTTGCAGGGGCATCTGCCTCTATTTTGTCAGGAAGAACATCCTCTACTGTGGATACATCATCAATAAATGATTTTGCTACTTCAGATGCATCTAACCCAGTTTCAACAGTATCTACAACTACCGTTTCACCCGAAAGCTCAGGAGCTATATCGGTGAGCGCTGTAATCTCACCATCATCCGAAACCGCATCTACTTCATCCGCAAGGACTTCGATAGTCTTAGATTTTCTTGTAGACTTACGCTTAGTTTTTGCAGGAGCTTCTTTAACTTCTGCTACATTATCTTCTGTAATCACAGGGAGAGCAGTAGCCTCTACCTCTGATACAGAAGTCTCTTCGATTGTAACTTTCTTCTTAGCCATGGTTTGACCGCCTTTCATGTTTTGTATAGACTGTACCACAACATCTTCGTCAGAATGCGGATACGAGCCTGCTTATATTCGTCTTTCACATTATTATACACATATTTAAGGTTGTGAGCTTCTTTGCTTGCATAAAAACTGTCGTATACGGCTTCGCATATTTCTCTATCTTCTATAGAACAGAATATATCTCGGATTTCCGATGCTTCGGACTCCCATTTTGCGATTTGTTTGAGCTTAGGTCGTGTGCCATGTAATGAGTGTGTTATAGCTTCCGAGTGTAGTATCAGATCATCATATTCTTTAGCCATATCCCGTGCATCCCTTGCTACATCCAATACCAATGAATACTTATTAGGTTGTGTCTCAAGGAACTTACGGAATTTATAATCGTCCTGAAATGACATTATATACTCTTCGCACAAGTAGGTCCGATACCTAACTCAATAGAAGCAGGATTAGTAAGTGGTCTGCCACATCTGCTACACACGCCCTCATGCATTAGGTGCATACGGTCATCCCTATACCCATCGTTCAACATCATCTTGAAGATATACGCAAGCCCCTTTATTGTCGCAGTATCTTTGGAGAATTTAGACTTTTTTGTAAGCTTAAAGCACCCATTTCTATACATACCAACGTACAACCACAGATTATTGTCTGCGAGGGTATGTATGAACATAAGATCATCGCCTTGCTTCCTATCCTCGGGGGCTTCAAACTTGTATGTATGATGCTCATTCGATACATCTGATTGCAAAGTTACTACGCCATGACCTCCGAAAATATAATTATGAATACGCTCACTACCTATAAGTTCTGCTCTATATTTTGAATTGATGCACATAAGAACCTCCTTTTTAGGACATTGATGTTTCGTTCTTATGTACATTAACGACTCAAAATGTATAGAAATCGGGAGTTATCTCTGCGTGAACTACCCTTTGTCTAAAGCCAAAGGGCTTCTTGCTTCAACGTCCTCGTAACCTCAGACTCCACAAGCGTAAATTCCGATAGTTCCTACCGTACTAATGGTATATTAGACTGCTAATAATCCTTGCTTTAGAATGTTCTTAGCAGCGTTAATATCTCTGTCGTGTGTTGCTCCACAATCAGGGCAAGTCCACTCTCTAACTGACAAGTCTTTAGTCTCAGGATTTACACAACCGCAACAACTACACGTTTGACTGCTCGGATAGAACCTATCTATCTTTGAGATAGTCCTACCATACCAATCAGCCTTATACTGTAGTATTCCTACAAACTCACCCCACGAGCAATCTGATATTGACTTTGCAAGGCAATGGTTCTTTACCATTCCCGCCACGTTCAAGTCCTCCAAACAGATTACATCATATTTACGAATCAACTCAGTAGAAAGCTTCTGTAAGAAGTCTGTACGCTGATTTATTACCTTATCCCATGCTCTTGCCAACTTTATTCTTGCCTTATTATGATTATTACTACCCTTTGACTTTCGGGATAGTTTTCTCTGTAACTTGACAATCTTCTTTTCAGATTTAACAAGATATTTAGGATTAGAAATTTTTTGACCATCGGAAGTGATTGCAAAATCTTTGATTCCTAAATCAATGCCTACATTACAATTAGTTTTATCCAGCAACTTACAATCTTCTTGCTCTACAAGAACTGAGCAGTAATATTTACCACTTGCTGACTGGC
>Ga0326514_10002729_pt1 | contig 11244 bp, 7 predicted proteins | sample 3_2548_0518_D_FD_203653 | JGI IMG/M metagenome (GOLD analysis project Ga0326514, IMG submission 203653) | Bovine rumen microbial communities from UC Davis, California, United States - 3_2548_0518 | ecosystem: Host-associated > Mammals > Digestive system > Stomach > Rumen | place: USA: California... | reverse complement strand
GTAATCGCCGCTGTATGCGCCAACCACGATGCCATATTGCGTCTTCTCCTTGCCGCCATTTGCAGGCAGGCAAGAAGTTTGTGCATAAATATAGTATTGCTCCTTCTCGTCCTGCACAAGCCACCCATTCTTCTGGAACTTGGCGAACTGACGAGCAGCCTCCTCATACACACGAGGGTCATACTCGCTCGTTCCAGGCTCGAAGTTAATTTCTGGTTTGATAATGTGATAGAGTGACTTCTCATTGTCACCAGCCTCCGCACGAGCCTCTTCTGAATCGAGCACATCATAGGGGCGGCTCTCTACTTGCTCCACCAACTCCTTCGGTGGACGCACTCCTTTGAATGGTTTTACAATAGCCATAGATATGAATGATTTATAAATTTACAATCAGTTTTTGTAAATGTTTGCCCTTATTATTTAGCGACGACAAAGTTAAGGCTTTCCTTCGACATAGCCACATGAAACGAAATATTTTTCCACATTTCGTCTTTTTCCATCGTAGAACCATCCCGTCTTGTCCTCAAATTGTCAAAAAGCGTAGAATCAGTAGGACGTAAACAAAAAAATGTCTTACCTTTGTATTTTGAATACAATTACGAATAGCAAATGCGTATAGATATCATTACAGTTTTGCCTGAACTCATCGAACCTTTCACACAAGAAAGCATCCTTGGCAGAGCACAGAAGAAAGGACTTGCAGAGATTCATGTCCACAACCTCCGTGATTACACCACCGATAAGCACCGGCGCGTGGATGACTACCCGTTTGGAGGCGCGGCAGGCATGCTCATTCAGTGCCAACCCCTAGACGCCTGCATCGCCGCATTGAAGGCAGAACGTCACTATGACGAAATTATCTTCACAGCCCCCGATGGTGAACAATTCAATCAGCCCATGGCCAATGAATTGTCTCTAAAAGAGAACATCATCATCATCTGCGGACACTACAAAGGCATTGACTACCGCATCCGTGAGCATCTCATCACCCGTGAGGTCTCTATTGGTGACTATGTGCTGACAGGAGGAGAATTGGCTGCGGCCGTGATGGCAGATTCCATCGTCCGAGTCATTCCTGGTGTGATTGGTGATGTCGAGAGTGCACTCTCGGACTCTTTCCAAGACAACTTGCTCGAGCCCCCAGTCTATACACGACCCGCAGAATACCATCCTGTGGACAATCCGGAAGAGACATGGACTGTGCCAGAAATACTCCTCTCGGGGCATGAGGCAAAAATCAAGGAGTGGGAATACGAACAGGCATTAGCAAGAACCAAAAAGCTCAGACCCGACCTCTTGGATCATTGATGCTATATGATGTGCTTTCATTCCCAAATCCGCTATCTCATCTTATTGTCTTATAAATAATAGTTAATAGACTGGAATAAAGAGAGTTAAAGAAGCGAAGAAGGCACAAACAACACAGGCTCCTCCCCATCCTGCCATGCTCCAGCCGAGCCCTGAGCATAAAGTGCCCAAACTGCCACCGATGAAGAAAGTTGTCATGAAGATAGTGTTCACGCGGTTTGTGGCTTGAGGCAGTTGCTGCAAGGAGCCGCTCTGGTTGCTCACCTGAAGGCACTGGGCTCCAATGTCTGCCATTAAAATAAGTACAATGAGTCCCGTGTATGTGTCACCAAATAGCCACGCCGTCGCCCACGCCATCAGCTGGAGCACCCCTCCGATAATAGACATACGAAAAATGCCTATGCGCGGCACCTGCCTTCCAGCTCCACTCGCAGCAACGGCACCTGCAACACCGCAGAGAGCCAGCATACCTACAGCATCGCTGCCTGCATGAAACGGAGCTCCAGCCAAATGAAATGCCATACACGACCAAACGCTCATCATGCTAGCAAAACTCATCGCGGGACGAAGAGAATAAAGACGGATTTGGGCATTTGATATAAAGATGCTGCCAACAGTGTACATCAGTTGGCGATAAGACCCTTTGAAAGTAAGTGTCACCTGTGGCATCATCCTTAGCGAAACCAACAGTCCAGCCAGCATCATTCCTGCAACGATGAAAAACATCGAACGCCAGCCTAGCCAATCGCCCACATAGCCACTGACAGCACGGGCAGAGACTATTCCCGTAATAAGTCCCGAAGCTACGTAACCCATGTTTTGCGACTTGTTTTCCGGCCGTGAATAAAGCGCAGCCATGGGAATGAACAGCTGAGGCATAATAGATGACGCGCCCAGCGATAGCGATGCACCCCAAAGCATCCACGCATTTTCCGCAAAGCCAATGGTTAAGGCAGAGAAAGCCGCTACCAACATACCCAGCACTACGATACGGCGCACAGACACCATATCTGCAAGTGGTACGACAAACAAGAGCCCCAGAGCATAGCCAATCTGCGTGACCACGGTGATGAGGTTTGCCTCCACTTGGGTGACGCCAGTGTCGACGCATATCAAGTCCAGGAGAGGCTGATTATAATAGAGGTTGGCTACTGTAAAACCCGCCATGATTGCCATCATAAGCAATATGTGGCGAGGTATGCCATGATGAGGGGTAAGAAGCATGATATAAAAACTTTATGATACACTGATGGAATGGTGAATTGTCCTCAATTCACTTGGAATGTCGTTTTGCCTAATTCATTGCATCTTTGGTTCCATATGTTCCTATGATGATTACACAGCATTCCAATCCATTGAGCTAGATTCTCTTCGTGATGATTGAGTTCATTTTCCATTCTGATATTCAGATGGAGTGACGCCAAACATTTTCTTGAATTGCGTAGAAAAGTTGCGGGGAGTAGCGAAACCAACACGGCTTGCAATCTCATTAATAGGGAGCTGGGTGTTTGCAAGCAGTTGCGCAGCCCTTTTCAAACGAACATTGCGAATAAAGTCGGTAGGTGTAATGCCAAGCATGACTTGCATCTTCTTGTAGAGCGAAGCGCGGCTCATAGCGACATCTGCGGCTAGAAGGTCTGCATTGTACTGCTCATCGTTTATATGCATTTCAATGGCTTTCAGCATCAGAGACACTAATTTCTCTTCTTCTGTATTGACAGTTATCTTGTCTGGGGCAATATTAGCAGATTCCGCGAATTGGTGGCGAGCTTCTTGACGCAACTCGAAAAGGCGGTTTACTTGAGCATCGTTCTCTGCAATAAGTCTGGCTCGTTTTTTCTTTAAATATAAGTTGATTAGTCCTATAAGCCCCATCAGCACCACGAACACATACCCCGTCTTTGCCCACCATGTGCACCACCAGGGAGGGCTAATTAGAAAGTCATGGGCCGTGACAGGTCCCCATCCACCTGCAGCAGTTGAAGCCTGTACTTCAAAAGTGTATTGTCCTGGTGGAAGAGCCCTGTAGTTGGCAGTTCCCTGCCCCTTTCCATCACTGCACAAATTCCAATCGTTCTCCAAACCCCGAAGGCGGAATCTGTAGAGATCATGAGAAGGAGTAGCGTAATTGAGTGTAGAAAAACTAAAAACGAAATTATTTTCAATATAAGAAAAATCCTTATTCTTGAGGGGAAACAATTCGCCATTGACGGTCAGTCTTGTGATGACTACAGGCAGAAGCATCCCTTCTCCTACTTGTTCTTTGGGACGGAATGAAACAGCGAGACCGCCAGCGATGGCAAAAACAAGTCGTCCATCATCAAGAAGCGAGGCTGATCGATCCATCATGGATACAGCAGGAATGCCATCATCCACATTCAAATTAACGATTGAAGGCGTGATACGGGAGATTCCAAACGAGGTGCCAGCCCATACGTGTCCATCAGCATCCATCACCAAACTTCGTATACAATTATTCGCTAATCCTTCCATTCGGACAAGTCTTTCATATTTTCCATGTTCTCCACGTTTCATCATAAACAGTCCATTCTGGGTTCCCACCCACAAATTGCCACCATGATCCTTCAGCATACAGTTATACTTACAGCTGTAGCGCTCAATTTCTGATGCTTTAGGAAAGGGAAACAACGCATCTTTCTCTGTGTCAAGCAGGAACGCTCCATTTTGTGTATAGACCGCAACCTTGTTCCTGTCCAAAGGACAGGCTCCCACCATGTAGCGGTATTTGTTTAATGCTGGTAGCTTGTCATTTAGCGATATGGTCGATTTGTCAGGTAGGGAGTAAGCCAAATGGCAGAGTGAATCGCAACGCAACAGACGCCCGTCGTGCAGTGGAATGACAAACATAGCTTGCCCGCTACGCATAGAAGCACTTCGGGCACAACCAATCAAAGGGTCATGACCTGTGTGTATCTCAGGTTTTATGCGATGTGGCGGCATATATACAATACCATTGGCGCGAGTCCCTATCCAAAGCCCGCCCTGGCGGTCGGTGGTAGCAACTGTAACGTCCCGTACATGTATGGAATCAATCATCCGCTGTTGCTCTTCCGTTACAGGAGGTGTATCCACCGCAGCGGAAACAAGATGCTTCAGTATTTTATCGGAGAGATAAGAGTTGATGTTGGAGAGAAAAATGCGCTGGTGTGCATCAAAAAGATAAATGCGATAGAAGTCGCGTAACCAAAGCAGAGAGTCCCCCTGCCACAGTTGACCATAGCTATTGACATACCGCTTGAGACGATAGGCCTGGTTCGGGTTGCAAGAAACCACGTCGAACGAACTTCCATTAGAGATACAGAACACTCCCTCGCAATTCATGAGCATTTGCCCATTGCGCAACTCCACAATTTGCCTTACCTCTCCCGTGGGCAAACCATTGGCTGCAGTCCAGTTCCGTTGTCCGCAGACATCTGTCAGTTGAAGACATGTCATCATCAACAGCAGAAGATAAAACTTACACCTCATTGTTTTTTTATTGCTATTTGGCGTCAAAGATACAAACTTTAGTCGAAAGAGATGCGCCATATGTCTAAAAAACATGTCTCAATTGTCCAAAATCCACCGTATACACAAGAGGCATATACTATTGGACAAATGAATACTTTCAGTTTTCAAAACAGGTGCAATCTTTGCACTATCAATCTAAACAAGTAAAAGTATGAAAACAAGAACACTTGTATTTACATTTCTCAAGACAATCTTATTATTCTCTTTTCACTTCCTCAGCTGCATTGTTCCATCCTTGGCTCAAGATCGCGGATTTGTACATCCTGGTGGACTTCACACACAGGCAGATTTCGACCGTGTGAAGGCACAACTTGAGGCGGGCAATCCTAAGGTGAAACAAGCATATGAAAAATTAATTAGTTCCGCTTATGCGCAAGCCAGTGTGCAAACCAATCCTGTTGAGACCATTGTGCGCGGTGGTGGATCAGGTGAAAACTACATCAATGCCGCACGTGGTGCCGCTATGGCCTATCAGAACGCCCTGCGCTGGAAGATTGCAGGCACGGAGGCCAATGCCAAAGCCGCCATACGAATTCTCATGGCGTGGGCTAATACAACGAAATCCATCAGCGGAAATTCAGACCAATGCCTAGCTGTGGGGCTCTACGGCTATCAGTTTGCGCAGGCCGCTGAACTGATGCGTGAATACGAAGGTTGGAGCCATGAGGATTTCAGCACATTCCAGCGATGGATGCTTCAGCTGTGGTATCCGAAAGCCATCCATTTTCTTCGTACACGAAACGGCACATGGGAAAACAGTGGAAAGTGGTGGCAGGCACCTGGACATTATTGGTCCAACTGGGGATTATGCAATGTATTATGTGTGCTGAGCATTGGTGTACTCTGCGACGACGTATTCATTTATAACCAAGGCATGTCATATTTCAAATATGATCAGTGCGGTACGTTTCGCACCCCTCGTATCGAAGAACCCATAAAGAACGACGGTCTCACAGAATTTCTTGGCAACCTTGTGGTAACCACCTCTGAGAGCGTACTTGAAACGGGTGCTTATGGTGAACTGGGGCAGATGAATGAGAGCGGACGCGACACAGGGCATTCGTCCATGGCTCTCGGTTTGGCCATCGATATTGCAAAGCAAGGCTGGAACCAAGGCGACGACCTTTTTTCCTACATGAATCATCGTCTTGCTGCAGGTATCGAATACGTGGCAGCTCAGACACAGGGCATTGAGAACCTGCCTTGGACCAACTATCACTACGGATCTAGTGGCTATTACTATTCCGACTCACGTGCGTGGCTCATGGAAGCACCTGCACTCGGTGCACAGATGCGACCATACTGGGGTACCGTCATCGGCATCTATGAAGGCGTGAAAGGCGTGAAAATGCCATTCTCTGAAATATCCTGCACCAATATGGGTATCGATGAGGGAGGACAGGGAAACACGAGTGGTGGCTACGACCATTTGGGCTACAGCGTGCTCATGAACACGCGCGACGTACAGCTCTGTCCTGCAGATCTTGTACCCACGGAACTTACTCCGAAAATGGAGTACAGTGGCACGATTACCACAAACCTCATTCCAAGTCTGGCGCAAGAAAAGACACGAGAACTCATTGACAATCATGTAATCCTCCATAACGAACTTGGTGGTCTTGTCAACACGTATACCTTAAACAACAACACTTGTGTACCAGCAGGACAGACCCTGACATTGATGCCGCAGCTGCCAGAAGACGAGGAGGACACGGGACTGTGGCAATGGAACACAGGCGAGAACACACGCGACATCACGGTGACTACCGACCACAGCTATATATATCGTGCTACCTATACAAACAAGAAAGGCGTCAAGAGCCAGATTTGCTTCCCCATCGCTGCCAAAGGCGACTGCGTGCCTGACGTGCTGACACCCAGCATCACCTATGATGGAGAGACCATACAAGCAGATAATATAGATGTGCTTTATGGCAAAACTGTTACATTGAGCGTAACGTCCTCTGCAAACTGGGGCACTTACAAGTGGAGCACAAATGCCACCACGCAGACAATTACTACAGCTGCCATCAAGAAAGACCAAGACATTAGCGTCACATACACCAACCAGGGCGGAGCCATTACCACACAGGTCTTCCACATACATGTTCTCACGGCAATCCCCTATTGCACCGTTGGAGAAACCACTACGAAGGATTTTGAAGTAGTGGTGGAACAGGGCGAAAATGTGACATTAGGGTTAACAACACCTAACAGCATTACTGCATCAAAAGTATCATGGAGCAACGGTACCACCGGCAGTAAGACGCTGACACTGGAAAACATCCAGAACAGCGGCGAATACACAGCTGCATTTGTCCTTTCCGGTGAAAATCAGACCTTTTCCTTTCGTGTATTTGTAAAGGGAGCCCAGCCAGCAGTCATTGAGTCTGGCAGATACCTCATACAAGATGTAGCCAGCGGATGCCTGCTCACAGCACATGGGAAATCTATGCTTGCCACTTTCGAAGAAGGCGATATCGCAGCTCCCACCGAGGGACAGACATGGTTCATCAACACGAATGGCACACGCCACGCCATCATCAGTCTGCCAGACAGCCTCGGTCTCAGTACCAACGCCAAACTATATGCATCAAAGCCATTTCCCTTCTATTTCGACATGGCTGCAGGCACCGACCGCTATGCCCTTCATACAGGCAGTACAGCCAGCACCACCAAATACTGGAATGTTGACACAGACGGCGCAATTCTCATCACCGGTTCTGATCTCACAACTTTCCCCTACCATCTTATACGCCTTGACCATTCCGATGAAACTGAAGAAAGTACCCCTATCACAGAAACTTACGTCTCTCGACAACAATGGGGCAATCAACCCGCCTACGACCTTCTTGGACGGGAAATAACATACAAGCATCGCTCATCTCTCCATCCGTCCTGTATATATATTAGACAAGGGAAAAAAATACTAAAGCCATAGAGACATGATGAAACGGACTATTCTTATTATCGTGCTTACCTGTGTAAGTCACTCATTATTGATCATCTTCCATTGTCCTATCCCCTCCGCATCCGCGCAGGAATACAAAATGGCTGGTCCATTTGCTGTGATTGCACGCGATGGACAGTATCGCAACACCAAGGCGGGCAGCGAACGAGACATGAAAGCTGCGTGGAACTTTGCAAAGGAAGGAGCGTATGACAAAGCATGCCATATCGTCAATGCGTATGCTGAAAAACTGCAACGGCTGGATGGTCACGATGCCCCTCTTTGTTTGATTCAGGGTTACTGGCTATGCAGGGCGATGATGGAGCTTAAGGAGAATTGTTCAAGAACGATGAATGACCTGAGCCCGCTACCGACGGAAGCTTGGGAGTCCATGCTCCGCAGGGCGATGGTGCCGACCATGAACAAGTTTGAGGCATACAGCCCCTATGCTAACGGCAACTGGGGAGCAATCGTGAACCGTTTCCGCATGGCTTGCGCCCTTGCCATCGGAGATTCTGCAATGTATAAAGCTGCTGTCGATTACTACCTGCATGGCTACGACAACGGCTCCTTGCCTTGCTATATTAGTGAAACAGGGCAATGCCAAGAGACTGGGCGTGACCAAAGCCACACACAGCTGGGGCTTGGCGCGTTGTGTGATATCTGCGAGATGGCATGGCAACAAGGCGACGACCTATGGGGGGCACTCGACAACCGGCTGATGAAAGGCATTGAATACAGTGCACGCTACAACTTTGGCTACAACGTTCCTTTCGAGACGTGGACAGACTGCACCGGACTCTATTGCAACTGGACTGAGCCCAGCGAGATGGGACGGGGTAAGGTGTGGGACATCTACGAACAGCCCTACATCCACTATGTGAAACGCCTGGGGTTAAAGATGCCTTACACGAAACGCATACAAGCACTAAAGCAGAATGCACTCAAAAAAGGAAAGCTGCTAAGCACCTTAGAGTCAAAGACATTCATGGTGCCAGGTGTGACAGAGAGGGAAAAACTCCATCAAGCCTTTACCTATCGTGCGCCACAGGGGGCCCCTCTGACAAACGATTATGACGTGTACGTTCAGCCACGAGGTAGTAAGAAATGGGAAAAAATCGACACCTATATGGCAAAGGTCAACGCATCGATCGGAAACAACAAGCATCAGGTGAGCCAGATTTCCTATTGTTTCTTTGATTTTACGGGCGATGTGTTTGTGCGGGTGGTGAGTAAAAACAAAAAAATTAGAACCGCACAAATTCGTCCCATTTATCGTGGTACGATTGCCAGCGTGCAGAATGATTCGACTATACAATTCCAATTGTTCCAGCCTGAAAATTTGAGTGTAGAACTAGATGGAGACATCACCAGCAACCTCCTGATATTCACATCAAAGCCGCCTATAAGCAAGGAGGAAGCTGAACTCAAAGCAAAGAGCGAGGGACGGACGTTTGTCTATTTCCCTCCAGGGTATTATGATAACAACACATCACAGTTCCCTTCGAACATGGAAAATATAGAATTCCGATCTGACACCATTTATATCAGCTCTAATACAACAGTCTATCTAGCTGGGGGCAGCTACTTCACCAGCACCTTTGCCATTAACGATGCCGCTCATGTCAGCATACTTGGACGCGGTGTGGCACGCCCTCCTCGAGGCTACGAAGGTGCACATATTTATCGTTCAACGAATGTGCTCATTGATGGGTTGATTGTAAACACCTGTCCAATAGGCGGTTCAGATGGCGTGACACTGCATGACATACGTAGCATTTCACATCCTGGATGGGGGGACGGTCTGAACGTATTTGCTTCACAGAACGTGCTCTTTGACAGAGTGTTCTGTCGAAATTCTGATGACTGTACCACAGCATACGCCACGCGTAAAGGCTTCAGTGGCAACTGTCGAAACATTCACATGCGCAACAGTACCCTATGGGCTGATTTGGCACATCCCATCTTCATCGGCATTCATGGCAATCCGGAGGTTGGTGATACTATTGAGCACCTCGTCTATGAGAACATAGACATCTTGGGGCAAGCTGAACCGCAAGTTGATTACCAAGGCTGTCTGGCTATCAATTGCGGGGACGGGAATCTTGTCCGCGATGTGCTCTTTGACAACATCCGAATCGAACAAATTGAAATTGGCAGCATCGCACAAGTGAAGGTGGGATACAACCAGAAATACTGTACTGCACCTGGCAAAGGAATAGAAAATATCACGTTCAAGAACGTGCGCTACAACAGCCACTTCCCCATCTCGTCTACAGACAGCAGCAGAGAAATCTTCCCCAACAGAAGAATTTCAGACAGTGGACTGTCCATCATCGCGGGCTACGACAAAGAACACCCTGTTCGCAACATAGTCTTCGAAAACCTTAGAATCAATGGGCAAATTATTCACGACGACATGTCCAGCAAACCTCTTTGGCATTCTGCTGCAGATTATATACCAATGTACATAGGAAACCATGTCAACGGTATCGTGTTCAAGAAAACGCCATGTACAATAACTGACGATGAGCAAGACCGTATCAGAAGAAATAAGGGGGAAAATGAACGGTGAAACGTAAAAAAGAAAAGAGATAATACAGGTAGCTCACAAAAACCATGTATCTTTGCAAAATAGCAGAATAAAGAACAATGAGCGTAAACTTGCTGCGCAAGATGGGAAAGACCATAAATTGTACATACAGACTCTCAACGGTTGGCGAGACCAACTACTTTGATTGCACTTGCCCCAAACAATGCTCACGTCACGGCAGATGTTGCGCTTGTGTGGCTCATCACCGCAAACACGGCAAGTTGCCTCATTGCTTACGTGCACAAGAGGAGAATTCATGACACAGGACACAGATACATATTATGCATGGATTGGTGGTTCCTGTGACTACGGACACAAGGAACGCGCTGGTGGTGCAGCTGTTGTGATAGAGAAAGACGGGAAAATGGTAGGCAGAGATGTGATTGCTGACTTTCACACCACGGAGTTCCGCATGATGCTCGCGCTTATGGTGAAGGTGATGAATGAACTGCCTGATGGCTCTGACATCGTATTCCTCACAAATGCGGCCTACATTCAGAACTTCGACAAGTCCCCTACCCCCAAGTCTGCCAATTCTGACCTCATTGAGCAATGTATCGAGGCGAAGCTGCAGCATCGTTCTGTCAGCATCTCAATTGTAAAATACCATAAAAGCCCCCTGCTTATTGAAGCCCATGATTTGTCCACAGAGGCGATGAAGAAACTAAGAAAATCATTTTGGGGATTATCTAAAAATAGTGGAGCTGTTGGCGAAACTACAAAATTCATCGCTTCCGTAAAAAAGGCATAATATGTTCCAATACATTATGTGTTTGTGGTTGGCTACGACAAGAACTACTCTTAAATTCCTATCAACAACATGAAACAGAAAAAACGAAAAATCAAGTATGCAGCCATCTTC
>Ga0326514_10002728_pt1 | contig 11247 bp, 9 predicted proteins | sample 3_2548_0518_D_FD_203653 | JGI IMG/M metagenome (GOLD analysis project Ga0326514, IMG submission 203653) | Bovine rumen microbial communities from UC Davis, California, United States - 3_2548_0518 | ecosystem: Host-associated > Mammals > Digestive system > Stomach > Rumen | place: USA: California... | reverse complement strand
TCGGGCATAGGCGGCATCAATGTTATGACCGCTGAGGTTATGGATTTTGCGAAAGGCGACGGTACGCCTAAATTTTCGCCGTTTTTTATCCCGAAAATGATTAGCGACATAGCCGCAGGTTATATTTCGATGAAATATGATTTCAAAGGACCTAATTACGCCACAGTATCAGCATGTGCGTCTTCGGCACACGCAATTATTGACGCTTTCAATTGGATAAGGCTCGGCAAGGCAGACGTTATTGTTACGGGAGGTTCGGAATCTCCTATCGGAATAGCGGCACTTGCGGGATTCAATTCAATGAAAGCCCTTTCAACGCGCAACGACGACCCGAAAACCGCTTCGAGACCTTTTGACAAGGACAGAGACGGTTTTGTAATCGGCGAGGGTGCGGGTTGTTTGGTTTTGGAAGAATACGAACACGCCAAAGCAAGAGGAGCAAAAATACTTTGCGAAATAGGCGGAGGCGGTGCCTCTGCGGACGCACATCACATCACCGCTCCTCATCCGGAAGGAAAAGGTGCTATTCAGGTTATGAACATGGCGATAGAAGATGCCGGTTTGAAACCTGAGGATATTGACTACATCAATGTTCACGGTACATCTACTGGACTCGGCGACAAAGCAGAGGCGATAGCGATAAAAGAGGTTTTCAAAGAACACGCATACAAATTGAGCATATCAAGTACAAAGAGTATGACGGGTCATTTGTTAGGCGGTGCCGGAGCGATAGAGTCTATTGCCTGCGTGCTTGCAATGCAAAACAATCTCGTTCCGCCAACAATCAACTTTCAGACACCAGACCCGGACATTGACCCGAGGCTTGACATTACACCGAATAAGGCAAAAGAGAAAACAATCAATGCAGCCCTGAACAATACTTTCGGGTTCGGCGGTCATAACGCATCTATTGTTTTCAAAAAATTGTAGCCTTTTTCTAAAAAATGAAAACAAACAGTGTTTACTGATTTATTATCATTTTTGAAATTTTTATTCCGTTCCGACAAGAAATTTGTCTTAGAAATAAGACGGATTACGGGCTTTTTCCCAAACCGGCTTGAATATTATAAGACGGCTTTGATTCACCGTTCGAGGTCTTTGCGAAAGCAGGACGGATTTTATATCAATAACGAGCGGCTTGAATTTCTCGGCGATTCGGTTTTGGATTTGCTGATAGGAGAATACTTGTATAAAAAATTTCCTGAGGAGCAGGAGGGTTTTTTAACGCAGTGTCGTTCGAGAATTGTTAACGGTGAAAACCTTACAGAACTCACTAAACATATCGGTTTGGACAAATTAGTGAGAACGAATGTAAAGAACGGACTTCACGGCGTTCATCTTTACGGTGATGCGTTTGAGGCATTTTTGGGTGCGGTTTATTTGGATCGTGGTTTCAAAAGGGCCGGGAAATACATCATTAAAAGAATAATGCCCAAATATTTAAATATAGTTGAATTGGAACATCATAACTACAACTATAAATCACAAATGATAGAATGGGGGCAAAAAAACAAGAAAACGGTTGTTTTTGAAACCGACATTGATGCTCCGGGCAGTAAATATTTTGTATCAATTTTGAAAGTAGGAAATACTGAAATGTCCTCCGGGATAGGTAATTCTAAAAAAGAGGCAGAGCAAAAAGCCGCTCATGTCTGCCTTAAAAAACTCGGCGTAATAAAAAGTGAATAAGATAAAAAAATGAAGATTCTAACAAAAATTAGAATCTTCATTTTTTTTGTTCCTTTAACACACCGAAACCTAACGCCGCATTTTTGCCCAATCCCATAAAATAAGGCAAAGAAATATTTGAAGAAAATTTTATGCAAAAAGACATAAGGTTAAGATTTTTGTAATGCTCGATATGGCTTGATGAAATGTCGGTGATTCGACACAACAATTCTTCTTCAAGAAAGATATTCATCGTTTTTAAAAACGAGAGAATATTACCTTTAAGGATTTGTTCGAGCAATGCAATCTTCTCCGCCATTGTTTCCAACTGCGCATATTTTTTGTAGTTTTCGCTGTTGAGAGGCAACCAATTTTCGAGGTAGTATCTGAACTCGTTTTGCCACAATTGGACGTTAGTTTTGTTGGCTTTTATCGACACAATTTCCATATCGACTGTGCGCTCGCCAATTTCAAAAGGAAAGTTACCATTAGAAAACAGTTCGCCAATACTTTCAACGCCCGCACCTACGCACACAATGGCGGGACATTTCCCAATCCGTTTGTACTGAATCAGCGGATACGAATAGCGGTAATTGTCGCCCACGTGGTTGTGAAACAGCGTTCCACCGCCCGATGCCGCAATCACCGCTCCCCTGAACAATGGCACTTCGTGTTTAGCAAGTTCAGGGGAGAATTTTACTATTAAAGTTTTGATTTGGTGCATTTTAGTATTCCCTAAATCTTACAAAATTAAACTTTGAAATTTTCACGCCGTTTTCTTCCACGGTTTCGCGCTTGGTGGTAGATGCCACACAGCGTATATTGTGGGCTTTGAGTTTGCTTACAAGGGCGTATGTAAAATTCATTTCGCCCATAATGTGGACGGCTTCTATGTTAGGCATTGCTTCGATTTTGTTGTAGTAATCATTGGCGAGTTGTTCTATGTAGGCTTCGTCGCCATCGGGTGCAACCTGAGGAAACGCAAGGTCTACGACATTGCCGCCGCAGGCGGCAAGTTGGGGTTCACTCCACGAGGTAGAGGGGTGGTTGGAGAGGTTTAAGAGCATGATGAAAAAGTACAATTTTATGATAATAAAAATGTTGTATTGTTATTTATGATTTCTATACATTGAGAATATTCGGATTCAAATACACTGAGAAGGTTTCTATACGTATGTTTGCCATTAGCGTGATTAAGATTATTACGGCGTGCAGAAATACGCTTATACGGTGTCTTTAAATCCTTTATCCAAGACCTTTGACTAAAAATACTTGCTATAAATGAAAAGTTCTTTTTAACTTCACTACCATCTTTTAGTTGATCATAATCTGTTAGCAAATCATAGTCTAAGCCCAACAATGCCCCAACAAACTCACGGAATTTCAACAAGTCAGAGGACTGTTTATAAGGATTTTTATCAAGATCCTTAATCGAATCCACCACAATAGAAATCATTAACTCTTCCAACAATGTATACGACTGAGGTAACATTTCATATTCTTTTGCCCAATTAATTGCAGCAATCACATTTCGATAAGATTTTGTTTCAACAAAACCGTATTTATCAAACAAAGATTTAATTTCTTGTTTTATATTGGTCAAAGGAGACAAACTTTCAATAGTATTGTCAAGGCAGAATAATATATTCTTGACATATTCGCCATCTCTCAATTTTCCTAGATTATTTGTTTGAATATATTCGTCAAATTTCTTTATCTCAGAACTTAATGTTGATTCTGATTCATTAACTGATGTAGCAAATGAATCTAAGCGACCGTAAGTTTTCAAATCACTTGCAATCTGCGTATAATCCTGCAAATCAATCAAACTGGTCAAATCCAGAACCTCTTGAACATCCCTATTTTCAAGTTTTACATCTTTCCTTATCTCTTTCAATTGTTCCTCACTATAATTCAACATTGCATACTTCACCGATACAACATTTGTACCGTTTACAAACTGCGAATAATTGAACAACGACATCGCAAACATCGGTATGAAACGGTATGCGTGGGTAATGTCGAAGTAAATCTCTTTGTAACTTTTGATTTCGTCATTAACAATGTTAAATAGTTCCCAAATATCTTCTTGTGATTCCACTTCGGGAATTTTGATACAATCAATACGCAAATCAGGATTAAGTGTCATTCCCTTAAAACGAGTTTCAAGACCTTGATTGTAAAGGTCGTTTGTTTCGCCTTTGTGTCCGTTATCTTGCCAATTGCGTTTTTTTGCGGTGGCGGTAGCAAAAATCAAGATTGCATCGCCTTCTCCCCAATCCTTGCAATATTTTTCTACCAAGGCTTCTTGAATAAACCTTGTGGGTGAGGATTCTTTGCCGTCTATCTTATAGACGAACTCTACGTAATTGCTTGTTCCTAAAAAGGAAATATATACTCTTCCTGCCATAAATTTAGTTTATTTTTGTAAGTTTAACAAATCCGAAAACATCGCTATCTTCGTCAATCCGTCTTGATTTTGGAAAATCATATTCAGAATATTTTTTATCGTTGTTGGGGCGAGAACAAGGGACAACCAATCCTGTGAAGTTGTCAAGTTGTTCAGACCATGCGCCAGTAATAAAACGCCAACCGCTACCGTGTCCAATACGAAGCACACAAGACTTATTGTCGCTCAAATCAATTTCATCGCGGATTTCTTCTAATCTTGAAATATAATCGTCTGCTCCCGTCTGTTTAACATTGCTCCAATAGTCAATTTCAAAATCCAATAGTGATTTTGTATGACAATTTATCAAATAAAATAACATATTAATGTCTGCTATTTCATTTGGAACTGCTTTTACCATAATAGTTGATTTTTGACGAGCACTCCAATCAGATATTTTTTTGTCAATTTTGAGTTCAAATTCAGTTGTTTCTTCTTGCGCTATAAATTCCACTAATTGAGCCTTCGATTTGTCTGTTAAATCATTTTGAGAAATTCGTATGTTAAGATTAATCTCCTTTAATGCAATTTCGCAATCCTTTTCGAAATATGCATCGCCAATCTTGATGAATCTGAAAAAATCACTATTCGGTGCTTTGTCTCTGCTTAAAGCAAATAATGAATTTTCAACACTCGTGGCAGATGCTCTTTTTATCGGATTGCCATTTTTGTCTGTTTTCTTTGGATTAGTTTTGTCTATTTTTTTTTCTAATCCTTTTGTAACATCAACCATACTTGCTAAAACAGCAGTTCTGATTGCGCCTTTAATGCTACTTCCGGGAATATACGGAACGCCTCTGCCATCGTGAAGACATTCTTTTAGCGTTGAACCCGAACCAAAATTCAAAACCGCCCGTTTGATATAATCAACAGGGGTTGCCTTTGGAGCAAATTTTTGTAGAAAATCAGTAATAGGTTTCCCATTTTGAATATATGTAATCCATTGATTTATATGCTTTTCTCCTACAAGCCCAAGAATTTTTTCGGGGTCTATAATGCCAATGTAATTATCATCGCCGTCCTTGTATGACACAAGTTCGGAGGAACTTATGAAATTTCCACTGCCTATGTGAATAGGTGTCAATGTCTCTATTTTGATTTTGCTCATTGTTGCTGCAATTTAATTTTTAACGTCAGCGGTCGACCACTACGGTAAACGGAATGCATATTTTTGTATTTGGGTGCAAGGTCAACTATCTTGCCTTCAAGTTCTTGTGTAGTATTAAAAACGCTTCCAGATACAAACATATATACAGGCTTTTTGCGAAGATGACGGAATGTTTCGTTATCGCTACCGGCAATATAACCTCCACGCTTTATCAGTTGATAATTTGAAGATTGCAGATTCAAACTGCCAAATTCATTTTCTTCGGGAATGTAAGAAGATAAAATCATTGTTGCATCAGGATTTTTTACGTCTGGAAGTTCGATTTGACTTCTTTCTACTTCAAATTTTCCCCCGCCAACGTTTTTATCGGTTCCGATACCAAATTCACCTAAAATGTTGAAAAGTTTAAATACCTTTTCAAATACATCTTTGTTGCAGTCTATGATAAAATATAATCCGCAGTTTTTTTCGAAGAAACTCCACTCGAAGAAAAACGGCGTAGATAGATTTTCGGTAATTGTAACTCGTTCGGCAACAATTTTTTTACTTCCGCTTTGTGCATTCTTATCCTTAACAGATTTTATTTTCAGTTTTTTGCCCGATGCCCATACGGGGAAAATTTCTTCTGCTTCCAAAAACTTCAAGTCTTTGAGTTCCTTGCGGTATTTTTTTTCGTAGTCGGGGTTATCCAAGGCTATTTTGCCGCCCGAAATAGGCAAATAGTACTCATTGCTGCAATAAGGGAATGCCGAAGAAATTTTGAAAGAGTTTAAGAATTCTATAATTTCCGACTCTTCCAAAATCCCCGTCTGTATACCTACCGCAGCCAATGCAGATGACACCGTATCGCTCTGCAAAACACCGGACGCGAAGTAATAATTTTCTGTACCCGTGCCGATATGCAAAGGCGAAATATCTTTGAGCCGTATTATTTGAAAATCTGCCATTAAGCGTAAGTTTTTGTTTCTTCTTTTTTGATAATATCTATCTGACCGTATCCCCTTGAACCCTGTCCGCCGAGATAATCATCTTTCAGCAACTCAATCGCCTCGTTCAAAGTGCTTTTGAGTTCTTGCTCATTGTCAGTGTCGAAAATGTTCAAAACCATATTCAGTTTGAACTTTGCACCTGCTGGAACACGCTCGAATGTTCGCGGATTTGCCTGTGCCGTTACGCGGTCAATTGACACTTCTGTCTTGCTTTCGGTGTAAGGCAGGTCGCAGTTGTCGAAATTGTAGGATGAATCATGGTCGTCTTTTGTAATTAATTCACAATCACGGACAATCAGACGTGACGGACGTTTCGTTTTGTCTTGGCTGTTTTCGGGAGAAGTACCAAAGAGTTTGCCCGCTTTTGTCGACGGGTCGTTTGTTGCCGTATTTTTTTGCGAAATAGTTCCGTATTTGAGTTCTATTAACGAACGCATTTTTCCTTTGAGCGAACTTCCCGGAATATAGGGAACGTTGTTGAGTGGATTTCTTACAACGAATTTGTCGGGACCGCCAATATTGAGTGCGGCGTTTGTACCTCCGATGTGGAGACCGGTTTTCAATATGATGTCGCCGGTGTATATTATCTTTTTAATAAGTTTCATTGTTTCTGTTTATTAGGGTTATGAAATTATTTACCTCCAAACGCACGATGATATGCTATAATTGCTTCAATAACAGAGCAAAAATTGCCAAATTTCTTCTCATCATCCGAAACGTGCTGATAACACATATCAAAAATTTTTTGAAAAGTTTTCAATCCTTGTGTGCCGTTTCTTCCTACATTGTACGCGAGTTTGGGTTTCAGAAGGAGAAACGATGTTTTTAAGTCGTCGAACTTTCCAAGTTGGATTCGTTTCATTTCGCCGTAAATGTTACGAATCTGCGACGAAGAAAGTCCTTGGTTTTTCAGTTCCTTGCCAGCTTTTTCCGCGTATTGGATAAAGTCGGCATCAATTTTCTTTGTTATCCATTCAGCCTGAAATTCAGTTTCTACCCATTCAGGCATATCTTTTTTCGGTGGCTGTCCGTAACCGTTACCGCCGTTATTGAACGGACGGTTTGGTCTGTTGCCACCGAAATTTGATTTTCCGCCGTAGTTTTCGTTGTATGCCATATCTTCTGATATTTTGATTATTTACTTCTGTTTTCTAATTCCGCCCAACGGCAGGCAAAAGCCCAAAGTTCGAGCGGATGGTATTTTGTATTGATTGTTTTTCCATCAAGTTTGCCATTGGCATGACAACACTCGTTGATGCAATTGTCAATCAATTGTTTTATTTCTTTATTGTCTTTGAAACGTTCTTTGAAACGTCCTAAATCGTATGTCAATAACCAATAAATTCTATAATTGTGAGCGTTTACTTTGTTGTCTTTAAACTCAGCCATCGACCAAAACTGCAATACTTTTTGCAAGAACGACGACGGAAGTTTTTCCATTCCACAAAGTTTTTCTTTGAGTGCTTTGACTATTGGAAATTCCTCGTTCCAATTCATCGGAAAATTCATAAACGAGATAGAATTTTTCTCAAACAATCCTTCACCAAAGATATGTTTCTTGGCATTTTTTTCTTCATCGGAACTATCTTGTGCCGCTTTCATTATCGGGTATCTTGGGTCTACAACCGCAATACCGCCCGAAATTGTAAAATCAGGATTGTTGCAGGCAAAAGCCCTGAAATCTTCACGGATTCTTTCTGCAAATTTTACGGCATCTTTCCAATCTGACACTATAAATAAGTCGTCGCCTCCGCTATAAACTATGAAAGAGTTGTTTGGAGAAACCTCCAGTTGGATTTTATTGATGTATCCACAAAAGAAATAGTCGAAACTGCGGCTCAAAGCCGAATAGCGTGAAAGCGTGGGATTTTTTAACCCCTCTTGAAAAATAATTCCAAGATTGTCAACGTCCATTCTAAGAACGCCGAGACGTTTGAAACTGTCGTCGCTTAAATCTTCGTTTGAAATCAGTTTTTCAAATTGAGAGTTGTCTATTTGGTTCCCTCCATAAAATTCCAATCCGTAAATATTGTTGAAGCCATTTACATCGGTAAAAGCACAAACGAGATTACGACCGTTGAGTGTTATTACAGACACTTTGTCGGCTGAGGCTTTAAGTTTTGCTTCGGCTACCTCTTTGTCTTTTTGCGACAAAAGGTAATACCAAAATCCTAAACCGATAGGATTGATTGGCTTAAAATCGTTCCAATATGTTAGTTCTTCCTCAGAAACAACAAGAAAATCGCTGTTTTTCAGTCTTTCGCCGATTTTAATTTGTAGTTTTGACAAGTTACTTATCCTGCCGTCAATTTCTTTTATGACTGTTTCGTCGCCTTTCTTAATTTCTTCGCCTGAAATTGCATCGCGTTCCAATTCCAAATCGTTGGCATTAAAGAACTTGTCATAGTTTTTTTCTATCAAAGCGGCAAATTTGGAATTTTTCTTTTTGTCGCGTTTGTCGAAAAGTTGTTTCCATACGGATGCGAAATTTTTGCCGTTATGGTTCATCAAATCGTCTTCCGAAACAGGTACAGAATCTATTGCTACATAGAGTTTAGTGCCGTGTGTTTGAAATAGTTGATTCTCAATAAATTCTAAGGCATTGAACAATTGTTCACGGATAAATTTTGTATTAGGCGCAATCAGATAAAAGCCTCCTCCGGAATTATAGACAATGTTTGCCTGAAACAGATTCAACTTCTTCAAAATATACCTAACAATTGCATCGGTCAAAATTCGGATATAGAATGACCTGCCTTTCAAGTTTTTCGCAGCGTATTTCGATGTGATGTCATATATATATTTTTGAATTCCACTAACATCAGCCCCGATAAGTAGAAACGGATTTTCTGCATTTTCAGTATCTGGATTCTGTTGTACATCATAAAGACATACAGCCAATGCCGCAGTAGTTTTCAGATGGTCGTAAAGCGACACGTCAGGAAAATTTATTGTACTTGACGGTACTGTAACTGCGTATTTATACAAGAGATTCAAAAATGTCTCTGCGTAGGCACGATAAGTGTCTGATTGTATAAACTTTATCTCTGTTATAAAATCATTCCATAGTTTTTCGTAATCAGGTACTTGTTCAAACGATGGCTTTGGAAAATAATCGTTGCTCAAATTTACACTGCAAACAGGCAAATGATATTTTATTTCTGTCGGAGTAGAATTGTTGAACTTGACAGTTTCTAAAATAGAAACCATACGCTTGGTCTTGAACGAATCCCAATTATCCTCGTCTTGCGTATCTTTTAGGCTTTCTGTATTTGTCCTATCCATGCCCGACGAAAGACAATCTGCCTTTTTGATGATTTTACCCAACTCTGAAAGTTCGTTTTCGGGAAGATGATGACGTGCGGCAAGGTTGATGAGATTGTCCTTGTCAGAAAGGTTTTCAAAATTACTACTTGAAACCAAATTTTTGAAAACAGATTTAAAATCGTCAATAAATTGCGCCGTCCATAGACAATGTTTATGGGTATATTTGCCATTGTACGACGGCAGATATTCTTCCTCGCGTTTATTGTTTTGATTCAAAAACTTACTCGTACTCACTGCCCCTGTATCGGCTCGTTGGTAAAACTTGCCGATGTCGTGGAGAAGTGCTGCAAGGTATATATGTTCGCGTATCATTTGGGTCATTATTTTCTGTTTATTTTTTCAACGCCCTAATTTATTACTTTCTTTAATCAAACAAAAATTTTATGTTAAATTTTTATAAAATATTTCATAAAACACTTGGAATCAAAATTTTACACAAAATTTTGTTTTTACCATGAATGGATTTTCTTGAAAAACATATCCAATACTGAATATATCTCTTTTATCGGGTCTTTAACTGTCGGTATCATGATTTTTAAGGGTTTTAATAATGTTTAAAGGCTGTTGTTCTTCTAAACGGAAAACGGCACTGACAGCCAACTTTCAATGCCGCCCCGAAACTTTTTTTTGGCGCAGAAGTTTTTTTACTTCTTTGAATTACCTTCGATTATCGCAACAATAATCGTTATCACGCCTGCAATAATTTTGCCCCACATAGTGATTAATTTTTTAAAAGTTTGACAATAAATTTATTTACCAAAGAATTTTAACCAAATTCTAATCGCCCACTCCGTGATGGGATTGTTGTACGGCTCTTGACAAATAATCATTTTTTCCTCCTTTTTTAATGGTTAAACAATCGGTTTACTTTTTTTGAGTTGACATTGTATCGATAACAACTTCGAGAATGTCTTTTACTGCTATTAAAATTTTCTCTAAATTCATAATCCTTATTTTTAATGTTAAACTAATTCTTTAACTTTACACTGCAAAAATATACAGCAACTGTGCAGCCTTTTTGCACAGAAAAAAACTTTTAAAAAAAAACTATGCCGCAAGACAAAAATACTCGTGTTAGACATACGATTTTGGACGGTTTGTTCCGAAATCAAGAATTGACAATCGACGAACTTTTAGACAAAGTAAACGATGCTTTGGAGTTGAAATGTTTACCTACAATCAGTCCCAGAACCCTCAAAAACGACATCAACATTTTTGAATCGGAATACGGTGCTGAATTTTCACCCAATATAAAATGCGGCAAAAAACGGTGTTATTGTTATCAAAACAAAGAATTTTACGCCATAAAATCACGAGAATTGTCCGATGGTGAAAAAACAATCATCAAAAGCGGAATTTCAATTATGGAAGGCATAGAGAGTTTGCCGGGAAATATAAGTTTTGAAAGGATTAAGTTGGAACTCTGCGAGTTGGTGAATTACAATCCAGAAAGCGAACCAGTAGTTTATTACGAAAACAATCCGTATTTACGGGGATTAGACAAATGGTGGCAAACACTTTACAATGCGATTAAGAACAAAACGGTTTTAAAGATAAAGTACAAAGATTTTTCCGACAAGGAATATGAATTTATAATAAGTCCTTATGCGTTAAAGGAATACAATCATCGTTGGTATTTAATTTGTTGGAACAATAAAAAACTTACACGCTATTATAATATAGCGTTAGACCGCATAGAAGCGGTT
>Ga0326514_10002727_pt1 | contig 11247 bp, 3 predicted proteins | sample 3_2548_0518_D_FD_203653 | JGI IMG/M metagenome (GOLD analysis project Ga0326514, IMG submission 203653) | Bovine rumen microbial communities from UC Davis, California, United States - 3_2548_0518 | ecosystem: Host-associated > Mammals > Digestive system > Stomach > Rumen | place: USA: California... | reverse complement strand
GACACTAAAATAAAGCAACCATTTGTGACATATAAAATGGATATTTTTGTGCAGTTTTTACAGTTATTCAGGTATTGTCAATCATAATATATGGTGGTTTTGTAGTAAACAGCAGCTTTTTTGAGTGAATATTGTTCGGATTTTAGGATTAATAACAGGGATGCCGGCCCGCAGGGGAGCGGCTCAGAACCGTCCCCGAGTAATATATTTTCTGAAGGCAAGGTAACATACGTAAACCACAGCCCCTGCAAGAAGAAACGCGTAAGCTGATCTGTCGCTGAAATCCCGGCCCGTATCCGTGACATCTCTGGAGATATTGATGATCTCCTGCGTCGTGTGGCGGTCCAGTATGAAGCTATTGCCATCCGTCACCCTGGCGCCCTGCCGGATCTTATAAGTCGGTTCGTACAACTGCAAATGCTTCTCCGAGACAGTGACCTCCGTTCCTCTGGGAAGATCCGGTATAGAGATGCTCTGCCCGTGGCTAAGGCTCAGTATGGTTTTTCCATTCGTAAACTCCACACAGGTATCCACGGACGAAGTGCCATCTTCCTGCACAGGTACGGCATATGGCAGCGTCGTGTCACAGGAAAGGACCGCCGGGAAAGTCCCGTTAAACTGCCCGCCGTCAAGGCTCAGCGAAATTGCGATGTCGAATGACTCAGCAAAATGGGCGAAGCCGCTCGCGTCATCAATCACCTTGGACACGGTGAGGGTTGCAATCGGCTGCAGAATCACATATACGTCCGGATAAGCCGCGTCTATGAGTGTGCCTTCGCCGCCGTCTCCCGTTTCCCGGTAGCGCAGGCCCTCCCGGCTGTCGATTAGCAGGATGCCCGAACCGCCTTCCGTCAGGCCGCTTCCATCGGTTCCGCTTTCGCTCACAGAGTCACTTCCGCCGGTTTCACCTTCAGTACCGCTGCCGTCATCCCTTCCTATATAATAAACATTCGCAAGATCGGACGAGCCGAGGGCAAATGTCCCCGTCGTCCGATACAACGCAGACCCCTCGTCAATAGCGCGGAGCGCATCCGCCACCTCGACGTAAAGCCTGTTTCCCGGGTCCCTTGACACGTCAAATGTATGTATCAGCAATCTCTCCACATCTTCTTCCAAATCGATAACCTCGGCATACCTGCCGTTCCCGTCCGGCTCGACATAGCGCACGTTCACTGGTGAGAAGGTCGAATCATAGTCCGCATAGAGGATCTGCGCCAACGGTTTTAAGGGAGAGTTCTCCGACTCCTTGTACGCCCAATACCGATACCCGTCGGTATCCGTGCAGTAGGCAACGCCATAGATGTCCTCGAACGAGTTCCCCAGGCCTGCCCCCTGATAGGATGCCGTCTTGTCTGCCGCATACGGAATCTTCTCCTGAAATGCCTCGAAATCTTCGCCGATTCTCTCCATCGTCTCAGCATTTCCAGCAGCCGCAACACGGCCGTTCATGTCTTTGGGCAAATAGCCGAAAACTCCGGTATTTGTCTCGAATGTTCCCCGCTGCCACAACCGTCCTACGATCCGAAGAGGCGTGTTATTTGCCACCTCGATCTGCACTCTCAAGTTGCCCGCCGTATACGGCGTGCCGTTTTCATCCTCATAAAGCACGCCCGTCTCGCTGTTCCGAAGCAAGACTTCCCGGCCTCCGTCCCAATCACCGTAAGCCCCCGGCTCATAGACGGCCAGCGTCCTCCCTTTCTGGTCGGCCAGCAGCATCCGTCCGGTAAGATAGATGGACTCAAGCTCTTCAACTTCCTCATTTACCGCCTTCACCTGGCCACAGCTCCTAAAATCCACATCCGATGTGTTCGTAACCGTGACGTTCGGTGCCTTGATACCGTAACCGGCCAGGTCCACCTTTACAAATACCCCAGATGCATCTTTCTTTACATATTCCACCGGAATATCCGTCTGGCTGAAACGATAGTAAACCAGATAGACCTCGGCACCATCGGGCACGAGGGAGCGGGTGGCGGCATTTGCGGCATCCTCCGCGCTCTCATAATCGTAAACGTGGAACAGGGTCGGGTCGTTCCGTTCGCCCGCAAGGCGCAGCACCAGGTCTTTATCGCTCCCCGAAAGCTCATCGAGCGACAGGCCGTAACGGACGCCCTGCAGGGAATATCCCTCCGGCACATGCACCATTTTCCCTGCCGCGTCTTCGTCCACGGTCAACGGATCTGCTGTTACGGACAGGGTTCCGGCGACATTTGTCTTCATCCATTCCTCGTCGCGGAGCACATACCCATCGCGCGTCAGTTCCAGCACGTGAATCGGCACGTCAAGACTGGTGCGGGTGTAGATGAACGAGTGGGAGAAGGTATTTGTATAATATTTGGAAATACCAAGCTGTTTCAGCCACAGGTGATTCTCCCGGTCATATCCGTTGAACACGTTGTGGTTGCTGCTCGAAAGACAGCGCATTTGAATAGATGTTTCAAATGTCCCCTTCGTGAAAGGCAGCTCGCTCATCCGGCGCATCTCTACTTCCTGCCATATACGAAGCTCGCTGCGGTTGGTGACGGTCGTCGGATAGTCGTTGCCGAACATGTCATAGAACAGGTCGCCCGGCTTAAATTCCTGCCTCTTGCCCGTCAGATAATCGATGTGGAGGGGGATCAGTACCTTCTCGCCGTCCTGCAGGGCGACCGTGTAGGAGTTCAGCTCCTCGCTGGGGTCGTCCGGCTTATTGAGGAAATAGGCAGCGCTGCTGATGTTAAAGCCCCACCTGCCCTTGACATATACGTTGTAGGTGAAAAGCTTCTCCTTGTCAGCCTTGAGGCCATAGACCGTGTGGTTGATGGTTGTCGGGGTCTCCACACGGTTGTCATAAATGATATAGACGGCCACGTCTTTGCCAAGCCCTTCCTCCCGGTCAAGATCCTTCCACTCCTGGCCGTTCACGGAAAAGGCAAAGCCATTCAAAGTCTGCCGGATCCACAGCTTTGTCTGCGTCATCGTGTCAATGGCGTACATGTTTTCCGCGTTTTTCCGGCCGATGGCGTAGGTATAGCTCGTCCAGTTGGTTGATCCGTTTTTGGCGTAGTCTTTGGGCTTCGGCAGCGCCGCCTGAATGTCCACCTTCCCGACTGACAGGGTCATGTACGGATCTTCCCTGATAGAGGTGAGGGTGAGGTTCATATTGTCGAGCCCATCCTCATACACGTTCATTCTCTTGAAGCAGACGTCGACCGGGCGGTTCTCAATATAGACCGCCTGGAGCTTCTCCACACTGTCCGGATAGTGGATACGCGTCTGGCCGTTTGCCAGTGACACCTGGTACGTATTCTCACCTAAGCGGCGGATACCGGTGACGCGGTAATGCTCGGCAATATCCGCTTTCGACTCCGGTTCCTCGTCATAGACCACGAAGAGGTACTGGAAGCCCGGTATCTCCTGCGGCGCCATGATATCCTCTCCATCCTCTCTGGCTCCGATCAGTGCCCCGGCGTCTTCCATCGTGATGGAGTCGTCCGCACCCACCAGCACGTTCACTGCCGGAACACCTTCTGACCAAATTGCCGTCAGGGTCACGGTCTGGCCGGCCTGCTCGGCGCTGGTCTTAATGGAATCTCCTGCGGCATAAAGGTAGCTGCCCTGTTCCCATTTGTGGAAAAGATAGCCGCCCTTACGCACGGGAGAGTCGGCTGGCAGGATATAGCTGCTGCCCGGACTTACCGAAACGCCGTAATAATTCTTATCAAGGTAGATCATGCCCTTGACAAGGCTCTCCCATGTGCCACCTTTAAGATCGAAGCGCAGGATGACATTTGTCGTCCAGACGGCATAAAGGGTGACGCTCTTCGTGACCCTGGGCATAGTCTGTAACCCGGATCTGGCATTTGAACTGGTAGCCCAGCCCGCAAATGCATATCCCTCTTTTGTCGGAGCATACGGCACGGGCGCCTGCTCTCCGTTTCCGGCACCGTATATCCAGCTGCCTTCCTCCTGACGGTACTCCGATCCGTTTTCATCGTTCCAAGTTCCGCCCTGAAGTTTATAGATGACCTGCTTTTCCGGCTTCCAGACAGCATAGAGGACAAATCCGCTCCCGTCCGGATCACTCGCCGCAAAATAGCCGCCCGTATGCAGGGGCAGTTCGACCTCTCCGTCCGGGTCTGTGCTCCAGCCCATCAGCTTGTAGCCGCTTCTTACAAATGCTGTCCCGTCCTCGGTAATCAGGTTGGCGTTGATTTCAATACCGGTGATTGTGTATCCGATGACATTGCCGTCCCCATCGTAATTGGGGTGGTGGGCGGCATTTTCTCCATAATCTCTGATCAGCCGCTCTTTCAGCTCGTCAAGAAGCTCCGGATCATCGGACAGATCCTCCCCACCGGCTCCCACGTACACCCCACCGTTAACAAAATACGTGATGGATGTCCCTCGCACCGGTTCATACTGGGCGACCAGTGTGATGACACCGCGCGGTTCTCCCGCATATTCGTCCCAGGTAATCTCAGCCTGGTCCGCATTGACCGCAAGCTCGTCCCCGGATGAGTAGAGCGTGTCATAAAACTCTCCGCTTCCATCCGGACGGCGGATCTTCCAGCCGGTGAACACATACCCCTTATCAGCGGTCACCTCGCCGTTCAGCGCGATGGTCGCATGATCCCGATAGGCAGCGCTGCCCGCGTTTCCTGTAAGTCTGCCGTGTTCTCCCTTCTCATAGGCGATCCGGTAGACGCCGAGCCGGCTCCACTGGGCGCGGAGCTTCACATCGGACATCAGGAGCGTTTCGTGGTCGTAGGGGCGCAGCACCTCGCTTCCGTTTGCGCTTGTCTCCACCCGGAACCAGCCCAGGAACCGGTAGCTTCCCTCGCTGCAGACATACTTCGTACCCTCGTCTTCTTCGGTTGAGGGCAGATAGCGGGCCGTCCGGTCATATGTATCATTATCTTTTACAGACTGGTCATAGGTATGAATGTGATAGATATATTGCTGCTGATCCGGATCCTGAGCCTGGACGGCCGGAATGTAATCACGGGAGATGGAGTAGACCGGAAGGGTATCCCCGATTTTTTTCCAGAAGAAGGTGGGCGTATCTTCGGCAAGCTCTCCGCCGTCCGGCTCCAGTTCCACTAAAACTCTCCTGCGGGTCCAGCCAGCGAAAAGATGCAGGTCACCGTCCGACATGCGAAGGGCCGGTATTACATCGCCCCCGGCGGGACGGAAATCATACACGGAGACGATCATCTGAATCTGGTCGTATTGCAGCATGAGTTTTGACCTGGCGCCTGCCTTCATACCCGCGCAGTCCAGGTAGATCGTGCACTCCTCATCGAGGAACCATCCGGCAAATTCATATTTTTCCGCCTGATCTTTCAGTTCATCGGGAATGTCCGGCTCCGTGACAGCAGACTTGACATAATCTGTGGCAAGGCCTGAGCCGTATTTGACACCCGGGGCTTCCTCCATTTCACTCTGCCCGTTGTGTAAAATGATATGGTAAACCTTGCGCTTACAGTAGATTTTCAGGTTGGTAAAGCTGCCGCCGGTAAGGATACACTGGTCCTGTGTGAGCGACGCACCGGCTTCCCGGCGAATCGGGGTGCCCCTGCTGTCCGTGTAGGTAAAGAAGTCCAGTTCATATCCTTCAAACGGATTCTCCACCGTCACCGTCTCCCCGGACAGGGCTAAGTAGGTCAGGGCCGGTGTAGATGTGTAGACCGCCGGGGACGGGTAGGCTGCCTGCTCATTTTCCTTATAATAACTGACCGATGAGACCGTGTCCGTAAGGCACAGATTTTCCACTGTCTGATCCGGCGTCAGGCGGGTGCTTATGCCGAATGTCTCCTGATAGGAGATAATTCTCCCGTCTCCCTCCCGGACCCAGCGGGTGGGAATCATGCGGCTGTTCTCGGAGACGACACTCTCGGAAGCGGATTTCTGAGTCCAACTGCCGCCCGCGTACTGCATGGTCCGGGCCGCGGCTGTGTAGGAAAGCCCGCTTGCAATGTAGGAGACCGGCCAGAAAACATCTGCCCCGTCCTCTCTTTTTCCGTCGGCAACCGCCCCTCCGTAAAGACCGAAGAAGGTCACATCCTCCGGATAGTCCGCCGATGAAATTTTCGTGACCGCCTTCTGGGTAACTGTGCCACTTGCGGGAAGTGCCGGGGTATAGGCAGGATCTGCCACATCGGAAGCCGTTCTCACGTCGTCCGGATAGTCAAAGCGGAGGGTGACGACCTCCCGGTCATAAAAGACGTGGATAATGTTCGACCCGTCTCCCGCAACGGTGAAGTCATGCAGCAGGTCTCCGTCCCCATCCTTCAGCGCATGGAAGATAAGACCGGTAAAATCGGCATTACCTTCGTCAAGAGGATAGGCGGTATTTCCGGCCAGATGGGTGTATTTGTCCCTGAGTTCTTCGGCTGGAATAACTGTCCCGGCCTGCGCGGATAATCTGAGAGTTCCCATGAAGTCATATTCACGCAATTCTTCCGGCACAGACCATATATTGCCGTCAAATTGAAGTTTTTTCGTATCCGATGCCTTCTGCAGCCAGAAAACCACGCGATACACCACTTCTTTCGGGGTCCAGAGGCTATGCAGGGTTATATTTTTCTGGATATACAGCACACCCCCGGTCATCTCTCCCCCGTCGAATTTCACATCGGTCTCAAGAAGGCTGCTGTCCCCGTCAGTGAGGGCTGTGCTGCCGGCCGCCCATCCGGCAAATGTGTAGCCAAGGCGGAAAGGCACCTTGTCCGTGATCCGTCCGCTAATCCCTTCAGGACCGACCTGGATCGGGGCAATGTATTCTTCCATCTCGTCTTCCTGCTCGAAGACTATCTCATAAACTTCCGAAAAATACGGATAGAACGAGACATTTCCACTCAGCGTACAGGCGGTCAGATCCGCAGGCGCTGTGGCTCCCGCTTCTTTCCAGCCAAGGAAGCCCTGTCCGGCTACAGGAGGCTCCGGGTGGATCTGGTCAGACAGATCAACCGTGACGCTTTCGTCCCTGCCGGGCAGGTAGACCGTCTGCGTGCTGAACACCTGATTGGAGGGAGTTCCCTCCTGCCTGGTATACCAGGTGACGGTAACAGGCCAGCCGTAGCGGGCATACAGGGTTACGATGGAGTCCGTCGTGATGTCGTTCTTCACGCCGCCCCGTTCCGGGCTTGTCAGATTCACATCGGCATTCGGCGTGGTATACCATCCAAGGAACCGCATGCCGTCCTTATTCGGCAGGCTCGGAACCACGAGGCTGTCCCCGTTGCGAAGAATCTGCCGGTTTGCAATAATGCTTCCATGATTCGGATCGTCCGGATCCTCCGGCAGCGTCATGTCGAATTCATAGGGAAGGTATTCTCCCAGCTTATAATCCCAGAATTCGTAGGTTCTGCGGTACACTTCGTCCGTGATGGCGTATATCGAGAATCCATCCGCCATAAATGTCACCCGGCCGTCACCCGCGCTTATGCCCGTGACCTCGCAGGGCTCCCCATCCTCGCCGATGTGGTAGACCCTGACTTTGTCGGGAAGGGATTTGCTTTCGATGGAGACCTCAAGGGCTTCTTCCGGCTGCCAGCCGTCGTTGATGGTAATGTCATAGGCAAGAAGAATGTCGGTAAGACCGGCATTTTCCGCCGATTTCTGCGCTTCTAACGCCACAACATCCGCTCCTTCAGGCATTCTTCCGGAGAGGGTGATGACAATATCAGAAGACTCCGCTGCTTCATCAGGGGAGGCTTCCTCGTGATTTGTACCTACCGTGCGCTCCCCGAAAAATCCCTCCCGGAATTCTACAAATGCCTCCAGGACTTCCTCAGTTTTGCCTTCAGGATTCACGGAATCCGCATTATAAACCTCATCGAATTCCGCAGAATCATCCTGCGTTATCACCGTCTCATCGGGGTCCTGCCCATAGTTGTCCTGCTCAAGGCACAAAGGGTCCTCCGCGGAATTATCTACGATCCGAGCCGTGATGATCTGGTCCACGGTTTCCGGCCAGTACTCCCGGATATCATCCTCTTCCGCTATTTCCTCCGGCCATATCTCTTCCTCTGCCGGTTCATCCGGCACCGGAGCATCGGAAATTACATCAACCCCATCTTCGGTATAGCCCTCTACACTCTTGATAGGAACATCATATACGGAATTGTCTTCTACCGTTTCCAGAGGAACATCTGCTATGGACATGTGCGTGAAAGGCGCCTGCATCCGGGCAGCACAAAGCGGCGTCTCCTGCACGGAGCCGCCCGGACCGGCCAGGGCCGGCTGTACTTGCCCTGCTAAAAGTAAGAGGGCGATCAAGGCTGACAAAACCCTTTTCACACACTCTCTCATACTTGCTGCAACCTCCTTCGTCCTTCGGGAACGGTTCTTTTTGGCCAGGAATTATCGGCTCCTTTGGACGAGACCACACTTTTCATCCGTCCTTCTTATTCTTCTCCCTGCCTTCGCGAACCTCCTGGCAAATCAAATACAAAACCATCAGCCCGGATACCGATAATATCGCCGCCCAGGATCTGATAACGGTATCATCTCCCGTTCTTACCTTACCGATTCCGGTCCCGGTCCCGGATTCGTCACTCTTCCCGCTTGCGGAACTTCCGCCGGCCGAACTTCCCTGCCTGCTTCCGCTCGTATCATCCGTTGGTTTCCCGGGCCTGCTCTCCGACTCATCATCTCTTTTGCCGGCAGTATAACTGGGGTCAAGCTCGACAAGATCCACCTTTTCGTCGCTGTCCTCATTCAGGATGTACCATTCAGCCTGAAGCCCTCCCGACGTATTCTGAACCAGCACGGTCAGAAGATAAGTCCTCGTCTCATAGACATAGCCCGGCTTCGGGTTTGGGACAAATGCCGCAAGCCGATATTGATACGTTCCCGGCTCGTCGAATTGAAAAGCCAGTGACAGCTTCCCTTCCGTATTGCCCGCAAGCTCCCAGTCCCAATATGAAGTTGTAACTCCCTCCGGCACGGGTGCATCCTCCGCTGCTGTCCATCGATAGATAAACCGGTCATCGGCTTCTGGAACATCCGTCTTCCATACCTGAAAATAGGGCACTGTCACCGTGACGCGAAATGACTCCTCAGCCAGCGCGGTGAGCGGGAGAGCTGTCAGGCAGAAGATTGCCAGCAGCGCCGTCATAAGCCTTTTCAACATATTTTTTCCTCTGCAAAAGCAATATGTGAAATTTCATAACTGTTCAGCAAGTTGTCGAAATGCCTGTCATCTCTTAGTCCTCTTATTAAGCACCGTCCCCACCCGGATTGCCAGTATCGCAACAAACCAGAACAGGATACCCGGAAAATGGGTGAGGGCATCCACTCCCCTCCCGATGACATTCACCTTCGGAGGAGATGACTGCGGGTGGAGCGTATCGGACAATTTGCCCACCAGAATGTATCGACCATTTGTTATCTCCGATGTACAGGTGGACAGCAGCACCAGCTTCTCCTGCACTCCCACATCCATCTGCCTCTCATGCAGAGCAATTTCATAGATGTGGTTCAGGTAGGTCTGCCGCCCTTTACCGGCAACCGCCGGAGTATACAAGTCGAAATCATAGGCATCCGTAAGAATCACCGCAAAGAACTCGAGCCCCTTATCCACCCAGCAGCCATCCGCTGCCTGAAAATGCAGATTTCCGTAGGGATGCTCCTCAAAATAGACCTCATCTTTGAAATCCGACAGGCACCCGAACATCTTATCCTGCTCCATATGGTGACCGAAGATGATGCTGTTATAGTCGGAAAATGCAGGTGCGTTTCGATAGTCCAGAAAAATCGATCCCGACAGCCGATATTCCCCTTCCACCGTAGTATCCAGATACTTCCTGTTATCAGCGGCCTGAACTACCGGATAGTCGATGGGCGTGTCATTAACTGTGAGCCATCCCACGACCTCCGGATTCATAGCCCGCAACTCCTCAAAGTTTACCGACTCCTCCGCCTCCGGCTTGTAGGCGCTGTACTGTACGGCATCCGCAGCGGAGTATACCTGACTGGAATCATACAGGCAGTAGAGACCGAGTGAGAGCATCAGGAACAAGATTAGGAGCATTGCCCGGTCTACCAGCCCGTCAATAAAAGCCACAACCCTCTTCCCGGCTATTTCCGCCGAAGACAGCTGTGCTTTTTTCAGATCACCGCCACAAGCGCGAGTTCCGCTCTCCTGCATACCTTCTACGCCTCACTAAGTTACATTCTCGTCATTCCGGGCGTTCCCCACCCTTATCATCCTGAGCGAAGCGAAGGATCTTATACTCTCTATACACCCACTTTACATGAAGAAAGCTCCTTCGCTACGCTCAAGATGACAAAAGTTTCAGTTCAACCGCACAGGCCAGATATTACCGCCTGCACGGCCGAACACGTACTTTCGTCACTCAGTCATCGCTTAAGCATTGCGACGCCTTTTGCTTACTAAAAACAGACAAATGCCCGCAAGCCCGATGCCCACCATCAAAATATACGGCAGGTTGTTAATGAAGATACCGGTTGCCGTCACGTCTGAGTCGTTCAGTGTATTTGTAAACTGGACAAAGCCTCCGTTCTCACCGACTACGACCGGATCAGATGTCAGGCCTAATCCTTTGTTCGCGTTACCTGTGCGATCGACTGTCAGGTCGCCGCCCCATTTGCCTGTATAAGTCGGGACATACTTCATATTGGATGCCTGCTCCTCCACATTGACTATCGTTCCGGCCGGCAGCTCGGCAATCACGAATGAATCTCCGTGACGAAGATAAATATCATATTCCGTGTCAGCATCCAGCCGGACTTCTGCCGGGGCAGATTCATCATGGGTATCGACGTTCTCGATGATGTTCGCCGTATAACCGTTTACCGTTGCGGATATTTCCCCGTAATCTGAAAAGGTCTCGGGAAGCTGAATACTGACCTTAAAGTCAAATCCGTAATCCGGATTAGCATAGTCACCGACGACATCCTTGGTAAGCTTGAAAGCTCCGGGATTGGTCTCTTCATCGGGATCATCCTCACTTGCGGGATTGGGATTTGTCGGATGCTCGTCAACCAGCTTTTTATATGTGTTGACGAACAGGAAATCATTTCCCGCAAAATCATCGCATCCATCGTCAGTACCGGACGTACCCGGCTCCTTTAGATCTGTGGGCGCACCGTCAATCTTCACCCAGTCGCCATTTGAATCCTGCCCAAAAACAGCCACGGAATCCGCCGTCGGTGTCCCGTTTACATTTTTCACGAAGACTTTCAGGAAGTATTTCGTATCCTTGTCATATATCATGCCTGCGGTGTTGCCCGGTATCT